>Ga0272440_1003019_pt1 | contig 12775 bp, 10 predicted proteins | sample SSMMMBAug17_FD_192440 | JGI IMG/M metagenome (GOLD analysis project Ga0272440, IMG submission 192440) | Marine sediment archaeal communities from Little Sippewissett salt marsh, Falmouth, MA, United States - SSM-MMB-Aug17 | ecosystem: Environmental > Aquatic > Marine > Wetlands > Sediment ...
CTGCCTTGGAATGCATGCCCGGCGGCTCTGCCGCCTATACCAATGCTTAGGCGGCAGAGCCGCCAAGTATGCGTTCCCAGGCAGAGCCTGGGAACGAGAAAATATTTATGTATCGGCAGGTAACACTGCACGCTCTAATAATAAAATAAACGCATTTGATTATAAAATATATTCAGATTTGTTCAAGAAAAACGCAGATTATTGAAAAACAAATAATTCTTTTGGCAATTTTCCACCCAGTGCCCGATACAAATACACGCGATATCGAATACGTTGGGCTTCATTTTCAACCAGCGCTCGCTCCAGTTTCTGCACAGACAGGTTATGTGTCAAAACAGGCAGATAGCTGGAAACGCCCCGATTATAGCGATTTCTGGCTTCATCTAGGGCTTTTTGTGCTGTTTGATATTCTTTTTTCAGGGCTTCTAAGTGTTTGATTTGGTAATGTTCCTGAACCAGTGCATCCTCAACCTCTTTTATGGCAGTATAAACTGTTTGTCGATATTGACTCAAGTAACCACTGGCCTTCGCCTTTTTGGTTTGGGTTTGTGCTTTCCTTTGCCCGGCATCGAATAAAGGCCCAGTCAAATTGGCTGTCAGGCGAACCAGCCAAAAATTAAACAAATCACCCATTTTGTCAGATTGAAAATTTCCGGATGCTCCAAGGCTCAACGATGGCAACTGATTGGCCTTTGCTACTTGCACATCCTGGTAGGATGCCATCAGCCTGTGCCAGGATGCCTGAATGTCGGGTCGATTGCTTAACAAATCTGATGGTACACCCGAGACTGGCAGCGAATCTAGTTCAGGCAGTTCGTTTCGAGTGATTGAAATTTTACTACTGGAAGTTGCCCCGCAGAGCAGTGTCATATGGTTTATTTTCAGTTGTTTTTGTGCTTGAATCAGCGGCAATTGTGACAAGATAGATTCAACAACCTGCTGTTGTTGATACAGATCCAAAGCAGAAACCATCCCTTTTTGAAATCGCATCTCGATCAGTTTAAGATACGTGCGATTGGTCGCCAATTGGGTTTCAAGCAATTCATATTTAATGTTTTGGGAGATAATATCAATCCAACATAATGTCAGCTCGGAAATGAGACTGATCATGGCGGTTTGATAATCCCATCTGACAGCATCAAACGAAAATTGCGCGGATTTTTTTTGCGCGCGAATTTTTCCCCAAAAATCAATTTCAAATGAAGACATCATTCCCAATGAAAATAGATTGGTCCAATCGCCTGTTCCCTTATTTTCCACCCGACTTTTGGATATTGATGGCTCAAAACTACCATTGATCTGCGGATAACCCAATGCATGGATCATTTGTGCCTGCGCTTTTGTCTGCAAATATGTTGCGCGAGCGCTCATCAATGAAAAATTGCTATGAATGGCTTGATTGATCAGTGCGGTTAAGTGTTTATCGTGGAAAGCTTCAAGACCCTTAAAGAAGTCAGGTCCTTGTTTGGAAATATCAATTAAATAATGTTTCGGAATGTCACTTTTTTTTAAATCAGGCGGTTGAGGGCTGTTGAAAAAAGTACAAGCTGTTATGGATATCAGTATAATAAAAATGGTAACATGTTGGATTGGTTTCTTTGGCTTCATTTGAATTCCGACAAGATATTATTTATATTTTCCGGTGTAATTGGCCTGACAATAAACGTATCAGCGCCGGCGTCCATAATTTCAGCAATTGTTTCATCCGTGCTATCGGCTGACATAGCAATAATAATCGATGGCTGCTGTGTGCGTTCAGGCAAATTCTTTTCTATTTCACGAATGGCTTTTATGGCTGTTTTTCCATTCATTACAGGCATTTCAATATCCATGAAAATGATATCATATGGCTTTTCCTGAAAACGTTCAATAGCTTCCTGACCATTGTTGGCCGAAACTCTCAGAAATTGAGTGTTGTCCGATAGATAAAAATCCATTAACAGATGATTATTTGGACTATCATCAACGACAAGGATTCTTCTGTTATTAGATTCGGCATCTGCTTCTTCCTGCATATTTGGCAAAATCAGTATGAATTGCGCCTGATGGGTGTCACTGGAACGAATGCCAATTGTTCCACCATGAGCTTTGGCAATAAGCATCGCAATGTAGGCACCTCTGTGTTTTTGAGATACATCATCATGGCGACTAAAAAAATCATTGAGGGTTGTTTCTGATAATTGAAGTTCACATGCAATGGTAATTAGTAAATCTGTTTTTTGATTAAAAGAAATGGTCAGTTTCTGATGTTCTGGTGATTGATTAATGATATTCTCTAATAATCGACAGAACATGGTATATAGCAAATTACAGTCTCCCCAAATATCATCCATTTGATCCCAGATCATAGGGGCATCGTTCATAAAAAATTGGATATCAATGGATTTCGACAAGATAATACTCGAGTAATCACTTATGAATTTTTGGAACATTTGACTTAAATTGCACTGGCGATATCGCAACTCATACTCATTTTTTTCGATCTTAAAACTATCAAGCGTTTGTTGAACGTTATCCAACATTTTTCGCGCATTTTGCTGAATAATTCGAGACCAGTCTAACAAATCCTTTTTGCCAACATTACTTTTAACGACCATGAGTTCAGAAAGTCCAATTATCCGTCCCAGCGTATCTTTAAATTCGTTCTTAAATAATAATTCCAAATCGTTGTATATAAATTTCATTTGCTTTTCACTGGTTAGGTCTATGGCTGCAATGAGTATTTTGTGAGGCTCAGTATTTTTTTTGAAAAACAATTGACCGGTTATACTAACATTTAGATCGGTCTGATCTTTTTTTCGGATCGTCAATTCAATGTTCTCTGTTTGTGTATGGGTTTTAATCTGTCGCATAAACGTCTGGGAAAATGTGGAGTGAAAATCTTTGTGAATGATATCCTGAATACTGATCCCTTGAATATCTTGTATGGTATAACCGCTCAATTTTAGAAATGTTTTATTGGCCTCCATGATCAGTCCCTGACAGTCTATAAATAGTAATGACTCCTGACAGCCATCAAATATGCGTTTACACTGATACTCCCATTCTTTTAGACCGGTCTGGATTTCTTGAAGCATCGATCGTGTTTGCTCTGTCAATTTATTGGAATCTTCATAACTTTCTTGCAGTTGAGCATATTGAGACTGTGAAGATTTCATTTTGTTAACCATATAAGTAAAGGTCAGTTGGATATTCTTGGCCAGATAAGAAATTTCATCGGTGCTGTGAGCAAGCGCTTTAAACACGTTTTCTTTGTTGGGGCTAAATTTTTCAATGGCTTCAGTCATTTGAATAATTCGTTTGGAATGTCGCGATAGAATGATATAAAGGGCAATTCCCATTGATATCAGGCAGCTGATCCATACACCGAAAATCCATATCAAGTGAGAATATAGAAGAAAACTTTGGAGTGATTTCATACGCTCTTTTTCACGATCAAGGAGGTCCAAATAATAAATGAGTTGAAGCTTACCCCAGGTATCATATTGGATCACAATTGGAATATGACATGCCATCAATGTCTGGTTATGTTTGGTATATACCTCAGAGTAAGTAAGCCCAGGAAAAGGATTTGTTTTTTGAGTATCATTTTTTGGGGGAGCAAACGATTGTTCTTTTTTGCTCTGATGATGGACATAACCATTGGTATCGATTATCTGTGCCTGTAGAAGTTTTTTGTCCTGGGCAACCATTTTATCAACAAAAGAAAAAGCTTCAATATACTGAAATTTTTCTATATCTAAAGATATTCGTTGAACAATACCTATACCAAGGACTTCTTTTTCTTGTTTGATACGATGGATCAAGTTTGACAAATGCTGCTTGTTTTTGACCGCAAGTAATTCCGCATAAGTATCATAGAAAATAATCGTGTAAAGACTTCCCAAAATAACCATCCCCAAAAATGTCCAAAAGAGAACTCTGGGTGCAACTTTATAGTAAAAAGGTATTTTATTTGAAAGTTTTTCTGATTTCACTTTTCACCTGATTGTTAATGTGTTTTTTTATTACACTTGGTCTGACTGAGAAGGCAATTCAAAACAAAAACTGGCCCCTTTATCAGGGTTATTCCAACAAGATAAGTCCCCATGATGTTTTTGGAAAACCAATCTAGCAATTGCAAGACTTAAGCCCAATCCTTTGTGATGATGTTTTATATCCTGAATGGCAAAGGGTTCAAATATTTCTGGTAGATGGTTTTCTGGAATTCCTGGCCCTTGATCTGAAATACAACATTTACAAAGATTTGATGAAATTTCAATGAAAATCTGAATTTTTCCCTCTTTAGGCGAGTATTTAATTGCATTTCCAATGAGATACTGCATAGCAATCTGTATGAAATACCATTCTGCATGTATCAGGCAATCCTGCCTGCTGATCCATTCAATGGATATTTTTTTTTGTGATATCTCTGGATGTAAATCAACCAGCGTATTCTCTAAAGCTGTTAATAATTTAACAGGCTCCGGGTTCATTGTATAGCTTTGGGTCAGTCGATAGAATAGTGTCACTTTTTCAATAACCGCTAATAGTTGTTTGCTACTGGAGTGAATAATATTCAGTAAGGATATAAGATCTGAAGGAATTCTTTGGTCGCTTGAAACCAACTCAACAGCTCCCATGATCCCACTCATGGGGGTTTTGGTTTCGTGGGAAAGCAGTGCCAGAAGATTGGATTGATTATTCGTGATTTCCTCAACACGTTTTAATCGTTTAAAAACATTTAACTTGGCCAGAATCTCTTCTTTGTCAAATGGTTTGACAACATAATCATCTGCTCCCACATCATAACCTTTGAGACGTTCATCCAGCATCCCCTTTCCTGACACCATAATTATTTTGATAAACTGATGTTTTGGATTTTGACGTATTTGTTTACAAACCTCATATCCACTGATACCAGGCATCATAATATCCAGCAAAATAATATCCGGACGAAACGACGCCAGTTGTTGTAATGCGATATTTCCATTTTCAGCATACTGGCAAATGAACTGATCTTGTGATTGGAAGATATCCTTAAAAACAAAAAGGTTCATGGGGTCATCATCAACAATTAAAATCTTTATTTGATTATCCATAGTCGGATCCTTATTTGGCCTGAAGCCAATTTCTTTTCGTTGTATACATAGTGATCTCTAATTTCTTAAAACAATTGGATTGATTCTGTTTAAACCAAATTTTTTCAGTATGTCAAGTCTTTTAACCAAAGAATAAATATAACTTCAAGGGAACTTATTGCAATACACTGAAACACAACGATCAATTATCAATATCATTCTTTAACGCCTATCATTAATCATTTGATCTCGGCTTGCTTTTAGTAAAAATTGAAAATTTGCGCCTTGATCTGAATTATTGTCAACCCAAATTTTACCGCAATGATCATTAATAATTTTTTTGCAAATGGCGAGCCCCAATCCTGTTCCACCTGAGCCGCTTCGGGTTCTGCTGCTGAGATAGAATTTATTGAAAATCATTTCTTTCTCTGATTCAGGCACGCCAACTCCCTGGTCAGTAATGGATATCTTAATATCAGATATATTTTTTGAGGGTTCTGTCTGTATTGCAGAAATGAGAATTTTTCCCTTTTGCGGGCTGAATCGAATGGCGTTGGTAATAATATTTTGCAGAACCTGCACAATTTTATCGGAATCAAAACAGGCTGTTAAGTCTTGATCAGGAACATGAAGCTCTGGCTGGATGTTTTTACTGCAAAACATTTGTTGAAGCTCAGATACTGCGGTTTGAATGACAGGCTCAACCCGCAATATTTGAAAATGATAAGACTGTTTGTTTGCTTCCAGTCGAGATAAATCCAACAAATCATTTAAAAGTGGCATCAGCCGATTGCCAGCCTCATAAATATTTTCAAAATAGGTATAAATTTTTTCAGTAGACAGGGATGCAATATTGTTTTTTCCAGATTTTGCAGAATGTAAAATTAAATGCATCGGCGTCCGAAATTCATGGGACATATTGGCAAGAAACTCACTTTTAACAGCATTGGCTGATTCAGCCGTTTCTTTTGCTGCAAGGATGGCTTTTTCTGCATAAAGGGCTTCAGAGCAATCTCGTGAAATGGTAAACATGGCTGCCAGCCCATGCCATCGTCCCACTGTCATCCTGGTTTCAACAGGTATTTCTTGATTACTCGAACATAACAAGGACATTCGAAAAATAGTGTTGTTACCGCTCACTGCCATATTAAATTTTTCCAAAACCATATCTCGCATCTTTTCAGGAACCAGATCGATATAATTCAGTTGAATGAGTGTCGCTTCTGAAATATTAAGACATTTTTTTACAATCGGGTTCATGGCCACAATTTGGCCATCGGTGCGGGTAATGATAATAAAATCCTCAATGGTATCAAAAAGAATCTGAAGATTTTCACGACTGTTTTCCAGTTCTTCTTGGCGCAATGCTAAATTGCTTTCAAGTCGTTTTTGATTGACAGCCAACAGAATCGTCACTTCCAACTGAACAGAGTCAACCGGCTTAACCAAATATCCATATGGTTTTGTACCAATAGCACTTTTTAGCAATTGATGATCTCGAATACCGGTTAGATAAATAATAATGCAATCAAAATTTCGTGAAATCTTTCGCGCCGCCTCAATACCATTCATGATGCCATCAAGGTGGATATCCATTAAAATGATATCCGGAATCAGGTGTTGAGAGTAGATATGATTTAAATACTGAAGCGCATCCTCAGCTGCTGCAAACTTTGCCTGCACATGATGCCCCATTCGTTCCAATTGCTCTGAAATAGCATCCGATGTAATCGATTCATCTTCAATGATCATAATTGATTTGTTCATCCATTGCTCCAATATTTAAAAAAATGGCTCGGTGTAATCATGTTTGCATTTGGAATTATTTTGCATTCATAGTACCGAGTCTTTTCCATGTGCTTTGACATCAAACATGGCCTGGTCTGCCTTGCTAAGCAAGCTGTTTAAATCGTTGGTATCATCGGGATAGGTTGCAACACCAAAGCTTGCACTCAAATGAATTGAAAAATTTTTCTCAGACAAATAGGTCGTCTGTTTCATGCATTGACGAATGTCTTCCGCCTTTTGAAGGCCCAACTGACGATCAGATTTTGGCATGACTATGACAAATTCATCACCCGCATAAGCCACTGCAAAGCATGGAGATGAAATGGTTGAAACAATGCTTTGGGCCACCTCCTGAATCACCTGGCTACCATTCAAGTGACCATATGTATCAACCACCCACTTAAAATTATCAATATCCATGAATATTAATGACAAGGGAATTTCATCTGTACGCTTGTTTTCGATAATTTCATTGAGTCGTTTATATAAGTAGCGTGTATTGTAAAGACCTGTCAGGTTATCATGCTCGGCCAAAAACTGATATCTTTCTTTACTGGCACGAAGTTTTTGTTCAATGCTTTTTCGTTCTTCGATTTCGTGCACCAACCGGTCGTTCATTTCTTTGAGTGCTTTTCTGGAATCACTCAACTCCAGATGAATACGAACACGCGCCAGAAGTTCTGTGCTATAAAAAGGCTTGGTGACATAATCCATCGCGCCGGAATCAAATCCTTTTGTAATGCTGGAAACTTCATCTTCGCCAGTCAAAAAAATAATGGGAATATCTTTGGTTTGTGGTTTCTGACGTAATCGTTTACACACCTCAAAACCATTCATCCCGGGCATGCGAACATCAAGCAAAATTAAATCAAAATGCTCTGAGAGGACTTTTTTTATAGCTGCAAGCCCATTGTTAGCTGTCTCAATGAGATAGCCATTTTCAGTTAAAACATCCTTGACCATGTGAATGTTCAAAAGGACATCATCAACAACCAATATCTTTTTTTTACGTTTGATCATTGTTCTTTCAATTTTTTAAATTGTGACATCCTAATTTGTTCTCAGGATGCCTAATTAATTATCTATTGATATACTTGGGGAATCTATTTCAAGCGCTTTATTGGAAACACGCCAAGACATGATACTCAAAATGGTTACAACTATTCCCCAAAAAAAGCCCACGACCAAAAAGGCAATTAGCCAGAATTGTTTATTAAAAAAAACATTGTCTCTGGATGACACATGGATCCTGAAAGGGATTGTTTGCGTATGATGAATTTCATCTTTTGAATATGTTGCCACAACATAACCATAGTGATCGGTTCCAGGCAGTGCATATGTTTTTAAAATCTCATATTCAATTTGTTTAGAACCTCCCTTTGCCAGGGTGATTGACTGACTGGCATTGCTGCAATCAAATGCACCGGATAAAATCATTTGAACTGTCATTTGATGCATAAAAGCTGCCATATTTTTGATATGAACGCTCATTTTTTTCCGGTCAGACAAAACACAATCTGAAACGTTTATCTCTGGCAATTGGAATAATTTTTTCTTCCGGATATATACCGGTGTCGTCCGCATGGCAAAAAAAGGATAAAAATTGGCATCATGAAATTGCATTTCTGTTATCAATGGATAAGCGCCAATCAACCTTTTGTGTTTGGTAAACTTAAATGTACGTGATTGGGATTGTCCCGCTAAAAGACTACCAACAGACTGCGTTTGAGTGGGGTTATCCAGGAATTGGACCCGAAGAAAAATATCATAAATCTCTGATAAGCCCACATTACGAACAGTGATTCCGATTTTGACCTGATTTTTTGTCTGTTGAATCTTCAGTTGAGATTGTATATTCAATTCCCCTGCTTGAAGGTGAATAGGCTGTTGACATAACAACATGAACAGAAATCCAGTAACGTATTTCATCAGTTGATCATTCATTTTTTTGCAAAAGGATATATTCCAGCGCCTTTTTGCGAAGGTATCCGGGATATTCAGGGATTGCATCCAAAACAATGTGATCATCCTTATACCACTGCCAGATTGCATCTACAACTGGTATTAATTTATCTGGTTGTTCTTTGAGAAGCGCTCTAAATTTTTTTTGAAAAAGGGCAATCCCCTGATGTTGATTCTCTGGAATGAAATTATTGCCTATATTTGTACCAGAATTATTTAATATGCTACTGCGCCAGACCCAATAGCGGCCAGATTCAAACAAAAGTAAATGAGACTTCGGGCTCAAATAACATGCGGTTTCGTAACAAATATCCGCTCTCGGAATTTGCTTATTCAAGCGTTCAACAATATTGTTATTTTGATGACGATACCATTGGGCCATCTGGTGCCAGAGACAGGTTTGAAGGATATTGCCCTGAAGTTTTTGAATCCGTTCTTTCTCAGATAATTTATCCATGCAATTACAGATTGTTTGATCAGTCTGTTTAGATAATATCAGCTGAAAGGCCCCAAATAAAAGAATTAAAAAAATCAATCCAGCAGATAATTGTACATGAAGGCTTTTTCTCTGAACAATAATTTTTCGATAAAAAAATGCTTGCCTGGATGAATGATGACCGGCATGAAGCACCAGGAATCCACATGCAGCAAGGGAAGCAATCACAGGCATGACAAGATATGGGTTGCCAAACCCATATCCCAAACCCAAAAAAGCGATACTCATGAGCGATGTCATGATTCCCAAACCCCATCCCACATTAAAGGGATGTTGTCGTTTATGCCACATGGCATTCATCCGAAACAAAAAAACTGAAAAAATGCCAACAATAATGCAACATCCCAACAAGCCCATCTCAGCCAAAACTTTTAACCAGGCGTTGAAACGATAGTCTTGAAAACTGACAGGCGTCCGAATGTATTTTTCTGTAACAGTGGGTAAGGCGCCCAGGCCAATTCCGGTCATTGGATGATGATTAAATGCCTGAATACTCAAATAGTCAATTTGTCGGGGTGAAGAAACCGGATTGGAAACCAATGAATAAACTCCCAGAGCCAAACCAATCCCCCCCCAGACAATAACCTGAGACCGCATTTTTTTTTTGCCAGATAATATGAGTCCGCCCACAAACAGGCTGATACTCAGGGACAACATCTTGAGTCCAAGGGATCGGGTAATGAGAACAAAGCCAAAAATAAAAACAAATATCATTGCCAGTTTCATCAATGTTGCGTGCTCTCCCTGGATCAAGTTATTGACTGTAATTTTAAGACTATAAAAAAAAGTTTTAAAAATGGGTTTTTTACTTTGTCTGTAAAAAGTAATCAGTAGTCCCAAACAAAGCGGAATGAGTAAGTTGATCATCAGGGCGATATGATGATCAATGCTTATAAATTGCGATTTTTCAGACCAGTCGTAAAAAAATAAACACCCAGCCAGTGTGCCGGAGGTTAGGGAAGCGATAATGGTATATAGCACAATACTTAATTGAAACCGGGTTTTTATTAAATTAATTAGCAGAACAAATATTAACACCGATGAAATCCCATGCATGGCCAGTTGGATGCTTTTTTCAGGAAAAAAGGACATATATCCCCAGGCATAATTGTTTTTAAGAACCCAGGGCGCATGGAGGGAAATCCATTTGGTGTCTTCGAATATTTTTGGCGATAATGCTTTTATAACAGGGGCTGGCAAGGGGATAGATTGAAAAATCATCAAACAGGGAATCAGTAGCAAAATGGCACCTGGATAGAATTTAACCAATGTCATCTCAGTGTTTGAGCGAAATATGCATTGATAAATGAGAAAGTATCCAGAAATTAAAAAAATCCATATATCCAGGCAGGTTAATACAGATTGGGTTAACCAGGGATACGCCATAAATATTATTGCCATCGGTACACACAAGCTAGCCAAGAGGATGTTTGAATGAGATGTATTTTCTGATTCAGATGAAATTGTTTTCTGCGGCATGTTGTTTCCTTGTAGATGCGATCATACGAAACTATTTGTCAATATATTGAATACCATTTTGTTGGGTAATCAGTCGTGACCCTTTTTTAATGAATTGTTTAAAGCCATCGTTTTTGGCGCGCTTGTTCCAGTGGTCAAAGTTGTTCGTTACATTATCTTGATAGTGCCACAAACAGGTTTTCTTTTTAATGGAAGGATCCAGCGTAAGAATTTCTGAATAATGGGCATGTACACCGGTTTTTGAATCGGATGTTTCACAGTCTTGAATAATCAGGTGAGCCTGGTTGTAAGCATCCTGAATCATTTGTGGAATGAACTGTGTATCTCCAGTGAGAAATACCCGATAATCAGAAGTCATATCATGAAACATCAGACCATAGGTCAGAATAGGTTTCTTGCCATTGTGCATATGCTGCGTCGGAATGAGCCTGAAATTGATTTGTTGCCATTCAAAGGTTAAGTCTGCGTCAAAGACAGGTTTTACATTAAAATAGTCATCCAGTGTGAGTACTTTATTTTGAACTGAATTCAGTCCGGCTTGCAGCGCATTGCTCCACAGTGGTCTCAAGAGGGTCTCATGGATAAACAGGTTTAGGGATTCGCAAAGTGGATGAAAATAGGTATACAGGGCAATAAATTCCATCCCGCCAATATGATCATTGTGTAGATGACTGATATAAAGGCTATCAATATCCTGAATGCTGATGTTGGCATCAATTAAAGAAAAACGCAAATCGCCGCCAGCATCTACCAGAAGAAACTTGTCCCCCTGTTTGATCAGTAAATTGCTTTGATAATTTTGAAAACAAAAGGCTGAACCTGTTCCTAAAAAAAGTATTTCCATTTTGACCTCTTATTAAGGGTTCGGAAAAAATAGTGGCTGTTTTGTCAAGCATCCTTTCGAATAGCGAGTAACAATACACGCTGCGTAATCGTTCGTCAAGCGTTTATCTTATCTGGAGCGATAGATTTTACTTGATATTTTCGAAAAAATTGTTAACATCTAAAGATTATATTCAAAATAAGGAGGATAACTATTCATGTACAAACATTTAACAATTAAATTAATTATGCTTATCAGCGTATTTATGTTGACATCCATAAACTTGTCAGCCGAAACCCGTCACAATACTTATACAAAAAAAGAAATCGCTGATATGAAAAAAATGAAAGCCATCATTCATACAAAATTTGGTGATATGCATCTTTCATTTTATCCGGAGGTTGCTCCCAATCATGTCAGTAATTTTATTACCCTGGCAGAATCCGGTTTTTACAATGGAACCACATTTCACAGAGTGATTCCAGGCTTCATGATTCAAGGGGGCGATCCAAATTCAAAAAGTGCAAATAAATCCATGCATGGTTCCGGCGGTCCAGGCTATCAACTGAAAGCAGAGTTTAATAGCTACCCGCATCGTCGGGGTATTTTGTCGATGGCCCGATCTCAACATCCAGATAGTGCTGGGTCGCAATTTTTTATCTGCGTTGCTGATGCCACATTTTTGGATAAAAAATACACTGTTTTTGGTAAAGTAGACAAAGGAATGTCTGTTGCAGACACAATTGTTTCTCAAAAAAGGGACAAACGAGACAATCCAGTTGGACGGGTTGACATGACGGTGACGATTATCAAACCCGAGCCACCAAAGCCAGAAAAAAAAGTGGATAACAAAACACAAAAGAAATGAGCATTTGGCGCGTTGATAAGGCATCCACGCACGCCTGGAGTTGAAACGCCAGGCGGTTCCGGAATTTTGCATGGTTGAATCTTAATATGCAAATTCGGGGCATTATATCTGACTTGCTGTAGTAGATGCATGGTTTAAGAATTGCATAATTCAAAAATAATTAACAATCTATTTTTGGCATCCTTCATATTTGCTGAAAAGTAGTTAACACTTTTTCTCGTTCCCAGGCTCTGCCTGGGAATGCATACTTGGCGGCTCTGCCGCCTAAACATTGGTATAGGCGGCAGAGCCGCCGGGCA
>Ga0272440_1003020_pt1 | contig 12762 bp, 19 predicted proteins | sample SSMMMBAug17_FD_192440 | JGI IMG/M metagenome (GOLD analysis project Ga0272440, IMG submission 192440) | Marine sediment archaeal communities from Little Sippewissett salt marsh, Falmouth, MA, United States - SSM-MMB-Aug17 | ecosystem: Environmental > Aquatic > Marine > Wetlands > Sediment ...
GAAAGTGATCCTGATTGGTCTGGATCACCTAATGAATGGTTCTATAACCTACCTAATCAGTCCAAGGGATCAACTGCCCTAAAGACCTTCTGTATCAACAAAGAAACTAAAGGATGTGATGTAGAAAAAAACGAAAGGGGGGAATATAACTACGGTCAGGAAAAGATCATCCAGATTGATGATGAAAAGTACATTGTAAGATGTGCTTGTAAGAAACCTGATGATGATAGAGTCACATTCAATAGTATTCGTAAGGAAGGGGATTGGACTAAAATGGTCTGTATGATTGTCATGCCAGATCATATTGAAGTGTATGAAGCAGATCGTAAATCGGTCTATGAATGGTTAGATGATTATCCAAACGAAATTGGTTGGATTACCAAGGATGATTGGAACGTAGTACATTGGCACATGGAATACCCATTGCCATTTATTTTTGAAAAATATTTAAAAAATGTTTAAGAAAGGAGAATGTTATGCCTAGAACCGTGTTAGATAATAATGGTGACTATATAAAATCATATGGTCTGAAAAAACTCAAAGTAAGTAGAAATTTCATAGCGTCTGTTATCGATGATGATCTAAAATTTCTTATCAAAGATGATCAACCCGTTAAAGGTGACTATGGGGAATACTATGATTATTTTGAACGAAATGGATTCAAGATCATTGGTATTCAACTCAAAAACAAACATATCGAAGTACCAATCAATGATATGTTTCAGGGATTGAACATAATTCCTGAATCTCATACTTCTCAACGGATCGAAGAAGACCTTATGAGTCAAATTCAAACCAAAACAGGTACGGGATTTATGTCTACTGCTATCGTCGCTGATCGAAGAATTAACTTTTCTGATCAAATGATGATCATTCGCAACAAATACGATATCAAAAAAATACAGCAAGCATGTATCAATGCAAGATGCCGATGGGTTTTGATCAAACGTCTAGCTCTGAAACACATCGAAACTGGAAGGGAAATTCTCAACATTCTGTATGAAGTAAAGAAAGGTGAAAGACAAGAAAATCAGGAATTATATACTGCCTATGTAGAAACTACTGATGGTAGGATAGAACCAATCGACCATTTTAACTCCAATCAGATAGGTTTTCTTATGGAAAACAACTGTCACAATATCTACTGTTACCAATGTGAAAAAGTACCTGTCTCTAAGTCAATAGACACTTTTTCATGTCACGGACAAGGGTTATTTCAGTAAACAAAACAGGGGGGGTTCAAGCCCCCTGTGGCGTTTAGAAAAATACTTCTATTTCTTCTTCTGTCAATCCTAAATCTTCCTCTTTTATTTCTTTCTTGCCTGTCTCTCTTATAAGATTGATAAACTCATCATAGGTATTGCCAATGTAGTTATATAGGTTTCTGGATCGAGTTACAGGTAAAAAGTTATGTAGACTATCTGTATATACTCTTTTCAATCCTCTCAATAATTCTTCATCCCAATGTTTACCTATAAATGAGTTTTTCTTGACCGGCTTTAATGGAACATATCTCTGAGGAAACAAATATACCGTTTTGCCTATCCTATCTACCATCTCCTGAGTTCTCATTATTCGCCACCAGAAATCTTCCGGTGTATCGGTAAAGTTGAACAGCATGTACGCAAAGAAACTGGCTTTTATCTTAGCATCCTTTACTAACTGTAATGCTCTCTCCACATTATCGGCGTATTTCAACTTGTCAAATGAGAATCTAAGGTATGGCATATCTCCCTTGCCTTGTGATCCCCATTTTAGCCTTGCAAATTGCTCTGCCTTGTGTTTATCGAATGACTCCACATGCAATCCGTGTATGTCCACCGGCAAATCTGCTTCAACTAATTCAGAAACTATATCATCAAAATACTCATGCTCACTAAAGTTATTATCATACAAAACAACTACTCTTGCATCAGGTACTTCCTTTCTACCTACTTCTAACGCATTCTTAATAGATTTAAAGCTGTTCATATCCCCTTCTAATCGTGGAACTGCGCAATAGGCACACTTGTTCACGCACCCTCTTGAAGCATACATTACAATAGAGTCCATGCTGAAAATATACCTCTCATCCTCATATATTATATCAACATCATACTTTGGCGATAATTCTTCTATCTCACAACTCATGCCTTGATGAACATCTATAACACCACTCCATTTTTGCTTATCGAACCATTTGGGGAATAAAGATGGAAAAACACCACCAACTTTTATATGTGCATTAGGATATTTGTTGTAGTAATAATCTATTGTCTTCTCATAGGTTTCATAGAAATAGGTAAAGATCATGCTAATGAGAATTACATCTGGATAGTATGCCCCTACATGAACGTAATCACCCTCATGGAGCTTAACACATCCTTTCACATAGGTATATTCATGGTTATTTTGTTCGCACCATCTAGCCCATTTCATCAATGCAATATTTGGTGCTTTTTCTGTTACGGCTACCTTTGGTTCGACTATCAAATACTTCATATAAAAAATGCCCCTATTTCTTCTCTACTAAGTCCATTATTTCTTCTCTCAATTACTGCTATGGTATCGTGAATCGCACCACCATGACTCATGACAAGCAAATGCTCTTGTTCAAATCCTCTATTCTTACCCATGACATTTGAGTGATAGCCAAAAGTAATCACTATACCATTTGGTTCAAGTATATCAACTATTTTATTTTTTACTTGATTAAATGCAGAAGATACCACTCCATGATATTTAGTCATACACTTACGATAGCTGTATGGTGGATCAAGTATTACTGTTGAAAACTTGAAAGACAATTCTTTACATTGATCTACAAAGTCCAATGCATCCATATGATAGTCTGCATTCATATCAGGATTCAAGTCATTCCTCATCTCTCTCCATCCTTCAGGTAGATTCAGACTATACTTACCAGCAAATAGATTAAGAACGTGTGGTTCTTCACAATGATCTTCTACCCATTGTCTAATCCTATTATTTCTGAATGTATACCTATATAAAGGTGTTCTCATGTAAGTAAATTTTAACATGTTTCCTCTACTAATACCTTTATTTGATAAATCGATGTATATGGTATAATAAATGATTCTTTTTCATCATCTTTTTTTGCTCTTACACCATAATCTTTCCATTGAACATCATCGAATATTTTTATCGAATTAAAATCTTCTATACCATCGGCATATGCTCTCCAAGCAATTTCATATTTTCTTTTTTCCATTTTAAAATCCTTTACAAGTATCATCTCCTAACATGCAACGCATTTGTGCAAAAGATACAGCATAGTCATAGAGATGAAGTCCTTTAGAAACACAAATCATTTCTCCCTGCTCACACCCAATTTCGTTTGCCATGTGTTCCTGAAGCATAGAAATCCCTGCCAGATTCGCAGGAAATCCACCCCAAGCATCCCATGACCTAAAATGAATACCATTAAAATGTAATTTACCATCTTGTATTCTGGTATCAATAGCTCTAAGACACGGCATATCTATTAGCGTCATGTCGGTAGGTGAAGCTATCTGTAAACACATCTGGTTTGTTCTTGGTGATTTTTTATATTCTTCAATGGCAAATTCAACCTGAGAAAACCATTTATCTTTACCACCATAAATACAATTCTCCAATGAAACCATCTCACGATAGTCTCTATAGATATCCCTTTTCGATCTAATTTCTTCTGATAGTTCATCTGAAATACTAACCCTGTTCAAGCGACTCCCGTAGGTATAACTCTCATTTTCAGCCATTTCAGAAGATAGAATATAACCAGCATAGTTAATCAAATAATCTCTATCTACTGGTGCTACCATATTACCTGCTTCTGGCATCGTCGGTATAAGCGGAAACCCTTCTGAGTCACGTTCCCAAGGTCTTGTAATATGAATTACACAAAAATCAAGTTCCTTTCTTATACTACCAGCATAACTTCCAGAATCAATCTTGAAATCTCTACCATGTTCAAGTATATTATAGATTAACTGGAACCAAACGTCAGGAAGTGTAACACCTTCTATCATCACAATTTTTTGCATATTACCCCCTATACATTCAAATCAGAAAAATCTGCTGCTTTACCATCTCTCATTACCTCTGCTGGTGCTCTTGCTGGAATACCTTGAGCCGTAATGATACCCGATTCTTGTGCTTTAACCTGAGTAACCCATTGCTCATATGTTTGTAGCATATGAGCATTTGGTTCAGATTCAATAGCAACACACTCAGGATTCAAAAGAATCTCTTTTTCATAATCACTAAAAGGTAGGTATTTTCCGAAACCTACCTGATTTTGCATACCTTGTGCTTGCTGTGGTGGAACTTGAACTACTGCTGCTGGATATTCCAGAACATAAAAACCATCTTCTGTAATGTCCTTTACTGCTGTTAATACCATCTCTCCGTTAATTGTCTTAAACATCTTAATGCTTCTCATATCATCTCCTTTATATAATCTTCTATTTCTCGTTCAGGTTTGAAACCTGTCAACTTTTCAAGTACTGATATATCCGCTACTGAGCTTCTAGCACCAGCATTTCTACTATCTGTATACACGGCATGTTCGTTTCTTTTCCTTGGAAACATATTCGCCAAATCAACAATAGATGTACCAATACCTGTACCTATATCAATCGGTTTATAATAATCCGGTTGAGTTGTTATGATCCTTTTAATTGCCTCAACAACATCAAAGCAATGCACAAAATCACGTTTCTGTTTACCATCACCATGAATTTCAAACGGTTCATTATTGTGATATTTCGTAATAAACTGTTTAACGCATGTATTTTTCCTACTAATATAATCAAGACCCCCGTACACATTAGACAATCGAACTACATAAATTTTAGCACCATTCTTATTGAAATAATCGGCTAATGTTTCACAAGTGAATTTCATGTTTGCATAGAAACTCGTATGTGGTGTTTTAGCTGCCTGAGAGGACGTAAATACAACTGGAATGCCTAACTTATAGGCTATGTTGAATACGTTACCTGCCGCACTAACATTGTCTCGTACAGCACCCCAAGGATTTTCCTCACAAGCAAAAATACCACTCAATGCCGCTAGGTGAATCACACCATCAACATTTCTAACCAAATCCTCTGTTAATCTTTCCGCTGGTGGTAGACTAGTGTGTTTATCACATAGAGAAAATTTAGAGTCTATTAGATTTACTACATTCTGGCCTATATACCCATTTGCGCCTGTAATAAGATATCTTATTCCTGCCATTAAATACTCCTATTGTTTATTCCTGCCATAAGTGTACATGTTCACGGTTTGTCTTTTTATCCTTATTTCCTGTAGTATCAGGCAATTCATCCCAATCTACAACATCAATATCATCATCTTTTGCATCTGGATTGTGTATAAAAATATACGCTTTATCATGGTTGATCTTATCCCAATCTTCATCTGCAACATACAACCCAAATCCACCCAACAATGACATAGAAGTTCCAATACATACCCTTACCAATTTTTCATCCTTTGTAATTACATGAGTAGGATGCCATTGTGCCACATAATCCAATTCATCGTTCATCAATAGTTTTGCCATTTAACATCTCCCACATCCAAAATCATAGCCTTTAAACCAATCATATTGATCTATGATATCATGGACAATTCCTTTTTGCTTTGATGTCCAAGGAATATCCCTTCTTGTTATCCTTGGTTTATTCCATACCGTGTTTCTTACGTTATCTCTCCATTGAGGATCAAATGATATTTCCAAGAAATCACATATTTCCTCTAATGTATTGTGCATTCTTGTAATTACATACTCATGTCTTACCGTCAATACATCCTCTGATCTTTTCAGCCTTTCTATAGTTTTATTAAGTAATTTGTATTTCTCTATAACCATATTCAACTCTTGATTTGGAACTGATTTTTTTCTTTCATATTCAATTTTAGTCCAAGTAGCAAGAGTATCGAAAGGATTCCTAACAACGTGTATCCATTTAATAGGCATACTGATATTAGCTTTTACTTCTCCAAGTCTCTGTGGATTCTTACTTAGAGTCAATACCGTTCTATGACCTGTTTTATCCCCTATCACTTTAATCTCTTGTTTAGGAACATGAGGCACTTGAGTAGTTGGTTTCCAAGTACCAGTATTCTTACTGTAGTTAGCAATATATTGAAAATCGATTTCCTTTGATCCATACAAATGCAACTGATTTGATACAATACAGTTAGGATTAGCATTTAGTATCGCCGCAACCAACGTATGACCTGATCTTGGATATCCCATGAATGACAAAAAATATTTCATATAATACCCTTTTTTATTCTCTCCCTTGTTTCTTCAATAGTAAGTGCTAAATGAGAAATTTGTTTTTCATTAAACTCAAAAACAAACTTGGAATCTGCTGGTAAAACGTAAGTTGGATATCCATAATTACTATCAGATGAAACCATTTCCTTATATACACCAGCACCAATTTTACCATCTGTAAACGTAACACCCACCACAACATCACATACTCCAACAATTTCTGTGAATATCTCAAATGGATTTGGATGTCTTGTTAATTTTCGATTTTTATAAAGCCTATCCAACCATACCTGATTTGGGTTAAATATTTCTATTTCTGATTCTAAATGAAGTTTCATTTCCTCTCTAATCGTCTTTTCACATTCTATTTCTATATCTTTTCCGTAATGTGTAACCGGATGTGCAAAATAAACAAGTTTCATTTTTCTAATTCCCCTATTTGTTTTTTTATCTTTTCTCTTAATCTGATTATCTCTCTTTCACATTCTTTCATTGATTTTATATACATTTCTCTAAAGTATGGTTTTATTATATAAATTGCCATAATAAGACCAACCAAAACACCACTTGTAAAAATAAGTCCAGCTAGTCCAAATACTTTATCCATCATTCAACATCCATTCATATTTTGTATTCTTGAATTTTTTTCTTATCTCATCAATATTGGGCAAGTAAACCGATAAATCCTCTTTTTTTTTCTTCTTAGTTTTAGCATATAATTGTTGTTGTTTAACTCCAAAAAAATCACATACAGCTATATTGACATTAGGAGATAGGTAAGTTCTATCACCTTCCGTCTTGCCAATAATATCCTCATAAAAAAGTGTTAATTTAATCTGATTTTTAAATTTATTCGCCCAATGTTTATTCTCACTATCTGCTTGTTGCACCATATTCATAAATTGATCTGGTGATATACTTACTGGATTATGAGAAGTTCTTGCTGCTGTTAATCCAGATATAGTTTGTTTGGCTATATTCTTTCTCATCAAATGAATGATAGGAATTTTACCATTTATATATCCATGTAACCCATTATGAAATGTAATTTGATTATACATCAGCTTAAATATGGTATGTTTATTTGGATATGTCCTGTAAATAACATTCTCTATATATTCTTTTGGTGTATTAAGATCACTTCTAAGATATGGAACAAAACCTGATTTTCTCATTCCGGGTTTTTTTGCCATATTCACAAATACTTCATCAATACCCATTATATCAGTATGTGAATCAATCGCCTTTTGTAAAAATGTACTCCCCACTCTCTTGTTCTGAAATTGAATTGCTCTAATCATCTATATCTCCATAATTCGGTCATTTCTCTTATATCAAAATAATAACTACCTCTTGAATTTCCTTTTTTATCTCCTACTCTTTCTTTATATTCATGGTAATATATATTACCACTTTCTATTTTCTCTTTTAATGTTTTGAAAGGAGCAACCCAAATTCCATGTATTGGTTCAATATCTACATTAAATTTTTCTCCATATCCATCAAAGTCAATCCAACATATATGAAAAATTATAAAACCCATCTTCTCATGTAATTTATGTGTATTATATCTATCATAATCTTTATTATTAAAAGTAGCTGAATAAGATGGATTCATACCACAAAATTTTTCTAAAGTAAAAAATGGAGTAACTTGTGTTTTTAAATCTGATTTTCTACCATGAAATAAATAATCTATCGAAAAAGGACTTTTCTTTTTACTAGGATTCCATTCAATTTTTATTGGTTTACCATCCTTCCATTTCATTTCAGGTACAACATTTTTTAAAGTTTCATGTTCAAGACGTTCACCATATTTCACCCATTCTTTTTTATTCTGCACACTCTTTGGTCTTTTTATTTTTCTAATCACTTTTTCAAATTCATGCATTTTTTTTCTCCACAAATATTACCCATTCATTACTAAAACCAGTATCCAAATAATCGCTATATATCACCTTACATTCTGTATCTTCGACAAAATTATGAAAAATCTGTGGTGAATCGATATAGCTATAATGTTTTCTTTTATTACCCGGAACCTGATTAAGTGCAATCATATACTGCTTTGATACTCTATACATCTCATCCAATGCTTTTCTATAATCCGAAACAAGACCATGTACATGATGTGCAAATACAAAATCAAATTCATTATCATCAAACTGCAAATTACAAGCATCTCCCCATTCAACATTCCTGCCTTTATCTTGGGCATATTTCACATATGGTTCAGAATATTCGATACCTAATCCATCGATGCTATTGTTTACCAGATAATCAACAAACTGACCATCTTTAGTGCCAACATCCAATACCTTCCAATCTAGCATTGTTTTGACTATTGATTCACCACCCCAATCAATTATTTGATTAACAGCCCATTCCCACAACCATATACAACGATCAATTGATTCCCAATCCCTCAAAGGATCACAATCCAAAAATTCCTTGGCATATACCGTACCATAATCTAACTTTTTATTAACTTGATCACCGTTTACCTCTGTAGGTGCATCATATAGACTTTTATCTGTTTTCCATCTTTGATCACTCATTAAGTTTCTCCCTTAGTTCGATCACTTTTTCCTTTACAGCCTCAGTTATACCATCTTCATTTAATTCAGACAAAAAAGTACCAAATCCCATATTTTTGAGAGTACCCATAGTCTTGCCATCATTTTTCATTTGTATGTGAAAAAGACCGTCAACAACAGTCTCTAATAAGGCATGTACATCAACAACATTATCAATATCAACATCTTTTAATGTTATTGAGCAATTTGGTTGAACTGATGAAAAATCGCCTGTATTTATTGTAAATCTTTTACCTATGGTCACATCACATTTCATATACCTATCTCCTTTTTGACATATACATATCATATTTAGTCAAAAATGTAAGGCTATATTTTAAAAAATTAGTTTTGGATTTATATAATTTTCCTTTAAAAATTGCCTCTTGATCCTTTTTAACTCAGGAATAAATACCTGATTTCTAAATACTTCTCTGGTTGGGATATGAACATTTTCTTTAGTTCCATCTACATGATGAACAGTAACTTTACCCTTCTTATGTCCACACCATATTGGTCTATCCTTATGACAATATGCTGTCAACCACTTATCATCTATTTGACCGAAATTCATATAATCCTTCCATTTCAACCAAGCATAGTATAAGGCAGTTTGACCCCACGGTTCACCCCTACCTTCAATACCATCACCCATTTTTGTAAAGATTTGATCTCTCCACTCCTTGAAAAACTCTCTACCCATCAAACCTTTACCACCTACCATACCACCAGCTATTTTCATATAATCTGGTATATATTTCCCATTCTGCTTTATAAAAGTTTTATCTGGTCTGAATCTACATATCACATCGTTGTTTCTTAAACCCTCTATTAAAGGATTGATTGATTCTCTGAACATCATATCGATATCAAGATGTAACCAATATTTTTCTCTTGGATTATCCTCTATAGTTTTATATAATTGAGATATTCGTTCTTCTACAACTATGAAATCCATCCACCATCGACAATCTGCCTTAAATCCTTGTGCAACCGCCAACCTACATCTCTCATAATCTTCAAATGTAACATTAAATCTCTCACATATATCTGTTTTTTTATACGAATGATTTTTAATATTTACAGGATATAACCCTTTTAGTTGTTCTATATCTTTTTTTGAAAGATGAACACCGTTAATATGAACTTTGGCATCTGTACCATTGGTTAATCTGAATGATTCAAGAAACACTTTTCCCCAAGGAACATATGTATCAGTACATTGAGTTATTATCATCATGATAGTTTCCTGAATACTCTTTTCATAACCTTTTCTTTATCCGACCATATCATCTTCCATTTATCTTTAGGAAAGAAACCTAATAATTCTTCTGGTGAACTGAAACAATAATAATGCGCCCATTTTGTAGGTACAGGTTCTTTTGGTTGTCTTGGAACCTCTACATATACTATCCCATCATCATTAAGAGCATCATACATATTATCGACTACTTTATTAGGTTCTGGTACATGTTCTAAACAATGCGAAATTATAATAGCATCGAATTTTCTATCACCAATTTTTAGATCATTAGCAGCATCAGCTACATGACCTTTGTAACCTCTTTCATGAAGTCTTTTAATACCTACTGGTGATATATCTACTCCATATAAATTTTTATATCCATGATTTTTTAGATGATCGAAAAGAAAGCCCTCTCTCACTCCAATCTCAAGTAATGGTTTATTTTTATCAGCAAATTTATTTACTACCTTTACTATATTCTCATGACGCTTTTTAATTCCCGGTCCAACACCCTTGACTTTTCTTATTTCAACTAATTCAGCCGTTTTTTCTATATTTACTTCTCTATATCCCATTTAAATATCTCCCTGAATATTTTTCTTTCATTTTCAGTTACCTTCTCCCATGTCCAATTATTTAAAATTTCCTGTCTTGCATTCATACCCATATCGAAACATTCCTGTTTATTCTCTTTAAGTCTTTTAAGACAATATACATACTTTTGTATAATCATATTTTTATCTTCCATGTCCTGTTTTATAAGAAATCCATTTTCCCAATTAGTTATAAATTCAGGCATATTTCCTATTGGATTTGATATAATTGGTTTACCACAAGCTGCTGCTTCTAGTGCTGGATTAGGTGTTCCATCTATAGTAGATGCTACCAAATAAACATCAGCTTTATTATAAAACAATCTCATATCATCCGGTCCTAATGCATTAGTATAATTTCTATCATTTATAATCAGCTTACAGTTTGCTATTTTACATGCTGGTTTTATAATATCATTCAATCCTTTTTGTGGAACAGGTTTACCGACATAGGCTACTACCAAATCTTCGTTTTCTTTTTTAGGTTTTTTTGACATTGGATAAAAAACATCAGGATCAACCCCCCTTGGTGTATAAAATGTTCTTCCATTGTAATTCTTTTTTAGATCATCAAGCGATATTAAATTATTAGCACCTATAGCATAACAGTTTTTTGAATGAGTATGAAATGTTGTATAATTAACCTTTTGATATCTTTTCCTAAATATTGGTTTTATGGTTGGAAAACCAGTAACAATAGTAATGGTTTTTATTTTACTTATGATTCTTCTTACCTTTTGAGTAACAAGCATCGTATGAAACAAAAGATACATTAAGTCATACGTTTTTGGAATAGATTCCTCTATAATATTGAACTCATCCATGTCTATAAGATCAATATCAAACTCATCTGATAGATGTTTCTGAATATATTGTCCACGAACCCATCCACCCCAACCCTTCACATCACTAACTAATAATATTCTTTTTTTCATAGTTCCTTTATAATTTTTATAATAGCTTGCATTCTTCTCATACTTGAATGATTCTGTTGTATATAATTGAATGCATTAGTTCTCATTTCTGTTGTATCTTTGTCCTTGTATCGATCCCATAGCTTCTTAACATACCTTGGATCATCATAGTTATGAAATGGTACATATAAATCATCTGGAATGAACTCATCCATTCCATTGAATTTACGCATAATCATAAAGGCACCAGTACCCAAATACTGAAAAGGTCTAACATCCATATATCCGGGTATCTCATAACCAACACATAATCCAAGTATACACTTAGCAGAAACACTTAATTCTGGTGTTCTACTTCTCAAGTCATTTCCTGATTGAGTCTTAAATATTTTTATAGGCATGATCTGTTGAAGTTTTTCAATGAATACAGCACGATTATCAGCCCAACCAGTTCTATGAGCACCCGGACTACCAGTAAATACTGGATTTTTAAAAGCCAAATCAGGCGCAAAATTAGCCATTTTATCATAGGTTAGGGATGAGTATGGACAAAAGAAAACAGGCACCTTAAACGCTTTCTCACAGTTCATAACCATAGGAAATGAACCAACCAAAGCTAAATCAAACGCACCTGATATATCACCCATATATCGATCTTCAGTTCTTGCATCGTTACATGTATGAACCACTTTAACATCAATATGATTCTTTATATCCTTAAAGAAATTCAACACTCTATCAATAGGATGAATATGATTATGAAAACTCAAATGAGTGAATATCATATCTGGTTTGAAATCTAAAATTTTCTTCTTGATCTGCTGTAATGGTGTTGATTTATAATCTATATGTCCTGTATTTACTCCATTTAACATCAACCCCTGAGTAAACGTCAAAACAAACCAGCTATATCCTAATTTTGTGTTTCCCAAAATAACAGCTTTTAGCATATATTATTTCTCCTATTATTTGCTTGTTCTTTAGGAGTAGACCATTTACAATTTGATGGTTCGTAGTGTCCATCAGGATCAATTCTATCAATAGTCATACCTTCTGGTCTTTCTCCCATATCTGCTAAGAAGTTCTCAAACACCATCCATCGTTCACATATCATAATTCCTCTACCACCATAGTATTCATATCTATTACTTTTAGGATA
>Ga0272440_1003021_pt1 | contig 12760 bp, 14 predicted proteins | sample SSMMMBAug17_FD_192440 | JGI IMG/M metagenome (GOLD analysis project Ga0272440, IMG submission 192440) | Marine sediment archaeal communities from Little Sippewissett salt marsh, Falmouth, MA, United States - SSM-MMB-Aug17 | ecosystem: Environmental > Aquatic > Marine > Wetlands > Sediment ...
CTTTCAGAAATGGTTGAGCTGCGCGAGCTGTCACCCGGACGGCCGTTCGGATACTCTGAACTGGGATCTGGCGAACGACGGATACGGGAGCCCGAGGAATACCAAGAGTCTGCTTCTCGCGCACCAGACGCCGCCCGCAATGATAACGGGCATCCGCCCGGATGCAGAGACCGCCGTTCGTGCCGGGTTCAGGTTTATTCAGTTTACGATCCGTGACGAAGCCGATGCACAGGCTGTTGACACTTATCTCAATTCCATGCAGCCCGTTGCAAGTCCCTACCTGGTTGGTGGTCAACTCAGTGCCGCCGCACAGGCAGGAAAGCCACTATTCGAAGCGCGCTGTGCGTCCTGCCATTCCGGAGCCAATTCTACCAACCAGGCCAAGATCGACGTTGGCACGGGTCGCGGAAGCGGCGAGGCCCTGGATACACCAACGCTTTCGGAGGTCTGGCGTACAGCTCCCTATCTGCAGGACGGTAGGGCAGCAACCATACAGGATGTGCTTACAACACACAATTATGGCGACGCTCACGGGACGACGAGCGACCTTACGGCGCAGCAGATCAATCAGCTTGCGGAGTATGTGCTCTCTCTTCAGTAATCTGCAGGAGGTGCCGGAGGTGCACGTTTTTATATATTCATTGCCGAAAGAAGAGTGGGGTCAGGGATGAGTGGGGTCAGATCTTCATAAACCATTAATTCAAGAGCAGAGTCAGATCTTTATAGCATTAATGATAATTGAAGATGTGACCCCCTTTTCCGAAAGAAGAGTGGGGTCAGATTTTCATAAACCATTAAGTCATAGCATTACTATGGTTCTCTTTATAAGCATACCAGTAAAGATATTTGCTGAAGATGAGATTACCTTTTTTTAGAAGATGAACCGGTTTATGCATCAAAATCAAAATCGTCACCAGGATATCTTTTGGAATTGGTTATGGAAATGTCACGGATTATGAACATTAAACCTAAAATTATATTTCTACCATGGAAACGAGCACATAAGATGGCGACGAACACTCCCAATATTATAATTTTTCCATTGAATGAAGCATTGGAACATGTTATGAAATCTTGTTTTTATGAAAAGATACTTGATAAATTTTTAACTAACGATAGGAACTGAAACTTATAATATTATCAAAGGGTTAAAAGAACTGGGCTGAAAAATGTCCGGCTTGGAAATATAGGCATTTTCTGTAAAACAGAGGTAGATCGACATTATCTGGCTGAAAATGTTGAATCTACCGCATATTGAAATGAAAAATAAAATCTGAGCATAAAAACTCGTCTGGACAAATCCATCCGAGTTATTTTTTCTTCTTTTGCCATGTTAAGGAATGCTCTTATAATAAGTTCCCCATTTTGGCTGGAGTCCCAAATCTTTAGATTTGGGAGTCACACGCTTTGCCTCCCAAATCTAAAGATTTGGGACTCCAATAAATGAGGAGCTTATTTTTAGAGCACCCCTAAGTGCTTCTTCAAATTCTTTATTAGTAATTTTTCTATTCATGTTTTTCATTGTGTAAGCCTGACCACATGGGCGATATTGAGGAATGACATTTACATAGTGCCTGACCGAAAAATCGATAATACTTTATCTGTCAGTGTGTTGAAGCATAAATACTATTTTGAAGATTTTATGTATTTACTTTCATTTAATAAAAAAGAACTTGACATAATTACTTTTGCATTGTATATATCTTATTGAAATAATTGGTGACACTGCCCCTTTGCAGCATACTTATTGCATTAGTGATTCAAAGAAAACAAAAAATCTTCACAGGAGGATCTTATGAGATTTCCCTTCGAACGAGAGTTTTTTTGTAAATTGTAATCTGACATTTGAAAGATGTCAGAAATCGGTAATGCCTAATTACCGAAATATTTTATTACCTAAACAAACAATCACTCATTTACTAATTTAGGAGGAAATATGAGTAACGCAAAACAACAAACTATCGCCGGCACTGTCGAAGATCCAAATCAAAAAAGTATTTCAGGTGTAAAAATCACCCATCCCAGTGGTGTATCGACTGTCACTGATGATGATGGCCGTTTTTCTATGACTCTTGACGGAAATCCAGAAAAGGATGCTCAACTGGTTTTTACCAAAGCCGGTTACGCCGATAAAACCTTGAAAGTCAATAGTGAAAGTGTCCATATCGGATTTGGTGCGCCCATCGCCAGAACGTTTAACCCTGACGACTACCCGAAATACGACGGTTTCAATTTAGAATTGGTAGAAGACTGGCAATCATCCCAATGGCCAAACGGATTGACCTGGGATGAAAACTACAAAAGTAATGATGCCATATGGGAACCCAGCGATGGTGGATTCACAGAGAACCTGGTTCGTTTTCAGCCTGAAGGGATCCACTTCGAGAACGATAAACTAGTGCTGAGAATTGAAAATAAAGTGATTCCTAACTCACCCTCTTGGTCGGAAGGACAGAACTATACGGATCGCCAATTTTCCGATGAAATCGGTGAGAAACCTCTCATGGGCGGCGAGGTGCGTACACGTGAAAACAACTACCGTTATGGTCTATACGAAGTGCGCATGAAACCTCCCGGGCGTGGCACTGAACAGGGAACGGCCACAGGGTTTCTGGCAACCATGTTTACATTCCATACACCTCGCAATCGGTTCTGGCGGGAAAACGACATCGAAGTGGAAGGCTGCCGAACAGATTCATTCATGACCAATATTTTCTACGCCAACGATGCCTCGGCCTGGAGGCCCGAATTCGGTGCTCCTATCCAGCAAAATCAAGACTACCAGGGAAAAATGCCCAAGGACTACGATCCTCGTGATTGGCATGTGTACGCAATGGAATGGCTGCCCGACAAACTCACTTGGTTAGTGGACGGTGAGCCTGTGCGAACCTTCCGTTCAGGTGATAAACCAGGCATCAAAGTGGGCGCCATTTCCTGTAAAATCGTTTTTAACTTTTGGGTCTGTATTGATGGTAATGCTATTGGCGGCGACCCTGTCGGTAACCACTATCCCATTGACCTGCAATATGACTGGTTTCGATTCTACCGCTGGGATAAAGATGGAGATAAAGTTACATATCCGGAGGAATAAACCGCTTGTCGAATCACTACTTTGAATATGCAATTGAATTCATAGTAATAATTACATCCGCCATTTTGTACTTAACGTCTTGGTTCAAATCCATAAACTCTATTTCATATCAAGCTCTATTCCGCACAGCATTTGTAATAATTCAATTGCATTTTCCAGGTTCGGTGGAAGGTATCTGCATTAATGGATAGAAAATTGTGAAAATTGGGGGAAATTGAGGACGGGGGAATTTTGGGGAGTGAAGCGGAGAAAAACAGAATCCGCTGGAGTGCCGGGTTATGTGATATCTTTTCTCCCACTACAGAGAATTCTTGCAAACCCAATCAACAGGATTGCCCCAACTCCCCCGGCGAAATAAGCATTTGGTAAAAAAGTTCGCTACAAGTTTGTACAGGAAAAAGGAAAAAAGGTGACGGGAAAAAAGGGAACGTCGTCTATGATTTTATGTTTTTCGACAAACCTCGGCATATGAGACTGGAATCTCTCAACGCTAGATTTTATGGGAGATGAACGATGGGCTGAAATTTTAGGCTATACCCTGGATGAAATTAAAACAGATCCAATGTTATGGCAGAATCAGGTTCATCCAGATGATTTAAAAAAAGGTATAGAACTCTGGGAAAAATTTTTAAATGGAGAAATAGAAAAATACGAATATGATAAATATCGTGTCCAACACCGTTCGGGAAAATGGCTTTGGGTTACTGCCTCTGGAATTGCTGTTGAACGGAACTTGGAGAATAAAGCAGAAGCAATTCCAATGGAAGATGGCTTTTTGAATAAGTGGTTAGCTAAAATACCGGTTGGAGATAAATTAATTGAGTGTATTGGAGTGTGCTTCGTGCAATTTGATGAACAAGGAAAAATCAGAAGAAATGAAGTTTACTTTGATCGAACTGAGCTGGTGTCAGAAATATACAAACTGAAAAAATATCTGTAGTACACATAACTATCAAATCAACACGGACGGCAATTTCTCTTCGTTCCATTGCCACCGGTTATTGGAGACGTTATCTTCAGAAAAAAGGAAAATCGTGAACTCTGAACGCTTGAACTTCTTCCTGAAAAAGTATTTATTTGAGTAACCTCAAAGCTTGGCAAAAATTTCAAGCTTCATCCGACAACTAATCAAATATACAATATTTCAAATGGTTTAACTTTGGATAAAAGGAGATCTGCTTGTGGACAACTGGAAGTTCTATGATATTACGCATAGGGAGCATGTGCTCTGCAATCCGATGAACCTTGAAAAATTCGAGCAGCTCATTGCTCTTTTTCGTCTGAAGCCAGGGGCACGTGTTCTTGAGATTGCTACAGGTAAGGGTGAATTTATCATCCAACTTGCAGAACAGTACCATATTTCTGGGCTGGGGATTGATCTCTCGCCGTACCATATTGCTGATGCCCAAAAAAAGCACCAGAAACGTGTTCCGGATGCTCAACTGAATTTTTTGGAGATGAATGGGGCAGATTATGTCCCGGAGAAATCAAAGAGCTTTGATCTCTTGGCCTGTATCGGTGCGAGTTGGATCTATGGCGGGCATCAAGGAACGTTGAAGGCATTAACCAAGATGGCTGCACGAGAAAGCTGGATAGTCGTAGGAGAGCCTTACTGGCGGCAGGAACCAGAGGAAGATTATTTAAAGGCGATCGGCCAGGAACGGAGCTCGTTTGGGACACATTACGAAAACGTCGAGGTAGGGCAAGAGCACGGATTGGAGTTGGTCTATACGCTGGTGAGCAGCCAGGATGACTGGGATATGTATGAGGGATTGAACTGGTATGCTGCGGAGGAATGGGCGAGTGCGCACCCTGATGATCCAGATGTGGAAGTAGTGTTGAAGAGAGTGCGCGAGAGCAAGAATACATATCTGAGATGGGGACGAGAAACTTTGGGATGGGCGATTTATGTTTTTAAGAAGGGAGGATTTGGCAGATAGACGATGATCTTACAAACATTCTAAGGATGACCATCAAGATATTGTACATGATTTATGCCATAATTCTTTTTATAATTATAATATTTTATTTAGTGCTTGCAAAACAACTAATTTATCTGCAATGTTTTCTTGGGGGAAATATGAAAATACTACGGAAACGCTTTGCAATAAATATTTTTATGGGATTTTTTCTATTAAATATTTTATTTTTTGCATGCTCTAACAAAAAATTCATAAAAATTGGCTTTGTTGCAGGAATAACTGGGCGAGTTTCTGAGCTTGGAATCTCAGAGAGAGCAGGAGCAACCCTGGCTGTTAATGAGATCAATGAAGCTGGTGGCATTAACGGAAGGCTAATAGAACTAATTGTCAAAGATGATCAAAATGATGCTGAAAGAGCCTTAGAAGTCGACAAGGAGCTCATTGATGAAGGTGTGGTTGCAATTATTGGCCATGCAACCAGCACAATGACGAAAGCAGTTGTGCCTTTGATCAATAAAAAAAATATTCTTTTAATCAGCCCGACGGCCAGTACAACTGATTTATCAGGGATAGACGATTTCCTTGTTCGCATTACTCCTTTAAGCGATGCAGAAATGAAAGCATTGGCTAAATTAGCTAATAATCTAAATATTCAAAAGATCGCTGTTATTTATGATTTGTCTAATATGTCTCTTGTCGAAAACAATTTGAAATTTTTTAGAAAATACTATAAGAAAAATCCAAATAATAAAATTATTTCAGAAACATCCTTTACTTCAAAAACGGAATTCGAATTTTTTCCAATTGTTAAAAAGGCGATTGATTATAATCCCGATGGAATTTTTATTCTCGTAAGTTCTGTTGATACAGCTCAAGTCTGCCAGCAAATTCGAAAGATTGATAAAAAATTACCTATATTTAGCATTGGTTGGGCATCCTGACATGACCTTGGTTTCTCAGCGATTGGTAGTTAAACAATCCAAAATTTTTCAAAAAGTTATCTCAGGAGTGGAAGGAACATTTGAGTATTCTGCTAGAGACTTAACTATCCCCGACAATAAACTTTATTTGGGGAGTATCGCTATTGTTCCCCAAACAAAGTGGGTTGTGGTTATAACGCAAACAGCAGAAGAGGCGCACTCATACATTATTAAATTAAAACTTATTATTGGTTTTTTAGGCTTTTTGTCTATTGTTCTGGCAACTATCTTAGCTTCAGCAATTTTGAAAAAAGTATTAAAACCACTTAATAATTTAATCAAACTAACAAAACATATAAGTGATGGTGCTTATCGTATTATTCAACAGGAAAACACTTATGAGGAAATTGATGAATTATGCTCTAAATTCAATATTATGGTAAATTCTTTGAAAAATCGTGAAGGAGAATTGAAAGATAGCGAACAGCGTTTTCGTACTCTTTTCGAGCAAGCAGCAGTTGGAGTGGCACAAATTGATAGTAAAACTGGCCGATTTGTTCGAATTAACAAGCGCTATTGTGAGATAACAGGCTATAGTGATTTAGAAATGAAACAGATAACATTCCAAGACATTACTCACCCTGAGGATCTCCAGGAAGACTTAAATTACATGAAAGAATTAATTTCCGGTGATATCAAAGAGTTTTCGATGGCTAAAAGATATTATCACAAGAGTGGAGAGATTATCTGGGTTAAATTATATGTTTCACCGATGTGGAAAACAGAAACTCAGCCAGATTACCATATTGCAGTGGTGGAAGATATTACTAATCTGAAAATAGCTGAAAGTGAGCTAAACCACCAAAAGGAACTATTACAGACAATTATAGATAATATTCCAGTATTAATTACTTTATATGACCCAAATGTTAATATGATGCTCGTAAATAAGGAATTCGAAAAAGTAGTTGGTTGGAATAATGACGAAATCAAGAATATTGACATAATGAAGGAATGCTATCCTGACCCTGATTATCGTGACAAAGCATTGATGTATATGCAAAAAGCGTCTACGGAGTGGCATGAATTTACCGTCAGAACAAAAGGCGGAGAAAATATTGAAAGTATTTGGTCAAATGTGCGAATGGAAGGTGGAACTTAAATTGGAATAGGAATCAATGTTAGTGAAAAAAAGAAAATCGAAGCTCAACTTCGACAGGCTCAAAAAATGGAAGCCATCGGAACATTGGCTGGAGGAATTGCGCACGATTTTAATAATATGCTAGGGTTATTACTGGAAATTTGTCATATGCTCTTAGCAATTTAAACCAGGATGACGAATTGTATGAAGTGCTTGTAGATATTCAAGAGTCTTCAAAACAAGCTCAAAATCTGACACATCAACTTCTAACATTTTCTAAGGGTGGCGCTCCAATAAAAAAGGTTTCAAACATTAATGAATTAATAGGCCAATCAGCAATATTTTCGGCAAGAGGTTCAAAGGCGAATTGTCGTTTTAATTTATCTAAAAATTTATGGTTTTCGGAAGTTGATGAAGGTCAGATCAATCAGGTTATAGGTAATTTAATTATCAATGCCAATCAAGCTATGCCTAATGGGGGAACAATTACAATCCGAACAGAGAATACGGAAATTGATGTAGATAGTGATATCCCTTTATCTGCCGGTCGATATGTTAAAATTGAGATTGAAGATCAAGGCATTGGTATTTCCAAAAAACATATACCGAATATATTCGAACCATATTATACAACTAAACAAAAAGGAAGTGGCCTCGGTTTAGCAAGTACTTATTCTATTGTTAAAAGGCATGGTGGACACATTGCTGTATATTCAGAAATCGAGAAAGGCACGGTTTTCAATATTTATTTACCAGCATCCTCAAAAGACATTATTGGAATAACGAGGAAAGAAGAAAATAAACACGCTGGTCAGGGTAAAATTTTAATCATGGATGATCAAGAATCAATATTGAAGATGGTTGGTAGGATGTTGAATAAGATGGGATATGATGTCGCATCTGCCAATGATGGAAAACAAGCGATTCAATTATATCGTGATGCTTTTCATTCTCAAAAAACTTTCGACTTGGTCATACTTGATCTTACTGTTCCCGGTGGTATGGGAGGTGCTAAAACAATAACGGAATTATTGAAGATCGACCCAAAGGTGAAGGCCGTTGTTTCTTCAGGTTATTCCAATGATCCAGTCATGGGGGATTATGAAGAATATGGCTTTTGTGGGGTTGCTCCAAAGCCATATACAAAAGATCAATTGGCTGAAGTTTTAAATAAAATATTTGGTAAAAATATCTGACACCCATAGGAAGTTACCTGCTATAATTATATTAATGACAATAAAGCACACAAAAAGAACGTAACTTATTATACCTGCATTATATATTATTTGGAAAAAATGGGCTTACAGATTAACTTGAAAGGTAATGAAAACTATTTATATTATTGGAAAAAAATGGGCTTACAGGTTCACTTGAAAGGTAATGAAAACTATTTTCAGATACACTAATATGGAGAATTAAATATGCATAAATACGATGTTCTTGATGAAACTATTATATATGCTGATTCAAAGACGGTTTACAATGCCATTTTGTCAGAGTTTTCTGGTCATACGAGTTACTGGATGCCCCAATTTAGTGCCAAATTGCTAAAAGGTAAAGCACCTGATCATATTGGCGCACTTATTTTTATGGTCGTACATAGCACACCTCGTATTGTTTTTTTAGTTAAAACAATAGAAGTTAAAAAGAACAAGATGCTGCTTGTTAAATATATCAAAGGGGCATTTAGAGGTGAAGGATTGTGGAAATTCGAAGATATGGGCGGTGTAACAAAGCTCAGTTTTCACTGGAGAGCGAACCCTTCATGGCTGATGTTTAAGTTATTAGACCCATTTATTAATGTTCCAAAGATGCACTCAAAAGTGATACAGGTTGGATTTAGGCAACTTAAAATAAATCTCAGTAAACGATGATGAAAGGGAAATGAACAGCAATCCTTGCAATCCTTGTCGGACCATTCAGGGTATGGTTGGAGTCCCAAATCTTTAGATTTGGGAGTCAAAAAAAACAAAGAACTTACGCCCAAATCTAAAGATTTGGGACTCCAGCGCTTGGTTACCCCTAAATTTAAAGAAGATACCAATCACTTTCAGATCATTTAGATATTATAACCAGTCGTTTAACCAATCCAGTTCACTATTCGGGCCAGTTTCACCTTACTAACTACTCTGGTTTGACTGCCTCGATATAGGCCGAGACAACAAAATCACCGGCATTACTTCCCAGAACCCACTCATCAATCATTTTGCGACTTTGTTCCTTGGGCTTAATTTGGATATTTTGAAATCCAACCTGTTTGAGCATCGTTTCGGTTTCTTGAATTGTTGCTGCACCACCCACACAAGCGGACACGAGGGATAAACTTTCTTTAATATCATTCGGAAGTGTTGCTTTTGTTACGATATCCGAAATGCTTAAACGACCGCCAGGCTTAAGGACTCTAAAAGCATCTTTATAAACACTCATTTTATCAGGAGAAAGATTAATAACACAATTGGAAAGAATGAGATCAGCGCTGTTATCTGCTATAGGTAAGTGTTCAATTTCACCCAAACGAAATTCCACATTTGTAAATGCTGCTTTTTCAGCATTTTTTCTTGCTTTACTTATCATATCTGGTGTCATATCTACTCCAATTACGTGGCCAGTATCGCCAACTTGACGCGCTGCGAGAAAACTATCAAATCCACCTCCGCTGCCTAAATCGACTACTGTTTCGCCTGGTTTAAGGGATGCTAAAGCGACAGGGTTTCCACAGCCCAGTCCCAGGTTTGCACCGTCTGGGGCGTTTTCTATGTCACTTTTTGAATATCCCATAATGATAGATAAATCTTCCGGTGTATAATTGGTTTCACTGCTGCAACACTCGGCAGATTTGATTTCATTATTTTTAATAAGTGCCTCGGTTTCACCACAACAGGATGATAACACAATTCGTTCAGCTGCATCTTCATTATTTCTTGCTATTTTTCCATATGTTTCACGCACGAATTGTCGTATCTTGTCTTTGCTTGTTGTTTCCATAATATAATTATTCTCCTTTTTTATAATTTGAATATTCGAGAAATATCGAAATATCTTTGCAAAAAAAATTTTGAAATATTTTATTTTTTTTTATGCATTTTAATCACAGCGGGGCATATCACAGCCGCCTTCAGTACAGCATTCAGCCAAAAGAAAGTTGATGACTTCAGTTAATTCTGTATATTGAGGTATACAGTATAAAGTGCGACTATCGCGTATCTGACGAATCAAACCCACGTTAACCAAACGGTTAATATGATGGGAAAGGGTGGAACTTGGAATTCCAATTTCTTTTTGAATTTGCCCTACAGGAACCCCCTGTTCACCGACTTTCACCAGATATCGAAAAATAGAAAGTCGGGTTGTGTTTCCCAGTTCAGCCAATCTTTTTGCAGCAGTTTCGATTTTCATATACATAAAATAAGATATTGATATTTATTTGTCAACTATATTTTTAGAATCATCGAAATATAATTTTATTAGCTTCTGGAAAGGAATTGCCCCATTCATAGTTCGTCGGAGCCCATGACGGCACTCTGCGTTGATTGGGATATAAAATAATCCTTTTCAACTATCTTGACAAACAGCGTAACTGTTTTTATTTATTTAAATAAAAAGGAATGAAAAAATAAAAAAGATACTGTTACTTCGAAATGCTTAGGAATGCTCGAAAAATAAATTCCCCATTTATTGGAGTCCCAAATCTTTAGATTTGGGCGGCAAACCGTGTAACTCCCAAATCTAAAGATTTGGGACTCCAGCCAAAATTGGGGAATTATTATAATAGCATTCCTTATGATTATATTCTTTTATTCTTGACCAAAACTCATAAAGTTCTAGATAATAACCAGAGTAAGATTTTGGTAACATTCTATTACTTTTATTCCACATAATAATTTTAACCTAAGGAAAGCGTCATTCAAATCTGACATGTATTTTTTACAAAAAAAATTATATTTCAAAATTCTTGCTGGCATCAACTAATTTGTCTGATGGTAGTAACTGCTATGATAATTACTTTGATGCCATTACAAGGCGTCATTGTTTGTAATGAGCTGTTATCCCATTGTCACTGTCACACGGATAAAACGCCTCAAATCAAATTGAACACTGAACTCTTTTCCACAGGTATGCCACACCTTTTAAACCAGGCTCAAAAATATAATTTTTTAGATGATATTTTTCTAAAAGATCCCTATGCCTCCCAAACTTCATGCAACTGCTGCGGCGATATTCCTATTTCAGAATCTACTACACCCATGGATTGGGCACCTATACAAATTCGATTTGTCTCTGGAATTCTCCTTTCACCTATTATGACGTCATCTACTCAAAACCCAATACGAAAAACAACTCTCCAAAATGCTTCAACAACATTTCAATCAGTTGAACTTACAACCATTGTGTTGATAGTTTGATTATCCTTATGGTATCTTCTTTATATTTCGGGGTAAGGTTTGAGTCCCAAATCTTTAGATTTGGGAGCAAAAAAAACAAAGATCTGACGCCCAAATCTAAAGATTTGGAACTCCAGCGCTTGGTTACTTCGAAATGTATAGAAGATACTTCTTATGGTCATTAAATCGATATGACTATCAAATAAATATATTCTGTTAAGATTGATCATACTATTGTTGTTTCAATAAATCTTTTTATCAATATATAGTATGATTGAAATAGAGCAACGTTTGCTCATCCAACTTAAACCATTTCCTTAACTGCCCAGCCTGCTTGGTGTCGCTATCGCTATTTCGGTTGGCATCTCACTAATCGCCAGTTTATTGCCTGCACGCCGTGCTGCCAGGATTGATCCATGTATTGCATTTCGGGAGATATAAAAAAATGATCAAATTAACTGATATATATGTTGAATATCATTTACGGGGTCAATCCATTTCCGCCTTAAATCAGGTGAATTTAACCATCAATGATGGTGACTTCTTAGCGGTCATAGGACCGAGTGGAAGTGGTAAAAGTACACTTTTACAGGTATTGGGGGGCATGTTATCTCCAAAACGAGGTCATGTCTTATTTGATGGCGTATCCCTTTATGAAAAAACGACTGATCAACGCGCTTCATTTCGAAAATCCTACATTGGTTTTATATTCCAGACTTTTAATCTGATCCCCTTTCTCACAGCCAAACAAAATGTGCAAATGCCTCTTCTGCTTGATCGGAAGTCCTCTGTTAATCAAGAAGAACGAGCATCCCAACTGTTAACAAGATTTGGGCTTGCTGATCGATTGGAACATAAGCCTTCAGAATTGAGCGTAGGCCAGCAACAACGGGTGGCCCTGGCCCGAATGCTTTCCAACGATCCGCCAATCATTATTGCTGATGAACCGACCGGGTCGCTTGATCCTGGTACAAGCATGCAAATACTTGACTTTTTGAAGGAACTCAACCAGGAAGGTCGAACTGTAATCATGGTAACCCATGATCCCGATGCTGCTGAAATAGGAACCCGCTATGTTCATTTAATTGATGGTCGTATTAATGAAATGAATATCAATACGACTAAAAAAGCCAATCACTATGGTGGAAGCAAATATGTTGGCGATCTATAATTCAATACAAACAAATTTTTTGTTTGCATCCACCTGTTTGCTATGTTAATTTTATGTATCTTCTTTAAATTTCGGGGTAAGGTTGGAGTCCCAAATCTTTAGATTTGGGCTGTCAACAGCAACTAAAAATAAC
>Ga0272440_1003022_pt1 | contig 12755 bp, 6 predicted proteins | sample SSMMMBAug17_FD_192440 | JGI IMG/M metagenome (GOLD analysis project Ga0272440, IMG submission 192440) | Marine sediment archaeal communities from Little Sippewissett salt marsh, Falmouth, MA, United States - SSM-MMB-Aug17 | ecosystem: Environmental > Aquatic > Marine > Wetlands > Sediment ...
CATCACTTCTTACCCATAGTCTGGTTTCAGCGGTCCTTTGCTCCTCACGTATTGCGTTTTGTTGAATTGCAGGCCGGTTAGCAAAGTCCGCGGCTTTCGATGTCGATCTCTGTATTTTTTTTGCAGGAGCGAACTTTAAACAAAGAATATAATTTGTTGCAGTTCTCTACAACCCAAGTTTACGAGGATAACGACAAGGTCAGCGGTGAGCGTCAGCGAATCCGCTGAACCGGCTGGTTATGTGAAATGTGCTTAATGCGATGTCAGTCAATCGAAGGTCACAAACTCAATGAAATTTGACAGCAATGAACTTCAAGCGCGAAATTTGAGTTTGAAATAATTAAGTAGGTGTCCCCAGAATTAAGTCGGAATTAAGTAAGTGTCCCCGGAATTTAGATGACTATCTTGATATTATTTTAAAATTGTTTTATAAAAAATATACAATTTTGATGAACTTAAAAATCAGTTAATTATTCAAATATTATGAAACTATCAAAAAAAACATCTATTATATTCATATTTATTATTTTTTCTGTTGAAAATTTATTTTTCATATCTTCGTCATTTGGTATGCGAACAGAGGTTACAAGTTCAATGACACCTGTTGGCTCAGGAGCCAGAGCCTCTGGTATTGGTAGCGCTTTTATTGCTGTTGCTAATGACGCAACCGCAGCATCATGGAACCCGGCAGGTCTTTCGCTACTGGATAAACCAGAATTTTCTATGGTTATATCCAACTTTCATACAAAAGAAAAAATTGAATTTAAAAACAATCCTGAAGGAAATTCTGTTCATAAAATTAATGATCTTGATGTGAATTATTTGAGCTTAGTATATCCTTTTATCGCTTTTAACAATAAAGTTACAATTTCTCTTTCCTATCAAAATCTATACAGTTTCAACAGGAATTGGAATTTTGCGTTAGAAGATCAAGGTGAAAGTTCTACTTTAAAAAATAGTTATGAATATAATCAATCTGGAAACCTGTCAGCAATTGGACTTTCTTGCTCATTAGCTTTAATGAATAAGCCGAATAGCAAGATATTTATGGGCTTAACATTTAACATCTGGGATAATCATTATCCATATAATTACTGGAGGCAAAACTATGTTAAATTTTCTGTGTATGAACTACAAGATGGCAGATCTACTTCAGATTTTTTAATTAGAAAGCATGACTTCTCTTTTAGTGCTTACAATATGAACATCGGACTGTTATGGAAAAAGAAGATTTTTAGCCTGGGTTTTGTTCTAAAAACACATGTTGACGCCGATATCGAGCAAAACATCACTAAATACAGGCCATCAAAATCTCCTTCTTATGAAAAAAGAATTGAAGAAATGAGATTACCTGGCGTTGTTGGAGCTGGGTTTTCATATAAATTGAATGAATCCTTTTTATTGTCTGCTGATATTTATTTAAGGGATTGGAGTGAATATTTTTATAAAAACAATGATGGAATAAAATTCAATCCTGTTTCAGGAGAATTGTTCCATACTTCTCCCTTGAACTCAACCATTCATTTCAGGACAGGTATGGAATATGTATTTGCTAGTAAACCTTATTTCTATCCTGTTCGATTCGGGCTGTTTTATGATCCATCACCTGCTGTCAATAATCAGGATGATTACTATGGGTTCAGCGGCGGTATCGGGTTTGTTTATAACAATGTTTTTGCATTTGATATTGCTTATACTGTGCGTTATGGAAAAGACGTTGGCCAGGATATGCTATCATCCAGACGTTTTTCACAGGATGTCACTGAGCAATATTTGTACATGTCTGTCATCTGGTATTATAATTTTTTCAAATGATATTCCAATTAATAATAAATTTAAGCCTTATATTGTATTAAGATCCAAAAAATGTTTACCCTTTCTCTGCTCCGAGACGCACTGTCGTGCGTCTCTACATAAGGCAAATTGTATTCGAAAAATTGTTAACTGGAATATGAAGTATTCCGAAAATTTTAAAATTTTTATAGGGGAAATCTAAAATATGAAAAAACAATTTTTTTTAATCATTTTTATTTTGACTATTTCATTTCCACCTAATGCTGCTTCACAAGAAAAAGATCTGTATGAAAATGATGACAATCCATTTTTTGCTTCAACCTATAGTCAAAATCAGGATCATAGTTTTCATAATCCTGATGATATAGACTGGATAATGTTTTATGGTGAAAACGAAAGATCATATTCAATAACTGTTCATTCAGAATATAATACTAACATTATTATGGTTTTATATGATTCCGATACAAAAACAAAAATTCAAACATTTTCTCCCTCACAAACCATACTGTGGAAATCTGATAGCACTCAGCAGTATTATTTAAAACTTTCCTGCCAATTATGTTCAGAAACTGTATTGTATTCAATAATGATAAACAATGATATGCATACTGATATGTTTGAACCGGACAACTCATTCAATGAATCAAAAAATATTATCATTAATGAAACCAGTGTACAGCATCACTGTTTTCACGACTATAATGATGCTGTAAAAGGAGATTGGACAAAATTTCATGGATTGCCTAGTCATTTATATGAAATTAAGATAAAAAATGTTGGAAGTGAATGCGATCCCATTATTAATATTTACGACGGTAACAGAGGAAGCCCAATTATCACTGTAAATTATTGGAAGAAAAAAGGCCTGGGTGAACAAAAATCTTTTAATGTAGAGGAGCCAGGAATCTATTATATTCAGATAACATCAATGGCAGATATCCTGGATTATGAAAAAACATACTATGATTTGTCTCTAAAATACAGTATTGGTGAATTTACATGCCAGATTGCTGGAGAAGTTTATGATTCATGTAATGGAAGACCATTGAAAGATGTTAAAATTACAATTTTTAATGATAAGAATGAATCTGTTTACTCAGCTCTGAACGAATCTAATGGTCTTTACAATGTTAACGAAACTACATGTACAGGGGAAATATCTTTCAATAAAAGTTATTCATTAAAGCGTATTCCTTTCGGACCAATTGATCCATTGTATTTTTTGGAATTGAAAATCCCGCTTTCCATTGTATATGATTTAGACAGGGATGAAAAAAATGGATTATCAGACATCATTATGGGATTACAAATCTTGTCAGGTGCGACTATTCACTCTTATGACACTATTCAAATATCTTTAAATGAAATCTTATGTATGCTGGCAACTTTTTCAAAATAAAGGAGGTCAATTTTTTTAACATACCATGTCACAAAACCCATTCCTTTGGGTATTTATTTAATAAATATTCATTAAAAATTATTCCAAATCATGAAATGGTATTTCACTCAATAAAAAGTGAATTGTAATGTGAAATACACAAGATAGATATATCTGATAGTATCAGTTTAAATTGTTATAATAGAAAAGGAAATGTTATGAAATTTATCAGCCATTTCATTTTTAATTTAACATTTGTTCTCATAAATTTACTACTTATCTGTAATGCTTATTGTGAACAACTTCCTGGATTTCCAACCAGTTATTTGGTTATAAGGGATAGTTCTGGGAATTATATTGATAATGCAACGGTTTATATTAATGACGTATCACTGAATGATTATGTTGTTCATTTTGATTTAAAGGGAATCAGTGGTGAAGGCTTATATGAAATATATAAAATCGAAGATGGTGAGTATATGATTTCTGCCAGTACTCCAGGATATGTTACTCAGATGAAAACACTAAGTTTGAAATTGGGTAACAGCCATTTCATAACTTTAAGCCCTGGTAAAAGTATACCTAAATTTTTGTTATCTGTTGAAAACAGTAATAATGGAGTCGTCAAAAATAAATCAATGGGAATCAATTGTGGAGAGGATTGTTATGAATTATTTGATGAAAATTCCAATATCAGACTTTTAGCCACTCCAAATGAAGGTTATCGCTTTGATGGTTGGTCAGGAGCCTGTACAGGACACAATGATTGTGTGATATCAATGGATAGTGATCAGATACTCAATGCCAATTTTCGAAAAGATAATGGTGTAATTATTCAGCCGGAACATATTGATTTTGGAAATGTTTTTCCCGGTGATATTTCTGAACCTAGGACAATTACCATAACAAATATTTCAAATGAACCACTTATGCCTCAAAATATCGAACTAACCGCAGAGTCTTCTTCAGACTTCACCATTTTAAACAATTCCTGTCAAAATGAGATAATTCAACATAATGATGATTGTGTTATACAACTCAGATTTAATCCATCATCTGTGGGATTAAAAAATGGTCAGTTAGATATATCTATTGGTTCGCTGGTTCAACTTCCTTTAATCGGTCATGGATTTCAAACCATCTATAACTATGAAAGACTATGGCCGCTTCAATATAATTTCTATTATTTTGATGGCTTAACAGCTATGGCTATTGACCACATGGATCATGTTTATCTTGTTGATCATAAAATTAATCAGGTCATTAAATATAATTCAAGCGGACGATTTATTACCAGTTGGGGAGCAAAAGGAAATGATGAAGGACAATTTAATTCACCCATTGGTATTGCAGCCAGTTATGATGGCTATATCTACGTTGCTGATGGAAAAAATTACAGAATTCAGAAATTTGATTTTTCAGGGGAGTTTATTACTTCATGGGGCAGTCATGGCAATTCTGATGGTGAATTTAACTGGCATGATGAAAGTCATGCTGGAATTGTTTTAGATAATGAAGGGTTTGTATATGTTGCAGATAGCTTCAACAAAACCATTCAAAAATTTTCTGATACAGGTGAATTTATTTCTTCCTTTCAGGTAGATGGCAGTATTTTTGATATTGCTATTGATTCCGGGAATAATATCTACATTGTTGATAATGGAAATTTTTCAATTAAAAAATATACCAACTCAGGAAAATTAGATGATACATGGGGAGGCATACTATCACTTGATTTTTTTGGACCCCTTAGAATTGATATAAAAAAAGATATTGTTTATATCCTGGACTACTTTGTTAACTATGGAGAAGCAGCTCCCAGAATTCAAAAATATTCCATAGAAGGAGAGTTACTGGATACCTGCTGGTACAAACCAGGATTTGATGAAGGTGAAATTGTCATATGGATGTTTGAAGGTTTAATGATACCCACAGATATTGCTGTTGATTCAAATGGAAGCATTTATGAAATTGAATCTGGCTTATTAAGTCGAGTTCAAAAATTTTCATCTGACTGCTCATTTATTGATCAATGGTCTAGTCAAAGTACAAAAGAAGAAGAATTTCACTCTCCGCTGGATGTTGTAGCTGATCAGGATAATAATATTTTTGTTGTAGATAGTTTTAATTGCAGAGTTGAAAAGTTTACTGCTGATGGTCAATACATCACATCTGTTTATAAAAACACTGAAGAAGATCAATCCTGGCCACAGGGTATTGTTTTTGATTCAGATAATAATTTTTATCTCCTTGATGGATATAATGAATCATTTGAACAAAGAATTTTTGATGAAAATAAACTTATCAATAGTTTTATTGTTACTGGTGAATTAACTTCAAGCAGTGGAATTGCCATTGATCACCAGGGCTTTTTTTATATCTCCAGTGCTCCGATACATCGAATTAAAAAATTTTCTCCATCAGGAGAATTTGTAAAATTTATTGGTGCCAATGGCACATCGCCCGGAATGCTTAGTTTTCCTCAAGGCATTGCTTTTGATAGCCAAAATAATTTATATGTTGTTGATAGAAATAATAACCGCATTCAAAAATTTACATCAGATGGTAACTATATCCTGGATTGGGGAAAATCAGGAGATCAACCCGGAGAATTTAATAACCCTCGTGGAATTGCAATTGATAATGAAGACTTGATCTATGTTGCAGATACCAATAATCATCGTGTACAGATATTTACAAATAAAGGCCGTTTCCTGACAAGCATTGGTACATATGGAGTTACTTCCAATACATTCAAATCTCCACAATATCTTTGTTTTACAAGTGATAACAAATTATATGTTTCTGATTTTAATAGCAGGATTCAGGTTTTTTCAAAAGAATTTGTTTTTAAATCCAGAAAAGCAATTATCGTTGCAGGCCAGAGAGAACGTGGTGATGCTTTATGGAATGCAACTCAGATGTGTGCAAACTATGCATATCAGGTGCTGATGCATCAGGGTTACTCTGATGATACGATTTATTATCTGAATGCATCTCACAATTCCAAAAATAAAGATAAGCATTCTTTGTTGAAAACTGATGATGTACCTGAAATTGAAAAGTTAAAAGAAGCTATTACAGAATGGGCTGTTGATTCAAAAAGTTTATTGCTTTATTTTGTTGATCATGGAGAGAAACAAATGCTTTCTATGACTGAAAATGTTATTTTATTTGCTGATGAATTGGATGAATGGTTAGATATTTATCAAATGAAGTCAAATGGTATGTTGACTGTTATTCTTGATGCTTGTGATTCTGGCAATTTTCTTAAACCTCTGGCTTCCCAAAATGGGCAGAAAAGAATTGTTATTACAAGCTCTTCTGTCGATCAACCAGCTCAATTTCATAATGATGGTACTCTTTCTTTTTCAAATGATTTCTGGAGTTATATCTTTAAAGGAAATAGTATTAATTTTGCTTTTTCCAATACAAAAGACAATTTTGAAAACAAATATTCAACATATCGACAAGACCCATTACTGGATGATGATGGTGATGGTATTTATGACTCAAAAGATGGTAATTTGGCAAAAGCAATGTATATTGGTAATGGATTAATTCAAAGTATTAGTTCCGGACCTGAGATTTTAAGAATCTCAGAGTCTCAAACGATTACAAATAATTCAACGGTTGCTATTGAAGCTTTTGTTTCCAGTCAAAAATCAATTTCATCTGTAAAAGCGTTTATCTTGCCTGATAATACAGTTACTATGTCAAAAAGTTTTGAGTTGAATAAAAAATCAACAACTGAAAATACAGATCTTTATAATTATAAAGGGACATACAACCAATTTAACGCAAACGGCTTATATCGTATTTATGTTTATGCAACTGATAGTAATAATCAAAAATCCAGGGCCAAATTAACAAGCGTTACTGTCAATGATGTTATGGTTAATCGCGCTGTTCTGCTGGGATCATCTTTTGAAAGCGACTGGCCTATGATCGAAAACAATCTTAACGTTGCTTACAACACATTATCATTTCATTTATTTACAAATGAGACCATAAATGTTTTATCGCCAAAAGCTATTGAAGATATTTCTTGTCAATATGATTATCCCAATAAGGAAAATTTGACCCATGCTATTGAGGATATTCCATCAGATAAAACTAAAGATGTTATTATTTTTTTAACTGGAAAAGGAGAAAAAAATCACTTTTATTTAAATGAACAAGAAAAAATCACAGTTGATGAGTTAGAGTCATTGTTAGATCAACTTCAAAACAGAATACCAGGAATTATCACATTAATATATGATGCTGATTACTCTGGCAGCTTTGTAAATATAGCTGATACAGAGAAATATAAAAGAATTGTTTTTTGCAGCACAGGTGATTCACAACCCAATATAGAAATTAAAAAACTTTCATTTTCTAATTTTTTTTGGACTCAAGTTTTAACAGGAAAAGGTTTTTATGATGTAGTAAATAATACAAGAAGCTCAATTGCAATTTACGATCAAACTCAAACTCCGGAATTGGAACCGATATTGAATTATAATATTGATGGTATTGCTTCATATACATTTGGTTCTGGTGTCATAGGTGGTGACTTACCTGTCAATATTCTTTCAATAGTTCCTGAGCAAATACTTGATGGATCTTCATGTGCAAAAATATGGATTCTTGCTTCTGAAATGTTCCTTGATATCGAAGATGTCTGGGCTGAAATAACTTTTATACCTGACGGGGAACAATTGAATAATACCAGTTCGGATAGTAAAACATATATTAATTTAAATAATTGCGGCAATGGAAAATACAGCACAGTATACACTGATTTTAAACATGTGGGTAGTTATGAAATTACGATATTTGTAAAAAGTACCACAGGGCACATTTCAACACCTAAAACAACTCGTTTAATACAAAATATGGAAGCAAACAGCCTTGATCAAAATAACGATGGATTCATTGATTTAAAAGACAGTATTAACATTTTAAAAAATATGTTGAATGTCCCTGTCGCGCAGAGAAATATGAATCAACTGAAGGATGTTATTATGATATTAAAACTTTCTTCAAACCAATGGTGTTATGATTAATTATGTTATTACAGTCCTTGAAATATATCTGTTTTAACAAAGAAATCATTGTTGCTATTTATTTCCCATTTATTTTGTCTTCCTGCGCATTTTTGCCACCACCAAAGCATTGTGTAAAAGATGGTAAACAATATTGTGTTATTGATGATGGAATAATGTCAGCAAACTGGTATAATTATTTCAATCGCGGAATATCATGTATGGAGGGAGGCTGTTTTGAAGAGGCTATTGATGATTTTTATTCTGCAATAAAGGAGAGGGAAAAAGATACATACAGTCCATTGCAGATGTATGGCTTACGTTATCTTACAAATTATTATTTTCCACACCGGGAAGCAGGCATTTCTTTTTATATGCTTGGTCAGTTTGAAGCTGCCATGAAAGAATTGAAAATTTCCTTATCTCATGAAGAATCAGCAAAATCCAGGTATTATTTGAACCTGACACAAAAAAAGATTTGGGAAAAACAAGGAATTAAGGGAACATTACCAAATATAACTCTCAACCAACTCAAGCAGGGCATCATACAGACCAATCTTGATCCGGTTACTATTTCAGGGGTTGCAGATGACCCCTGGCTTATATCAGATATTAATATTAACGATAAAAAAGTTTTCATTGAAAAAGCTGAAAAAAGAATTTTTTTTACTCACTCAATGAGGCTGAACCAGGGAAAGCACAATGTAAATGTCATTGCCCGAAGTTTAGCTGGTAAAGAATCAAACCTTCATTTTAAAATTCTTGTTGATAGAAAAGGTCCGGGAATTGTTATCAAAAGCATCCATCCAGAAAAAGGTATATCCATATTATTGACAGATGAAACCGATATACAACATTTCAGTGTTAATGATAAAGAAGTTGACTTTAAAAAATCCAAGCAGGTTGAGTTATTTATTCCATATCCTCCTCACTTAAGCAGATTAATATTTGTTGCAAAAGATAGCTTGAACAATTCAACCTTTGCAATATTTTCAGAAGAGATGCTCAATTTTAAATCACATTTATTAGCAAATGCTTTACAATATTCTCAGCAACAATATGATGATAATCCCTTAGTGCTATCTAAATCAAAAAATTTAGATATTAAAACAACTGGTTTTCAAGATTTTAACACAGTCTACCTGAAAAAAATCAATATTGATTATGCTGTTTATTCTAAATATCCGATTCAGTCATTTACGTTAAATAATTTGTATTCAAATATCGGGAATACGGGTCGTTTTTTATTCTCTTCAGATACAATAGCTTTGGCTCCTGGAAAAAATAAAATCGTTTTATCAGCAACAAATATAAAAAATCAGCAAGTAAACAAAAAATTGATTATTGAGAGAAAAATACCGGAAATAAACCTAGTTAAACATCGATGCGTTTTAAGTATAATATCTGAAGAAAAAACTGACCAAAGTATACTATTTTATAATTATTTTATACCATTACTAAAAAAAAGGAAACGTTTTCAGATATTATTCCAGTCATCCGCTCCCACTGAAAAAACAAAATTTTTATATATCGATATTTATGAATCAAGATTTGGAACTGAAATATCAATGACTGTCGGAAATAAATCACAGACATATATTGAAAACAAAATAAATGCTTTTTCTAACAAAAAAGGCAAAGATATGTTTGATGAGCTTTCAAAACATTTGTGTAATATTTTACATGAAAAATATCCAATGGTTCAGACTTCTATATCTGATATTACACAAAATACTTTTATTGCAAAAACATCAAAAACAAAACAACTACAACTTCATTGGCCATTACTTATTTTTAGTGAAACAGATAAAAAATGGAATCAAATCACCGGAAAGAGCTGGGGATGTAATTTGATCAAAGAAACTGAAGCTGAAATTGTTGAAATTAATAAAAATACGTTTCAGGGGAAATGCTTAAAAGACTTTCAATTATTAAAAATCAAAAAACTTGGAGTAATCACTCAATGAAAAAAATGTCAGATAAAGAAAAGATAAGTCAGGAAGATCGTGATATTCTAAACGAATGTATCAATAAAAAAAATTATAAAGGCTTTATCAAAAAGTATGATAGATTTATCAGGTATAAAATTCGGCGAACACTTTCCTCTATGAATGTAAATTTTTCAGAATTTAAAAAAGAAGAAGCTGAAATACATATATATTTGAAGGTGTATAAAAAATTGTTTAACGGTTCGTTAAAAAGTTATGATCCTGACAGGCCATTTGCAGCATTGTCATTTATAAACTGGATTGCAAAGATCTGTGTAAATGCTACATTTGATTATATGACAAAAAAGTACCCTGACATAATACCATTTGATCCCATGTTCCTTGATATTGAAGATCCTGAGGCAATGAATGAAAAAAAGATGTTAGACATGATCTTGATTGCAGATATAGAGAAAAAAATACCACCTGATAAACGCGAATTATTTGACCTGGTAAAAAACGAATATGAGCCGAAAAAAATTGCGGAGATTTTGAAAACAAAACCAGACACAGCTCGCAAAAGAATTGAAAGACTTAGAAAGTTTTTAAGGAGTTTTTATAAATAAATGGAGTTATCTTTTTTTATAAGGAAGTATATTGATTATTAACCACTTTAAAAAGAAAGAAAAAAAAATGGAAAAAAATTCATGTAACCAATCAAAAAAAATAATGGATATTTTTATAAAAAATATCGGCACTCCCTCTATAAATAAATATATGACTTATGCCTTAGACCATGTACGTAATTGCACAGTTTGTCAGAAAGAATATAAATACCTTTCTATAATGCTTGAAGAACCTGATCCGGAAGAAATTTTACCTTTATCAGATGAAGAAGCTCATTTTGTTTATATGAATATCAAACAAAAAATAAAATCTGAAAATAAAAAGAAGGAACCTTTTTTATCAGGTTATTATCAAACACTAAAAGATCTTAAGAACACTATAAAATCCAATAAAACGCTAAAAGCTCTTAAGGACAGTATAAAATTTAATAACAGACTGTCTGAAACGAAGACCAGCCTCATGGAATGGTGCATTGATCCTCAAGAACAGCTGGCTTATGTGCCTGTATCACGTCTGGGCAAAGAAACAGTCATACAACATGATCAAAAACCTATAGATTATAAGTTCATGAATATAACTAAAGTTTTCGGCCAAATACAGTGCCTTTTAACGTTTAAATTAAGAGGACATAAAAAATTTCATTTTGATATTAGCAGCGAAATGCCTCCGGATAGTTTAAAAGATTACAGAGTAGAACTGAAAAATATCGGAGATAAATCATTCTACAATAACAGTCTTCAATTTAAAGATCTTGAGTTTGGCTATTATGAATTAATTATCAAAGAAGTTGCTTCAGAGCCTCATATCTATAAATTTGGAATATCAGAAAAGGGATTTTATGAATAACAATAAACATACAATATGCCTTGAGACAACGCTTGATAAAAATAGAATTAATTATACCTGGTATTATCGTTCAGAAAACAACAGGTTCAGAGAGCAAAAAAAAGTAGAAAAATTTCAAATTGTGGAACAAAAATGTTATGAAATGATACAGCAGCTAAATGATGATATTGGCAATAAAATAAAATATGAACAGACCAGAGAACTTTTAAAAAACACAGCCAGCTATGTTTGCGATTTACTATTCACACAATCTTTAAAAAAATTCCTCAGAGAAACACAGGCCGAATATCTGATGCTGTATATTGATAAAAAACTGATGAGTATCCCCTGGGAATTGTTTTTTATTGATGAAGATATGATGTGCGAAAAGTTCTTTATTGGAAGATTCGTTTTTGGGAATAAAGAATCTCAGAACAGAAGAAAAACTTTCCCGCTTAAAATGCTTATTCTCTCACCAGATAAACATTTACTGGAAGCAAAGGCTGAAGGTATTGAAATATGTAAATTAGCAGGCCAACTTAATACCCTCTCTATGACTTTAGCAGCAGACAGAGACTTACGTGCAACATCTGAATCATTAAAGTTTGAATTTAAAAATTATGACCTGGTTCATTTTGCAGGCCATGCTGACTATAGTGAAAATTCACCTGAAAACTGTGGTTGGCAACTTAATCCTTTAAATCCTCAAGAAAAATACAGTAATTTAACTATAAACACTATTGAAAATATGGCTGGTGGTGCTCCTATGCCATTGATGATTTTTTCCAATGCCTGTCAATCAGCCAGGACAGGTATGCAATTAAAAGAAAATCAAAAAGCATTCAACTTAGCCAATGCTTTTTGCAATGCGGGTGTCAGACATTATATCGGAACAAGTTGGAATATAATAGATGAAACAGGCAGCCTGTTTGCTATTTCATTTTATCACTATTTATTTTCAGGCTGCTCTGTAGGAGAATCCATTTTTAAAGCCAGGAAGGAGTTATTGAAAGAAAAAAAAAGTTTTTGTTGGGCCAGCTATCAACTCTATGGTGACCCCCGAAAAATCTATTTTAAGCATTCTGATTTGGAGCCAAAAAGGGACAAAGAAAAAGACCCTCCAATTATTAATAAAAAAGAATCAAAACCTATAACCAGAGGACCTGTTGA
>Ga0272440_1003023_pt1 | contig 12752 bp, 8 predicted proteins | sample SSMMMBAug17_FD_192440 | JGI IMG/M metagenome (GOLD analysis project Ga0272440, IMG submission 192440) | Marine sediment archaeal communities from Little Sippewissett salt marsh, Falmouth, MA, United States - SSM-MMB-Aug17 | ecosystem: Environmental > Aquatic > Marine > Wetlands > Sediment ...
TCCTTTGGGCATATATGGCGCTTTAAAATTCGGAGGAGAAAAACTTGTAATTGCATATAACCAAGTCTTTAACCTTCCATATACAATTATTCGACCTTCTGCTCTTTACGGTGAAAGATGTGTAAGTCGTAGAGTAGGTCAAATTTTTATTGAAAATGCTTTACAAGGAAAAGATATTTCAGTTAGTGGGGATGGTAATGATAAATTGGATTTCACCTATATTGATGATCTGGTTCAAGGACTTGTTAAGCTAATTACAAAAAAAGAATCAAAAAATAATATTTTTAACCTGACATATGGTGAATCTCGTTCATTAAATGAAATGCTGAATATTTTAAAGGAATATTTTCCTCAAATTCGTATTAATTACCTACAAAAAGATAAATTGATGCCTGATAGAGGCACACTTTTTACTGATAAAGCGAAAAGATTGATCAATTATCAGCCAGAAAATCCATTAGAAAAAGGATATGTGAAATATATAGAATGGTATAAAGAATTTTATGCATATTATATAGAAAAACAGAAGCTTAACAATTCTTTTATTAAACGCTGATTTTTTTGTAGGATGTCAAAGAAAAAGATGATGAATGCTGACCAATTTAGAGCATATGTTAATTCTGACTTAATTATTAAAGACTTTAATCGTTGTTTGTATGAAAGAAACATAGAATATGATGAATATTTTAGTTTACTAAATGATTACCTGGCATCTCCAGACTCATTTATTCTATGTGGTGATTCAACTGAAGGACATAAGCGAAATAATGTCATAACTATTTACCATATGCTTGCAAATTCATATCCTCCAATTAATGATAAAGAACCATTTATAACCTTTTATAGTTGTGGGACATCTATTTCACAAGGCGATAAACTGGGGCATTTTGATATTGGCATCAATAATTTGGTTTTTCGAATAGATCCTGGTCCTGGTTCGTATATTGGTACATTTGATATCTTAAAACAATCATCGGGAAAAATTGGGAGAGATCCTTTATGGCTTGATGGAATTTTAATGACACATATACATAATGATCATACAGGAGGGTTTCAAGCAATTTTTGAACGAATGCGCTGGAATGGTATTAAGTCGAATAAAAATAAATTCATAATAGCCAATAAAACATGTATTAATGGAGAACAACAGTTTGACTGCGGTCCAATATTAGACAAATATAAAAAAAATATAGTCAAGAATTATGGACTAGATAGAGGTGAAAGTATTTTTTTGGATGGAATTAAGTTTACTGCGACTTCATCAAAGCATGTTGAATCTGTTAATAATGGGAAATTTCTTCAAGATTCTTGTATCGGTTTTAAAATTGAAACTGATCATCTATCCATTGGTATAACTGGCGATACTGAATGGCATTCAGATCTTGCTAAAGATTTTCAAGGTGTTGATATCATCATTGCGTATATTGTTCAAGAATCTGAAAGAGCTGGAACTTCTACTCAAAAAGATTATGGTCTTAACAAGAAAATCGAATACCACCGTCAATTTTTAGGTGAAGAAGGTGTGATTGAGCTTGCAAAACAAGTAAAACCTGAATTGGGTATCATTATTACTGATTATGGAGATCAAATGAAATCACCTGATGGACATTATCATTTCATTCCTAAAATAATTGCTGATAGAATTTATCAAAGAATAAATGGAATTGTCCCGATTATACCTGCTGAAAAGGGACTGACCATTAAATTTATCAAAAATAAAAATAGATATAAATTAAGATATGAAAATAATATATTTCGGAAATAACGTTAGAGGCACAGTTTGTCTGAGAGCTTTATTGGAAAATAAGATGGAAATCGTTGCTGTTATAGGCCATCCTGAGTCAACTTCATTGTGGGGCGAGACGGTGGAGGCGGTGTGCCGACAAGAAAAAATACCCATTTATCAACCTGATAATGTTAATTCCAGAGAGTTTATGGATATCATAAAAAACATTAAGTTTGATATTGGAATACTATCAGGTTATGGAAAAATAATTCACTCACCTCTACTTGAGATACCGCCACATGGATTCATTAATCTTCATGGAGGACTACTTCCTTCATATAGAGGCTCATCAACTTCCAGATGGGTTTTAATGAATGATGAAAGAATTGCGGGTATAAGTATTTTACAAGTTGATAATGGAATTGACACTGGACCGATACTTGCTCAAAACAAATTCGATATTAATGATAACTTTGATATTAAAGATATTATTTCAAAACAATTAAAATTATTTCCTTCAATGCTTTTAAACGTTTTAGAAAAAATTAGTAAATCAAGTTTGTCTCCAGTTTATCAAAATATTACAGAAGGCACTTACTGGCATTCACTGAGTTCAGATGATGCTAAAATAAAATGGTCTCATATGACTTCTCGGCAGGTTTATAATATGATAAGGGCTTTTACAGATCCTTATGCTGGAGCATATTCATACAATAATGGAAAAAAAATTAGATTAATTCGCTCAAAAGAGATACCTGAAACATTCAAAGGGGTACCTGGAAGGATTTGTGCAATTCGTGATAATGGCGTAGTTGTAGTAACAAAAGATAGAGGAATCTTAATAGAAAAGGTAAGAACTAAAGACAAAGAAATTACTAACGCCAAAACAATCTTGAAAATTGGTAATTTCCTTAATTAATCACATTTATAGAAACAAAGTATCAGGATAAACAACTATGTGTGGAATAGCTGGATATATTGGTAACAAAAGAATTTCCCAAACAAAAATTAAAAAATGTTTGAATGAAATGGAGCACAGAGGTCCTGATGCGAATGGAGTATACACATATCAATTTAATGCAAAACATAATGTTTATCTTTTACATACAAGACTTAAAATTATTGATTTGAAAGATCGATCAAACCAGCCATTCAGATCAGGTTCAAAAATAATAGTTTATAATGGAGAAATATATAATTATATTGAGTTAAAAAAAGAACTTGAGTCCTTTGGATATGTATTTAAAACCAAAAGTGATACAGAAGTTTTGTTGTATGTTATCAGGCATTTTGGTTGGAGTGGCCTGGATAAATGTGAAGGAATGTGGGCTTTTGCTCTGTATGATGAAAACGAAGGATCTTTATTATTATCAAGGGATCGATTTGGTGAAAAACCTCTTTATATTTACAATGATAATGATGAACTATTTTTTGCTTCAGAAATAAAATTTATTTCAGTATTAAGAGGAGTAAAACCAAAAATTAATTATAATTATCTTAATAGATATCTCATTAATGGTTATAAGTCATTATATAAAAAGAATGAAACTTTTTTTCAAAATTTTGAACAAGTACCGACATCCTCTGTTTATTTTGTAACTAATGATATGAAAAGATTTTTTACTCGTTATTGGAATCCTCAATTTGAGCAAGATGAATCAATGTCTCTTGAAGAGGCTATTGAAGAATCAAAAAGGCGATTGATAGAATCAGTTAAGCTTCGTATTCGTTCTGATGTACCGATTGCATTTTGTATGAGTGGTGGAATAGATTCAAATGCTTTAATAAGCATTGCAAAAAAAGAATTAAATTATGATGTTCATGGATTTACAATTGAAAATTCGGATGCTAGATATGAAGAAAAAGAATTGGTAGAATATGCCGTAAATGAATTATCTCTCAAACATACTGCGATTCCAACGCACTCAAGCAATTTTATTGAAAATTTAAGAAATATAATTGCACAGCACGATTCTCCCATTTATACTATCTCATACTATGCACATTGGCTTTTGATAGAAAAAATTAAGGCGTATGGTTATAAAATTTCAGTCAGTGGTACCGCAGCAGATGAACTTTTTAGTGGTTATTATGACCATCACAATGCATACTTATATGAAATATTCAATAACTATCCCAAAAAATATGATAGTGCGAAAAAAGCGTGGCAAAAGCATATTCAACCTATTGTGCGTAACCCTTTTCTACAGAATTCAATGATGTATATTGAACAAAAAAGTTTTCGAGATCATATATATTTAAAATCCAGAGATTTTTTTAAATATCTAAAAAATGATTGGTTTGAAGAGTTTGAGGAAGAATCTTATTGTACGTCTCTTATGAGAAATAGGATGCTCAATGAACTTTTCCATGAGGTTGTACCACAAATTCTTCATGAAGATGATCTGAACGCAATGTCTTTTTCAATTGAGAACCGTTCTCCATTTTTAGACAGATATTTATTTGAACATTGTATTAGAATACCAACTCGATTCTTAATTCGTGATGGGATGGCAAAAGCGGTTTTACGCAAGGCCATGAAAGGTATTGTTCCAGATAAAATTCTATCTGAAAGACGTAAAACTGGTTTTAACGCCCCATTATTTTCTTATCTAAATTTAAAAAATTCCGATGTATATAATTACTTAGTTGATAACTCTTCGATATTTAATATTGTGCATAAAAGCAAAATTGAATACTTGTTGAACAAAGATCAACTACTCAATAGTGAAAGTAAATTTTTATTTAATTTTATCAATTCTAAAATTTTTTTGGAAATTTTTGAATAGAAACTTTGAAGAAAGTAACTATTATGACTGTTATATTAGGTATTCAGGAAGCTCATGATTCATCGGCCGCATTAATGATTGATGGTAAAATAATTGCTGCATGCCAGGAAGAAAGATTTTCTGGGTTAAAAGGTGATTATGGATATCCAGCCAAATCTATTGACTACTGTTTAAATTTTGCAGGAATTGATACGAAAGATATAGACCATGTTGCATTGGCATCCCATCATTGGAACCCTGTGCTAACAAAAATTAAACGAAATGCAAACTTTTCTGTTGATGATTGGATAACAGAACAGCATCAATTTTGGAAACCCAAGATATTTAACAGCACTGATGTTTCATATTACGATATCTATAAAAATAGAAAAGACTTTGCTTTTGACACAACTTATCAAATGGACCATTTGTTAACTGGCTATATGGACAGTAGTGAAATGCAGCAAATGAAAAAAGTGAGAAAGGATACAGTTCATAAAAAACTGGGGGTGCCTTTAGATAATATAAATATGATTTTACATGAAGATTGCCACACTTTTTATTCCTATTTTGCTTATACTGTAAACAATCAAAAACTTATTGCTATAACATCAGAAGGCTATGGAGATTATTCCAATGGAACAGTTTCTATTATATCAAATGAAGGTCGTTTTGAAATCTCAAAATCTTCTGATAATCATCTCGCACATATTTATCAATATATTACATTACTATTAGGAATGAAACCTGCTCAACATGAATACAAAGTTATGGGACTTGCGCCATATGCCAATAAAAAAGAAATCGAAAAGAGTTATCGTGTTTTTGAGAACATATTGAAAGTTCACGATTTAAATGTTGTCTTTGATAATAAACCTGATGATTTATACTTTCATTTCAGAAATGCCTTAGAAGGTCATAGATTTGATGGTATAGCTGGTGCACTGCAGTTATTTCTTGAACATATTCTATCTAAATTGATACTGGCTTGTATCCATAAAATTAAACTTGATTCTGTTTGTTTTTCAGGCGGAGTTGCTCAAAATATAAAGGCATGTAAAACCATTTCTGAGATACCTGAATTAAAAAAAATATATGTCCCACCTGCCGCTGGAGATACGAGTTTATCTATTGGCGCTTGCTTTTATAAAATGTGGAGTTACGTGAATGAGAAAAAACTATCAAAAAATCTGATTCATTATTTTGATAATATTTATTTAGGTCCTGATATATCAGATCAGGAAACTGTTGAGGCAATGATGGATTATAAAATTCATGAAACATTCAGAGTACTGACAAATATTCAAGATGATGATATTGCCAAAATGCTGACTCAAGGGAAAGTCATTGCCAGGTGTTGCGGAAGGATGGAATTTGGCTTAAGAGCATTGGGAAATAGATCAATATTAGCTGACCCTCGAAACTATGCCGTTGTAAGAAAGATAAATGATGCAATAAAATTTCGGGATTTTTGGATGCCTTTTACACCGACAATTCTATCGGAACGAGCAGATGACTATATCAATAATCCAAAACAAATATATTCTCCCTACATGACTATGGCTTTTGAATCAACATCACTTGCGAGAAAAGAACTAATCGCTGCATTACATCCTGCTGATTTTACTGTCAGACCACAAATATTGGAAAAAAAAGCTAACCCTCAATATTATAATATCATTAAATGTTTTGAAAAAATGACAGGTGTTGGTGGCATTTTAAATACGAGCTTTAATTTACATGGAGATCCTATTGTTCTAACACCGAAAGATGCATTGAGAACATTTATTGCTTCAGATTTAGATGGATTGATCTTAGGCAACTACGCAATATTGAGGTAACAATATGAAATACTGCACAAAATGTTTACTACCTGATACAAAACCATATCTTATTTTTGACGATAATGGTATTTGTTCCGCTTGTAAAGCCCATGAAATGAAAAAAAATCGAGACCATGGAATTGATTGGACTCAAAAAAAAGAACAATTCAAAGCTTTAATTGATGAAATTAAAACTCTAAATGCACCATTTTATGATGTCCTTGTTCCTGTAAGTGGAGGAAAAGATAGTATTACTCAAGTGCATAGACTATTGGGTAATAATTTAAGAATACTTGCTGTTAATATTGATTATGGCATAAAAACAGAAATAGGTAAATACAACCTGGATCTTATTCCTAAAATGGGTGCACATTTATTGATTTATCGACCAGAAATAAACTTACATAAAAAACTAATAAAAATTGGATTTGAGGATTTTGGAGATCCAGATTTATTAAGCCATACGCTTCTTCATGCATATCCTTTACACATAGCCCTTCAGTTTAAAATTCCAATGGTATTATTAGGAGAAAACTCAGCCATCGAATATAGTGGTGAATATTCCTATGATGAAACAGATTCGATAAGCCGTGATTGGTTTTTAAAATATGCAGCAAACAAAGGAATTACAGCTTCAGATATTTCTAAAAAATATAATATTGCGTTGAAAAAACTATGGATGTATGATTATCCTGAAAATTTTGAAAATTCAAATATAAAAGCAATATTTAGTAGTTCATACTTTTTTTGGGATTCTGAAAGTCATCTAAAGATAGCAAAAACTTATGGATTTAAAACATTAAAACATTGTTCAGAAGGCACTTATCGAAATTATGTCGGATTAGATGAAAAAATCAATAGAATTCATCAATATTTAAAACTGCTAAAATTAGGGTATGGAAGAGCTACTGACCATGCTTGTGAAGATATTAGAAATGGTAGAATCTCTCGTGAAGCGGCAAAGGAACTGATTCAAAAGCATGATACTTTAAACCTGTCTGATTCATACGTCGATGACTTTATACAATTTATCAATATTTCAAGAGAAAATTTTTATAATATACTCGAATTATATCGAAATCTAGAAATCTGGAAAAAAGATTCATTTGGTAATTGGTTTATTCCACATCATTTGGAGGGTTAATATGAAGGTTGATAGTATTGAGCCTGTTAGAACTTTTAAAACAGGAGTATCACAAATTGAAATCAAGCATTGTGCGAATATACTTCTTGAAGATAATGAACAAATAACATTTTTAACAAAAAATGCAAAAGAATATGATGTTGTTAAAAAAAGCTGGGGCTTTTATGCAACTCCCTCTCTTAACGGACGATTGAAAAGATTTGGGCTAAGTCCTGTTCTTGTTAAGAATAAAGAATCAAAATACTATATATGTTTAGTTGAAAATGATAAAAGAAAAGAGTTTTATGAATATTTGAAGAATGAAGAAATTACAATTACTTTTTGGCTTGATGACGATAAGAGTTTTCAGCAACTATATAAATTATTAGATAGAGATGATTCATATGGAGAATGAGTAAATTTCAATGAAAGAACTAAATATTTTAAAAAAAAATAAAGTATTCGCAAACTATCACAGAGGAAAACGTTGTTTTATAATAGGAAGTGGACCTTCCTTAAAAGAACAGAATCTTCTATTGTTAAAAAATGAGCTAAATATTGCTGTTAATAATTTATTTCATCATGAAAATATACAAGAAATCAGCCCTAAATATTGGATATGTGCAGATCCTTATTATTTTAATCTACATAAGGGTGAAGTTCTTCCGGTTATAAACGCTATAGAAAAAAAAGGTATCATTACGAATTTATTTTTACCATACTCTAATTATGGAAAAATATATATTCAAAGTGCAAATTTTTATAATATTCATTATTTTAATTATGATTTCTCAAAAACTATAGATGACAATATAGACTTTACTCAAGGTATTCTACCTTATGGACAAAATTCTATATGTGTAGCATTAATGTTGGCTTTATATTTAGGGTGCAATCCCATTCATTTAATTGGATGTGATCATACATGGTGGGGGTGGAATCAAGAAGAATACAAAAATAATCATATACCCTACTTCACAGGAGGTGTTTCTGAGAGAGAAATGTCACTTGATTACTCATTCGATCTTATTAAATCAACAATTTATGTTCAAAAATATCAATATCTTCAATTAAAAAAATATGCTGAAAAAAGAGGCTTTGATATATATAATTCAACAAATGGCGGCTATTTGGATGTATTTAAAAGATCGAAGTACGAACAATTAAAATTTCATATGAAAGAAAAAGATTCACAACAATTACTTTCAAAATTAGATGATAGTTCTTTTATATTGGCAAAATCAGCAATTCAATTAATTAATAATAAAGATTTCATTTCCGCTCTTGTGTTAATAGAAGAGGCCATAAGACAGAATATTAATAAAAAAATGTACGTGAAAGGACTTAGTCAAATAAGAGAAATATGCTATAAACATATTAATTATTAGCTTATATATAAAATATTTATACTTTTTATGTATATATATAATTGATTAATATTCAAGCCACTACTGCAACAAAACAAGAATTAATTCTTCTGTTTATAGCTTCAGAATCAATTAGCAATGACAGATCGGTTCGATTCAAAATCTGTGTATTAGATATCAAGGATTCAAGAAAAAAACTCCTGATATTATTATTTATAATTTTTTGAAGTATGATTTATAATATCAATCTTAAGTGGAAAAATTATGATCATTGCAGGCAATAGCCACGTATCAATGTTTCGTAAAAAAAAGATAGCCATCACATCAACAAAAAAAAAAGTGACCATCCACTGGGTCGGCGCCTTAACTATAGAACAATTCAAAAGAAATCATCCAGCCGCTCAAAAAATCAGAGACTTATTTTTTGATTATGAAGATTGGAAATTTCTATCTATTGGATTACATGATTACAACCTATTATTGGATGATTTTGCGAACAAACCAAAAGAAATATATAGTAAAACTCTAAACCAGATGATAAAAGATTATCAAAATGTTTTTTTAGAATTCAGTTCAGAGGGAAAATTCGGCTGGTTAATATCACCTCAACAAAGAGCAAATGTAAATACATTTGATTTATCGAACCAGGATATACTTAAATGCTTTTATATTTTTAATGAATATTTATCCGATTGGTGTAAAGTAAATAATATTGCAGTCATTAACCCTTTGAATAGAATTATTTATCCAGATGGTTATACTAAAACAGAATACCTCAATGCTGATGGCATACATCTTAACTTTTATGCAGCAGAACACTATTTAAAGATAATTGAACAAATCACTGGCGAAAAATTCAATATCGCTTCAGATGAACAAGTTTGTGAACATATTATAGAACCGAAAACCGGTCCTGAATCATTGTGTATACTAACTGCAGAAGAAATTGGATTAACCTGGGATTCCACTAATATATCGTTTGGAAAAAAAACAATCTTTGAAGATCAACTCATTACATATATTTCAAAGCGACTGAAACAAAAAAAAATAAATGATTCAATTGACATTGAATCAGACTATATCAATATAGGAAAATTCAATTCCCCGGAACTGGTAGAAATATACACCTATGCTTCAGATATTTTTGGTGGAGATATAAATTTTGATTTATACTTAAGAGATTTTAACACTGTTGAAAAACTATCAGCTTTTTTTCAAATCAATAAAGATTTAACGATTAATGATTTTGTCCACTCTCTTACTGCTGATCCTCACAACTATCTTGAGAACACTGAAATTCTGTTTACTGATTATCGCATTGCTTCAATGAGTAAACAGCTATTTGAAAAGTTAAAAGAGTCTGTGTATATTAACACATGTGGTGCAAAACCAGGCTACGGTATTATTTTATTCTGGTATGCATTGATTGAAGCAAAAAATAGAGAATTTGATGACGCATTATCTTATATAAAAACTGCTCAGGATGAACAGTTAGCTTATCCTTTGAAAGCCAGTCGCTTAAATTACTATAAAACATGCTGGGAAAACAAGAAAACAGGATTCGAAATGATAACAAATATTTATAAAACCAAAAAAGATGAATCACCAATACCATTGAATATTCTGAAAAAAGTACCCAATACACATGATCCATTGATAGATACAGAAATCAATAATATTATTCAATTTCTATACAATCATGGAGAAACATTACTTAAAAACGGTCAGATCGAAGATGCGTTTGATGCCTATACAAGAACAATTCAAATATGCCCTGATTTCGCAATGGCATTTTTTAAAAAAGGAATTATTTGTTGGGGGAATAATCAAAACAACGAAACATTTCAATTGTTTAACAGAGCCTATCTTGTTGATAATAAAAATAAAACCATTGTTATGACGTTTGCTGATTTTTTTAAAATATTGAATCAACAAAATAATTCCATAAAGATATATACAGATTACTTACAAAAAAAGCCTGGTGATGCTGATGTTCAAAATGCATTAAGGACAATCAATAAAGAATGGGCAGTTTCAGAGTTACTAAACTTAAAGGGTGAAATACTTTACACCAATGGATATATTCAGGGTTCAATTGCAGCATTAACAGAAGCTGTTAAACATGACCCGAATATGGCAATTGCGTATAACAATCTAGCAGTAATATATTTTGAAAAAGGTGACATTCAAAAGGCCAAAAAACTACTTACACAAGCATTGAATATCAGACCGGACGATGAAAACACCATTAGAAATTTCAATAAAATTCTTCAGATACTCCAAGTTCAAAACAAAAAAAACGATATCGAATAAATAAAAAGTTATCATTTATCCATACTAAACACGGAGACGTTAACCATCTATGAAAAAATAGTAACACACTAGAATTCTTGCAAAAACAAAAAAATCTTTTACAAAAACACTGAAAAGATAAGAACTATAAAAGATGCAACCTGGCATTTAAAAATAATAATCTTCGACCAAAAACAAAAGATCGAAAAAATATCTTAAAGAGCGCAATAATAGATCAAAAAGAACAATCAATGCCTATCACATCACATCACATCACAACATTTATTAAATATGGACGCTTTAACTACCAACAAACAAAATAAAAAGCTAAAATTTCTTCAAATACATACATTTTATACGAGCTATTTACAGCAATTTTATGAAAATAACCCCATTCTAAAATATTTATCTTTTTCTTCGCAAATTGGGGCGTTAATTGCAGATGGCTTCAGTGGTATTCATATTTTTCCGCCTTATATGAGAAACTTAAACTATGAGACCCAATTTATTGTTGCTAATAATTATTATTCTCAACAGCAGTGGGTTAAAGAAAACAACTATCCATCAATCAATCCAAGAGATACAAAAATTTTTTTTACAACAATTAAGTATCAAATTGAAAAATTCCAACCGGATATTTTGTATCTTGGAGATCCAGTACTATTTGATAGTAAATTTATTCGTACTTTAACCTGGAAACCTTCATTGATAATTGGATGGAGAGCTGCAAATATTTCTGAGACACCGGATTGGTCTGAATTTGATATTATTTTTTCTTGTCTTTCCAAGTTAAGAGAGGTTGCCCTTAACTTAGGAGCTAAGCATACAGAGCATTTTTTTCCAGGATTTCCTAGTCATATATATAAAATTGTAAAAGATATTTCTCCGAAATATGATGTAGGTTTTACAGGAACATGGACTTTGAATCAGCATCCGCGTCGTAATTATCTTTTAAATCATATTGCTAAAAATGCAACAACAATCCTTCATCAGTATTCTTGTGGTTTTTATTTGACAGGTCAGCTCGATAAACTTACTCCTGAAACTGCGAAATATAATTTGGGTAGCAAATTTGGACTAGCGATGTATCGTTCATTACGTTCAGCGAAAATAATTTTTGATGCGAGAGGAATTATTGAAATAAAAAATTTTGATGGTAAATCTAAGCTTGACCTTGCTGCCAATGAAACAGCCAATATGAGGATATTTGAAGCAACTGGCTGCGGTACTTTTCTTTTGACTGAACATTTCGATAATTTAAAACAACTATTTAATATTGGAAAAGAGATTGAAACATTTCATGATGAAAAGGAGTTGATTGATAAAATAAGATATTACTTGGTGCATCCTGAGCAAAGAGAAGCAATTGCTCGTCGAGGCCACGAAAGGTGTTTGAAAGAGTATTCAATGACAAATCGTGCAAAAGAGTTTGATCGAATTATACGAAAATATCTTTCCCAAAAAAATAATCCACAGCATTCATTTACAAAAAACAATAAAGTTCAAACTGTCATCTATAAACTCTCGTCCAACCTAGCTAAAGCTCAACCAATGAAACTTAATAATTCCGAATTTTATGACTTTTGTCAGAATATCCAGCCATATACTATGATATCTGAAAAAAGATTATTCTCACTCGCCATATTTGTATCA
>Ga0272440_1003024_pt1 | contig 12748 bp, 6 predicted proteins | sample SSMMMBAug17_FD_192440 | JGI IMG/M metagenome (GOLD analysis project Ga0272440, IMG submission 192440) | Marine sediment archaeal communities from Little Sippewissett salt marsh, Falmouth, MA, United States - SSM-MMB-Aug17 | ecosystem: Environmental > Aquatic > Marine > Wetlands > Sediment ...
CCTGTAAGGGCGCTACATAATTGGGCTACCTTTTATCATTGTTAGTTTATGTGTCGCCCTTTCAGGGCTCAAATCATTGTAATATATTTTACCCAGGGCGTTGCCCTGGGCTGGTATGTTACGCCCTTTCAGGGCTCAAATCATTGTAATATATTTTACCCAGGGCGTTGCCCTGGGCTGGTATGTTACGCCCTTTCAGGGCTAAGAAATGCAATAAAACAATAAGTTTAAAAAGTACAACTTTTTTGTGTTGCACCCAATATTCAACTGTAGAATGGACTAACATTTTAATATCGAGGATTTGCAACCATTAATCGCATTTTTTATTTTAATCTTTAATATGAACAAGGAGTCTGTCATGGATATTAACGCCAATATTCAAGCCACTAAACCGATCCAAAAAACAGCGGATATCAACCGTGTGCAGCAAAATAAAACTGCGCAAAAACAGGTACAGGAATTATCAGAACCCTTAAAGCAGCCTGTTTTTGAAGATTTTTCTCTGGAAATCAGTCAGTTGACCAGGCAATTGCAAGACACTTCAAGTATCAGCAAGACAGATGCCCAAAAAATGGCTGCCATGATGTCAAAGGAAAAAAATGCACAGGAAGCAGTTGAGGATTTATTTAATTTCGGCAATGAATCCAAACGAGTTCGCGAACGTTTGCAAGAGCGAATGGAAAATAATATTGAAAAATACAATCGTGTGGAACCTGAGCCTGCAACAGTTTTGTTTGATGACGCTTTGGATGTAACATCCACTCCGGCAATAGAGGCTGCTGAAAATATGGAGGAACTGATTGATGTCACCGGCGTGATCGCTGAGGAAACACGTAAATCCATGAACCTACCCAAGAATGAGGGAGAACAGACACCAACTGAAAAAATCAGACAGCAGCTGGGCGGCTACATTGATGACAAAGGCCTTGTTCCAGAGGAAAAAAGAACTGCTTTAAAAACACCTGTTGAAAGATCCAAAGACAGTCAAGAACAGCTTAAGGAAGTTACTGGAAAGCTGATTGAACGTCCTGAACAATGGGGAATAGAGGGCAACAAACCAGAAAAAAATCCTGCACAAAAAGGCCGAGAGTTACTTGGCAGTCCCATGAACGAAAAAGGTGTGGTTGACAGGGAGGCCAATAGAACCAAAACATATCCAGAACGTGCTGAAGAACGAATCAAGCAGCTGGATGAAACAATGGGCGCGTTGATTCAAAAGCCCAAAGAGTTAACTGGAAAAGAAAATACCGAGGAAATGACACCCGCTGAAAGAGCCAACAAGGCATTGGGAAATCGGATTGAGATGAACCCGGAAGCAGAGAAAGAGAAAACACCACCAGAAGTCGCCAACGAAAAAATGGAAAAAATGGTCGATAAAATGGGAGAACGTGTAGATAAGCATGAAAAAATCACAGGAGAAGAAATCGATGAAGACATGACAGAAATGGAAAAAGCCAAAAAATTGATGGGTGATCGACTGGATGTCAAGGGTGTTGTTCCTGACGAAGAACGAAATAAACGTTCGGCTGAAGTGGCAGAGGAAAAAATTGAGCAGATGGTCGAAATCATGGGAAATTTGGTCGACAAACCCGAGAAAATGACTGGAGAAAAAAATCCTGAAGAGATGTCTGAAACCGAAAAAATTAGAGACTTGATGGGCAACAGAATGGATAGCCAAGGCGTAGTGCCAGAAGAAGAACGTGAAAAATCCCCTCCAGAGGAAGCACAAGAAAATGCTGCGGCAATGATTGAACAAATGGGTGAAAATGTGAATAAGTCTGAAGCCCTGACTGGTAAAAAAGATACTGCAAATATGTCTGAAATGGAAAAAATGAAAGAAACATTCGGTGGGCGTCTGGATGAAAAAGGGGTTGTGCCCGAAGAAGAACGAGAAAAGAATCCGGTAGAAGCGGCCAAAGATGAAACCTCAGTGCTTCAGGAAAAAGTGGGCGAGTTGGTGAATAAACCCGAAGAAGTGACTGGCGTAGAAAATCGCGAAGCAATGACAGAGGCTGAAAAAGCCAACAAAGACATGGGAAATTATCTTGACAAAGAAGGCGTCACGACTGAAGAAGAGCGAGAACATACAGCTCCTGAGAGAATTAGGGCGCGTCTTGAAGAATTGGAAGCAGAAACCGGCCGATTGGTTGCGGATTCCCCTGAAACCATGGGAGATAGTCGAATTGCACCGGTTGCCAATCGGATGACTGGTCAAAATCAGGCCAATTTTCTCAACACAGCCAATCAGTTAGACCAAACTGGCGGGCCAAATATGGATAAATTTATCTCCACAACCAATGCCTTGATTGAAAAAAGAGAAGATGAACAATTGAGAAACTTTCTGTCCGGCGCTCAAGATCAATCAGGTATTGCCATGTCTATGTATTTGACCGCGGCTTCACAGCGTCACTTGTTTGCTTAGGAATGCTCGAAAAATAATTTCCCATTTAAGGCATGCTCTCATCACCTGTTCCCACGCGCTCTGCGTGGGAACGAGAAACAATTAAAAATTGCTACATTCCATCAATTATTTATTAATCCCTTCTGTCTTAATTGACAATCACACCAACTCAAGCTATTATAAAATTTTTTTACCCATAAAAAATTTCGTATGGAGAACAGCATGGTTTCGCATTATAAATATGACGTTTTCATTGCATATGCTAAGGCTGACATCGCTCAGGCATCAAATGTTTCTGAGCGATTGGGGAATGCCGGCATTAAAGTGTTTTTCGATCAATGGGAGTTGGAGTCTTCAAGTTCACGATCTGAAATGATCAAGGCCGGCTTGAAGTATTCCAGAAAAATCGTGATGATCTGGTCTCCTGAGTTTTTTAAGAGCCAGAATTGCCTGAAACGTGTAGCAGCATTTTCCAAAAAGCATGGTGATCATATTCAAAAAGATCGCATGCTTGTTCCTGCTTTGTTTGTTGATACAGTCATTCCAGAAAACTTTGAAAGTCTGGTTGTTATTGATTTTCGAGAACAGGCAGATTTTGAACTTAAAATTCGTCAATTGATCGAATCACTGGACTTGCCGGAAATGATGTATCACATGTCACAGCCACCTGAACCTGAAACTACAAAAACAAAAAATCGCACTGTTTTTGATACACTGGGCGTCCACTTGAAAGGTTTTATGGCCGAAATTGCCGATGTTTACGCCTTGTTAAACTTTGATGTGCATGCCAATCATCATCTGGAGGGACTCCCCAATAGTTTTATTATTAAGCGTGAAGTTTCGGGTATTGGTGGTTTTACAATCAGTGCAGTGGTGGTCTGCCATGCCCGAATGACCGATACTGAATTTCGCTACTTGATTGATCGCCGCAAGGAACTTCAGCAAGATTATATGGATCACAAATGGATTTCAGTCACTGCAATGGGTTATGACAACAACTTAAGAGATCAACTGGAAAATGAAAATTTTTCATGCACCATCTATGGGGAACTGCTTTTGACACTATTGCCGCTATCCGATTATGAACAAAAACGTTGCGATGCAGTTAAGGCCTGGATCGATGAAAAATGGGAAGGAAAAGATTTATTTATTCGTCCCTACCTGGAAACAGATACAATTTTTGAAAGTCAACAAGCTTTGGCGTATTTTTCCAGGTGGTTGGGTACTGAGAAAGATAATGTCATTATTGTTCTGGGCGACCTGGGCACCGGTAAAAGCACATTGGCACAGTTTTTATTTTATGACCTGGCCAGAACATTTTTATCGGATCCATTGCGACACCCGGCTCCGATTCTGATTCCATTAAAAGAAGTCCGCAAAGAGGTTTCACTTGAGGGAATTATTATCAGTCATTTTGCACAAAACCAGATCAATATTGATTATAACCGGTTTTCTCATCTGGTGCGGGTGGGAAAAATTATTATTTTTTTTGATGGCTTCGATGAAATGGCTGACCGCGTTCAATGGAAAGTCACACAAAGTAATTTCAATGAGTTGCTGCGAGCCGGATATGGCCGAGGGAAAGTCTTTTTAACCTGTCGAACCCATTATTTTAAAGATCGACGTGAACAGGTGAGTTTAATTGTTGGCAAAGGCCCACGCCCCTCATCAACAGAAACTGTTTTATATAAAGAATTGAAACAAAAAACAGGTGCGGAACTACTTTATTTAAAAGAATTTAATAAAGATCAAATCAAGGATTACCTTCGTAGGGTCCGGCCGGATTCTTTTGAGGAAAATTACAATAAAATACAGCGGATCCACAATCTCGAAGAACTGGCGCATCGTCCATTGTTGCTGGATTTAATAGTCAATTCTTTGCCCCAACTGGAAAATCATCAGGATGTTAACGCTGCCAATCTGTATACCATTTTTACCAATCTGTGGATTGAGCGAGAGCGCGAAAAAGGCCATGGAAAAGTCATTGACAGTAAATTAAAACTGGCCATATTGTTTCAATTAACCTGGCAGATGTGGCACGAAGAAAAAGAAGAAATCCATTATACGGATCTGGTTCAGTTTTTAAAACAATTTGAGGACACCCGCACAATCAAATGGAGCAGCGAGGTGATGGATGATATTTTCAGAGAAATGATGACTGCCAGTTTTCTCAAGCGAGATGATGATGGAAACTTTTCGTTTATGCATCGGTCTTTCATGGAATTTTTTCTGGCGCGACGAATTCATATCACGTTTAGCGCCAATCCAAAAGCGATTCCTACTGTGTTAAATACGCGCCGATTTGATCGAAAAATAATCTTTTTTCTGAGTCTTTTGGATCGCCCACATAACAAACTTCTCGCACCACTCCAACAAATTTTAACCAACCCCTATGCTAAAAATATTTCAGAAAACGCGCTTCAAATTTTATACTGGCATATTCGGGTGGGGTTAAATATGGACAATGAAATCAATGATATGCAGATGCTTCAGCAAAAAACAGGTGAACTTATCCCAAAAGGCATCCAGCTATCCAGTGCATTATTCCAGGAAATGGTTTTTGAAGGTGCCAACCTTTCTAATGCAGACTTAAGCGGTGCGGATTTGACCCGTGCCAATATCAATCATGCCATACTTGATGGTGCGGATTTACAATCTGCTAAAATGGATGGCGTTCGTGCGGAACATGTTCAGGCTATCAATGCCAATTTCCGCCAGACAAGCATAACAAAAGCATCATTTAATGGCGCGGATCTCACAGACAGTATCTTTGTGGGTGTGTTTAAAGATGCCAGTTTTGTCAATGTAAAAGGCCTGGATATTTCAAAAAAATTCGACCCCACATCGCTTCGTCCAATTGTTCAACGGCTATGTTTGCGTAATGTGTCACGAATTCAGGCATTACCGGATGGCCAATCTGTTGTAATGGGAACTGATGATGGTCTGATACTGCTTTTTCGTGTTTGGGAGAATAAATATGTATGGATTTATGAGGATGACATTTCCGAAATTAAGGCGCTGGCTTGCTCTAAAGATGGCAAATTGATGGCCTATGGTAAACAAGCAAAAATCATTGTACGACGATTGAACACAGGTAAAATCTTATATAAGTTAAATCGTCACAGGAATGATGTTACCGATATTTGTTTTTCTCCTAATAACAAGTATTTAGCCAGCTCCGGCCTGGACCATGAAGTCTATATGTGGCAGCTTTCTGATGGTAACATCAAGTATAAATGCGAGGGACACACCGAGGTTGCCACCTGTGTTAATTTTTCACCCAATGGCCGGATGCTTGCCAGTGGTGGACGCGATAAAAAAGTACGTCTGTGGAATATGCAGGATGGCAAGTTTATTCGTTCTCTCATTGGTCATCCATCGAACATATCAGCCATCTCATTTTCACCAGATAGCACCATGCTGGCCACTGCCGGTGGTGCCAAAATGATCAGCCTCTGGAGTATTGACACTGCCAAACAAATTCGAACGTTTATTGGGCATCATGGACAAATCAATGCAATCCAGTTTTCCCCTGATGCCACTATTTTGGCAGCTGCCTGCCAGGATAAAAAAGTTTATTTCTGGCAGGTAGAGAATGCGCGCAGTCTGTTTCAAATGAAACGCCACGAAGCATCGGTAAATGATGTATCCTTTTTCCCTGATGGAAAAACATTGATCAGTGTGGGCAATGATCAATCTGTGCGGGTTTGGGATGTTGAAAATCAGAAAACGTGCCAGGAGATCCGCCCGCATTTGGGATCTATTCTATCCATGGATTTCTCTCCCAATGGAAAGGCCATTGCTGCGGGTACAGCAGATAATAAGTTGATGTTATGGTCTATTGATCAATCTCAACCGCAATTCATGGTGAAAGGTCACTCTGGCGCTTTGACATCATTGGGATTCTCCGGAGATGGTAAAATCATGGTGACCGGCAGTGAGGACAATACCATTCGATTATGGGGATCTGACAAAGGAAGAACCCTTCATGGCCATATGGGTTCAGTCTCTTCAGTCTGTTTTGTAGGCGCTTCAAAAATTATTGCCAGTGCCAGTGCAGATCGCACTGTTCGTCTATGGAACATGAAAACCATGCTAACCCAAAAAGGACATGCCAATGAAGTGAACACAATTGATGCCTCTCCAGATGGCAAATTATTGGCCAGTGGCAGTGAGGATAAAACGATCTATATTTGGAATGTTCAAAATAAAAGCAATGTACATACTCTGAAGGGTCATGAAGATTCGATATTATCGCTGGTGTTTTCTCAGGATGGCACCCGACTGGCCAGCAGCAGTGCGGATCGAACTGTTCGCATGTGGAATGTCAAAACCGGAGAAAATACCCATGTCTTTCAGGGTCACACCGGACCTGTAAATTGTGTTCGATTTTCACCCGATGGCCTTCGTTTGGCAAGTTGTAGTGATGACAAAACCATTCGATTATGGCATTCGGAGTCTGAAGGCTGTCAGGGAATCCTTAGTGGGCATATGGGAAGTGTTTCAGTGGTTGCATTTGCGCCAAATGGCAAATATCTTGTGGCTGCCGGACATGCTGGACGTTTACAATTTTGGGATTACAAAATTCCTGAAACCATCATGTATCGATATTCCTTTGCCCCTGGCGCCTGGATGGATCTTCTCCCCGATGGTCGATTTGATGCCAGCCCTGAAGGACTTCGATATTTGACCTATACAGAAGTTAAAACATTGGAAGTATTTCAGGGTGAAGAGCTTGTTCAAGAATTGTATGATCCAGAAGGTATTCGAAATATTATTACCCAGTATTTCTAATTTTTTTCTCTAACAAGGAAAAGTTTATGTTTTCAGTATTTCAATGCACATTTGGTATCATTTGTTTTCTATCAATCGCATGGATACTCAGTGAAAATCGCAATCAAATCAGCTTAAGCTTTGTATTTAGAGGGGTATTCATTCAACTGCTGGTTGGCATTCTCCTTTTAAAACTTCCTTTTTTTAGAGATATTTTTTTATACTTGAACAAGGTTGTTGTTGCGATTGAACAATCAACAGTTGCTGGAACAACTGTTGTTTTTGGCTATCTAGGAGGTGCTGAACTTCCATATGAAGAAAAATTCCCTGGCGCCAGTTTTATTTTGGCATTTCGAGCCCTTCCGCTTTTAATTGTCATGAGTGCATTATCTGCCCTTCTTTTTTACTGGAAAATACTACCAATTATTGTTCGTTTTTTTTCGACCATCCTTCAAAAAATAATGAACATTGGTGGTGCTGAGGGCGTTGGTTTATCGGCAAATATTTTTGTAGGGATGGTTGAAGCGCCGCTATTAATCCGCCCTTATCTTAATCAAATGACGCGAAGTGAAATTTTTTCGTTGATGACATGTGGTATGGCGACGATCGCAGGCACTGTCATGGTTTTGTATGCCAGCCTTTTAAGTTCGATTATTCCAGATGCGCTGGGACATATTTTGACTGCTTCAATTATCAGCGCACCCGCAGCAATTACAATTGCCAAAATCATGCTGCCTGAAACAGAAAACGTTACATCTGGCGATATTGTCATTCCAAACGAGTCTGTTAGCGCAATGGATGCTATCACCAATGGGACGATTCAAGGTGTTCAACTGTTTCTGAATATTGTTGCGATGCTCATCTCTCTTGTTGCCCTTGTTCATTTAGCCAATATGATGCTTGGCATTCTCCCCAATTTGAGTGGAGATCCAATTACACTTCAACGAATTTTAGGCATCATGATGTCACCAATTGTTTGGCTCATGGGGATTCCCTGGCATGAAGCCCCAATTGCTGGAGCACTCATGGGCTCCAAAACCATCTTAAATGAGTTTATCGCATACATGGATTTAAGCCAGCTCCCCGATGGTGCTCTTCAACATAAAAGCCTTGTTATTATGACATACGCACTTTGTGGCTTTGCAAATCCTGGAAGTTTGGGGATTATGATTGGCGGAATGGGAACCATCGCCCCAGATCGCAGGCAAGAAATTGTGAATTTGGGTTTTCGTTCAATTATTGCCGGCACCCTGACCACCTGTATGACAGGCGCAGTGGTGGGCATGATTCTTTGATGGGGTCCATACGCCCGATTAATATGTTCGCCAGTAAAATAACTGCTTATCAAATATTCTTTGCTTGTCTGACATATTTTGACGATTCAACTGCATTTGCGAAATCGTCGGTGTTGACGATGACAAAAAGTAAAGTAGCATTTCATCCTGTCCGCGATAATCCACCGATGGCGGATATAATATGCCGGCAATGGGCTGAAAGAAACTGGACAGGCCAGATCCCATAGATTCAAAAAATTCCTGATAATTCTCTCCTGTGCACAGATTGATTGCATACATTTGGGATGTGCCCCCTTTATTGCATGGCGAATTGTCTGGTGTAAAGGTGACCACCATTGCCAGATTTTCTCCAAGATAAGTAACTGGAAATATTATTCGTTCACCCGACCCAGGGTGCAAATCAGTGTACCAGCCCACATGGCTTTGAGTGGCTGTTGGATCCCAGTTAATTAGGGGTTGAGGCGTTTTGGATTGAATATCTCGCTTTAACAGGCTGACATGGTCGGGTGTGTTGTCAGGTTTTCTGATTCCTGAGTGATTCGATCGAAATGCGCCCAAATAATTTTTTTGACCCGATGTATGATCAATTTCCGTCCAGTAATCCGACCAATCCCATATGGCATATAAGCTTTGAGTGGCTTTGTTGTGGATATCCATTTTTGTTAAATATCGTCCGGTGCCGAAAATAACGATGTTTCCTGGAAATCGATTGTCACAATGACGAACCACTTCTGGACGAATGGTGATCGATTGCTCCTGTCCATTAGATTCGCAGGCTTGAAACAAAGGTTGCGGACTGTTGTCATGAATATTCTTAAATGCAACATGCCAGTTATTTGGATTGGATGACTGACAGTCAATTTTCCAGAGATTGCCCTGTAAGTCGCCGGCATAAATGAAATCAACAGTATTGTTATGGTCAATGTCAACCAGTGCTGGTGTGGATAAGCCATTGTCCACACCAGCACTGGGCAAGGAGATCCCTTTTTCTACCGATTTACCACTGTAAGTCAATGGCTTTCCGGTTTTGGCATTCAGAATATATAAGTAAGGTTGTTTTCGATCGCTGTTGAAGCCATTACCAAAAACGACAACCAGCTTGTTATTAAAATTCGATGGCACAATATAGGCCTGTTCAATATACCCTAAATCAGGATCATCAGCGGGCGCATACTCCCACAAGGCAATGTTGGGATCATCTCCATGACTTAAATCCAGACAAAACAAGCCTTTTCCGCCGCGCCCCAGCGTGACGCACATCAAGGATTGGTCATTTTGATTGAAGGCATACAAATGGCCATCGAGAAAATAATGATGATTCTCCTGATCCTGAAGTAAATGAAGTCTTGGCCATAACATTTGCGGAAGATAGGCCATTATTTCTTCTCCGGTGGAAAGATCAAATGCATGCACCTGGGCATCGTTGGCCGCAATCCAGACCTTATTATCGACAATCACTGGAGCTGAATGAATGATACTTCCCAGCGGCATTTGTCGAATATGCGTAATGAGTTCATCGGATAATTCTGCGTCATCAATATTGTCTGGATGAAAATTAATACCCGTGTGACCATCAAAGGTATATAAATGGCGATTATCTGCAGGGATTGTTTCCATTTTTTGACTGGCTGACCACAATGGCAACGATTGCGTGATTGTAACCGATGCAATGGGATAAGCCTTGAGATCACCCGTCCATGTTCCTGAATTAAAGGAACTTTCAATCATTGTGGATGCTGTTTGCACCCGCTCTCCAACAAGCGTGCCACTACTGACAACTGTCTGAGTCTCATGAATATGGGCTTCAACTTCTGAAATAATATCGGAAAAGGTGTGCGGATTGTTTGCCTCAAACAGCTTTCCACGAGCATTCATCGCGCCATGGAATATATCAATGCGGGTTTGTTGATTTTCAGGCGATGGCTTTGGCCACTGCGGGCAGGGATTCGGACAAAGTTTATATTCATCCGGAAGTTTATCTGGTGAAAAAAGAACGATCAAAGGGGTCAGGTGCTGATGGGAGGCTGTATCCTGAGCAATTGTGGGAAGGTTGTCTGGCGTTGCTCGTGCGAGATCTCGTTCATAATAGTACATGGTCATATCTGCAAAGGTATTTTCGTATGGATCGGCAAATGGAGGGCCATCAAAGATGGTATCATTGGTGCCGCCATCACAATCTCTGTTGCCAATGTCTGGCGATGGCCCATTGTAGGTACCATCGGTTAAAATCAGGACAAATGCCCGACGACATCGGTCTCCATCGTTTCCCTGAACCAGCGGAGAGGCATTTCCGATAATCGAGTTGGCGCTTGTATCCAGATAATCACCAATGGTTTGATATGCTTTGCGCAGGGCAGAGCCACCTTCGGAACGATACTGATATATTTTCGTCAGCAACTCTTTTTTTGAAGTGAAGTCACTGATTGAATTATCGATCAAATGTGCTTCCGAGACAATGGACTGGTTGAGTGCATAAAGTCCAATCCAACTGTTTTGAATATTATCCAGAACATGTCCCAAAAGATACTTGATATGAAATTCTTTCCGGCGATGAAATGTAAACCAGTTGGCAAAATTCTGACGTTGGGGAGTATAGGCGATTGCGTCACCATCGGCATTCAGACGAATGCTTTCTGGTAAATCTGACAGAGCAATTGTTGTCAGGTTGGTTGATCGCATTCCTTTTTGGGGATCAATGACTTCATAGGCACTCATTTTGCTGTTGGACAATTCGATTAGCAGTAATTTTTCATTGGTGTCGCGGATGTTATTTTCATTGATATCATCAATCCAGAAAAAATGGGCATTTGAGATGTTATCCCCATAAATTTCATTCAGATCAAAGCAGGCGGATTTCATGGGGTGATATCGCGGGCAATTGATATCAGCATCCATACTGCCCGGTTCATCCAAAACAGACCGCCAATGGGGCCAGGGCAGATATTTTTTTTGCGGATGGTAATACATGTGATTGTGCTGATAACATCTGGCCTGCCAACTTTCAGGCTTATCCGGTGGAATGACAGCTTGTGATGTTGTCAGTGATGTCAGTACATGATTTTTTGGATCATCAAATACGTAATAGTGGCTGGAAAGGATGGTATGTTCTGAATCCGCCATAATACTGGCATTCATGCTGGTTGAGTCATCAATTAAAAGCATGAGAACCGGCGGCGGCGATTGAATCAATACAGACAAGGGCGTATCTGGAATTTCCAGCCCCAAAGCACAGGTAGCAATAAGCAGTTCAAAAAAAACAGTATAAACAAATTTTTTTTTCATTGTGTCATCCGCCTGCCAAGTCCGGTTTCAACAATCGCCATACTGCCAGCCACAACTGATTTTGCAATAATGGAAAAACGATAAATGCGAGATTGTCTATCATGGGTCATCACCAAAGATTCGCCCGGTGCATGGATAGGCTGGACGTTCAAAAAAACCGCGATGGCCTGGGAATCGGGCGGATAGTTTCTTGGTGTCAATTGATTCCAGTATGTGAGGCTATTGATTTGTTTTAAATCGATAGTATCTTCGGTCTGCAACCATGAAAAGCGTTGTGAGGGATTATTGATTGCTGAAATCAGCCGAGAATCATGAAGACTGTTTATCGAGTCAATCATTTGGGTTGCCACTGCCTGGGCGCGATAGAATGATCGTGATGCCGCCATCTCATTTCGAACAATGTACTGGCTGGTGACACTGTTTCGAAATAAAGACAGCGTAAACAAACTGATTATAGCCAGAATTAACAGGATGAATACCGAGGCCAGTCCTTCTGACATTGGATGAATTCGATTGATCATGATACCCTCTGAATAGTTAAAGTGCATTTAATGTAGGGGCGAACTTTATGTTCGCCCTCGAACAAAAACCGGTATCGAACCTATGCCCGAAGGCGAACGAATATGCGACGCTCCGGCGTCGCGTGAACAAAGAATGAACAATTGTGCAAATTTGAATGACTCGACACTTTTTTTGTACGATTTGTCTTATGTAGAGACGCACGGCAGTGCGTCTCCGAGCAGAGAAAGGGCAAACATTTTTTGGTTCTTAATTTCAAAGCATCGATAGACCTTTCTTCGCTCGAAGACGCACTGCCGTGCGTCTCTACAAGGGGAAACACAATCACAATTCTGGAAAAAGTGTTAACTACTTTTCAACAAATATGAAGGATGCCCCATTTTATATGAGAAAAAGATTTGAAAGTTACATAATGTTTTCTATTATTATCGTTCAATTATGGTTTTTCATGGCATAATTATTGCCTTCTAGTTCCCGC
>Ga0272440_1003025_pt1 | contig 12743 bp, 5 predicted proteins | sample SSMMMBAug17_FD_192440 | JGI IMG/M metagenome (GOLD analysis project Ga0272440, IMG submission 192440) | Marine sediment archaeal communities from Little Sippewissett salt marsh, Falmouth, MA, United States - SSM-MMB-Aug17 | ecosystem: Environmental > Aquatic > Marine > Wetlands > Sediment ...
TAATGATAATAAGCATCGGGAAAAATGCTCAAGATGTGGGATTGAAGGGATTTTGGTTGAGGATTTTCCAAGAAGGCTGTAAAATTATGAAGAAAAATTTAAAAAAAAAATATTTTTAATGTAAAACAACACAAAAAACTCGCAACTTAATATAACTCGCAACTTAATCAGTGTAATCATGGTTCAAAAACTAAATGAACAATTTTTAAATGAAGAACTTATTTTTTGAGTTTTCCTAAGAATAATGTCTTTTTGGGAATGCAACCGACAATTTTGATTACACTCAAACATTATGGAGAATAAAAAATGAAACAAAAAATCAAGTTATCCATTTTGTTTGTCATCTTATGTACAGCACTGAATGTGACTCATGCCAGTGCTTCAACACTGATGAAAAGCAAACCAACAAGTGTGGGGAACGTGCTAACTTCCCCTTTAAATATTGTATTGCATAAAAATGGATCGCTCGCTTATGTATCTGCACCGGAATGCAGGTGTATCCTTTTTATTGATTTTTCTCAACAGTTCCCCATGGTTTCTTTTGATGATCAAATTAATGTCCCCGGCTTGCGTGATATTGGTCCCTTAGCCATTAACCATATTGAAAATGAATTATATGTAATCGATACCTATCAATCATTATATGTGATTGATACCCAAACAAATGTTATTGATACAACACCCTTTGAAGTCAGTAAGTACCCCAATCGTATTTTGGTATCAAAGGATGGCCAGACCCTGTTTGTATGTGCAAGGCATGCAGTGGATATGATTTATGCGAAAAACAAAATTATTGAAGCCACCATTGAACTAGATGGAATTAATCCATATGGCGCTACTCTTGCCAAAAATAAACTATATGTGGTTGAAGAATTTGGCGATACTGTTTATATTATTGACCTAATTGAACAATCCATTACCAAAAGCATAAATGTCAGTGATTATTCATATGATCTCATCGCAAGTCCGGATGAAACCAGAATTTATTGCTCTCATGGAATAAAAGGGATCATCTCAGTGATCAATACTGCAACTGATACGCTTGAGAAAACAATCACTTTAGAAGGTGATGACAAATGTCCGCAAGGGATGACGATTCATAGTTCTATTTTGTATGTGGCGAATTATCGTGATGGCACCATTTCGCGAATTAACATGATGACCAATCAAGAAATCATTTGTCCTTCATCTTTGCTTTCTGGTGACAAGAATCCCGAATCTCTCATTTGTTCATCAAATGGGAAGCAATTGTATGTAGTTCATCCGATTGATGAAAGCATCATGATTGTTGATCTTCCAACAACCTGCCCAAGCATCAAGAAAGACCTGGATCATTCTGTTTTCAATGATGAAAGAGAAAAGACACTGTTTATTCTGGAAACTGATATTTGTGAAAATCAGCCAATCACATTCACAGTTTCAACAGATAAGCCTGAATTATTTAGTATGCAGCCCATAATCTCACCCACCGGAGAAATGCTTTATCAGCCCAATATTAAAAATTCAGGAAAGGCTCGGGTTGAGATTTCTATTATTGATCCACTGGATGATTGCTCTGCCAGTGAATCGTTTGATATCACAATCATTGCCACTGGCTATAAATTGAAATTGGAAAAAAAAGGTCGCGGTGAAATAAAAATCACTGATGGCGAAGACAATCCAACAACATTAACTCCCTGGGAAAGTATGTATTTAAAAAATACTTCCATCAGATTATCTGCGATTCCACAAGAAAACTATGTGTTTGCCGGTTGGTCAAAAGGAATGATGAGTCTGTCCAATCCCCTGGATATTATCCTAACAAAGGATCTTGTCCTCAGGGCAAACTTTTTGGATGTGACAGCTTATGCCATTATTATTCAAGGAAAACGATCCGATGAAGAAGGTTTGCCATCCCATGGAAAAACATGTGATCTGGCCTGGCAAACATTTATCCAGAATGGCGTTGATGTGAAGTATTTAAAATATGATGACCAGGGGCGCTTTGATCGCCCATCTGTGGATGCTGTTAAACAAGCGATTACCCAATGGGCCTTTGAGAAAATGAAAGGTAAAGGATCCACTTTAACCATTTTGTTCGTCGGACATGGCAGTGAGGATATCATTTATATTGATGGTGAAATCGTTCAGTCATCATTGTTAAATGACTGGATCACACAGTTGCAATTCCAGTTAGACGAAAACTTTCAACAAAACACAATCATAACTGTCATTGGCGCCTGTCATTCGGGATCATTTGTAAATGAACTATCGGGTGAAAATCGCATCATTATTACCAGTTCTGACGCGCATGAAATGGCATTCAAAGGACCGCTCATTGATAATGGCATGCGTCAGGGAGATTTTTTTGTTGCTGAGTTAGTCAAAAATATTGGCCAGGGGTATTCAATCAAAGACAGCTTTATGGAGGCATCTTTGCTGACAGAACGATTTACTTACCGCATATCTAATTCATTTGTATCACAGTATCATGATCAATCCATGCAACATCCTTTACTGGATGATAATTCAGATCATCAAGGCAGTAATGATCTTTATCATATATTTTCAAATGAAGGCATCCATGCACAATCTGTATGGATTGGCAATAGTCATCGAAAACGCAGCATGCCTTACACCTCGGATCGTTTTGTCAGAGAAACACTGATTATTGATGAAACCATTAATACGACATCATATACACTGCAAGTCGCTGAGCCCCAAAGTTATAGCCAGTTCTGGATTGATATCAAGCCCCCAGATTTTTCTATCGAAAATCTGCCTCAGGATACAGACCAACTGGAGATGAATAATTATAGACAAAAACGAACATTGTTTGATGATGAATCCGCAATTGTATGGGAGAATGTTCAAGGATTTAGCAGTTCTGGTGAGTATCAGGTGTTATTTTTTGGCCAACACAAAGAAACTTCCTTGATTTCACTATTAAAAGAAGTTAATGCATACAAAAAAAATGCATCCAATCATCCACCATCAGATTTTTCAACAATCCGGCCCAAAAATAATGACGACGTACAGCCTGTTTATTACCCTGTACCTGAAGATGAAAATAAATACATCTGTGCATTGGAATGGGAAAACGCCATTGACCCTGATGGTGATCTTGTTTTTTATACCGTCTGGATATCCACTTCTCCCCATTTTGTCAATCCAATTATTATCAATAATTTATTGGTAAATCAGGCCCTGTTAACAATATATGATGAAGCCCCATTCGGTAGCACGGATAGCAATATACTTATTCTGGATTATCCCTATTATTGGAAAGTACAGGCATTCGATCCATATGGCAATTTTAGCAAAGAAACTGACCCTGTTAAATTTACTGCAAAGAATCCCAATATTGGTTCGATAGGCTGCTTTGAGGCCATTCTACAAGATGCTTTGGATCAACATCAAATACTTGCTGTGGAAAGCAATATTTCAAAAAAGAATGCACATTCAGAATTTGCAGTCAGCAAGCTCAATGGTCAATATTTTATATCGGGATCTCGAGGCACTTTTTCTGTGCTTTTTGAAGCCAATGGATATCAAAGTGCAGAGTCGGAAATTGATATTCCTGAAGGTTGTTCAGAATATCCGCCCAAAAGAATTCTTTTTTTAACCCGCCATTTTGATCTTGCGGATATTATTTCTGCCCTCCAGTTACTCACCCATTTTAAGAGCGAAGTTTCAAAAAAGTGGGAAATTAATAATGATGAAAAAATATCATTAAATGATGTAATTTATATGATGAATCAAATTGGACAGGTATCAGGGATTTGATTTTTATAGTGATAAGTAGTAGAGACGAAGCATCCTTCGTCTCTACTGTATATTTAGTAGGAATGCTCGAAAAATAAATTCCTCATTTTAAATGCTCGTATTGAGGTTTACGTGCCGTAGAGACGTAGCATGCTACGTCTCTACACGATCTTGCATGTAATTATGATTCGATAGAAATGGGTATGTTATTTTTTAAGAATTCCTTCGTTCTAATCTTCTTTATCCAAAGTAAATTCACATGCCTCAGTGACATGCACCCAATATCCCAAAGAAGCGTTCATTTCATTCACCTCAGCATATGCACCATCTGTAAAAACAAATATCACTGAAATCGCATGATCAATCATTGTTTTGGGAATGGCTGTTGTACTTAATGCCCCAAGCATATGCCATCCGCTGGAAAGGGATAATGTTAATTCAGAATATGGACTGCCATAAATCGTATAGGATTCATTACCAGGAATGTTGATCCAGTAACCACGTCCGGCTTCCAGTTGGTTGACCATTTCGTAACTGCCATCGATATAAGCATAAGCCACTTCGGCATCCGGAAAAATTGCAGATAAGTCCGAATTGTCTGGCGTCAATGGCAGAGAAATCAGGTTCCATCCTTCCAGAAGATCAAAAGTATACGAATTGCGAATCCATCGAATTGTATAAAACTGAACCGCACTGGCAGTTATTGAATACTCATTGATGGCGGTCATGTCTTCAATAATCACTTCGCCACTGGCATCAAAGCCTTTAATTAATTGAAACTGCCCATCAGTATAAAACTCAAATGGTTGCCAGGTCAGTTTAACGCTGGATGACGTCTGAATGTCACCCAGATTGCCCTGGGGATTGATGGCAATCTTCCATTGATATGAATCCTCGCCTGCTTCTAGAATACTTTGAGATAAGTATGCTTCCTCATCTGGTGAAAATATAAACATACGACATGAATAAAAGGGGGATTCTATATCCAGAACAGTGTTTGCTTCAACATCAACACCAATTGTAATTTCGTCTTCACTTTGAATATCCTGCCCAGAATCATTTTCAGAAGCTGCTGATGCCACTCGGAGACTGGCATTCCACATGTTTGAATGTAAATAATGGGCATAAATACTTTTATCGGTATCCATTGTCAAAGATATTGAATTTGATTCGCCAGTTATATCACCGGACCAATGTGAAAATGAATGAATCGCTTTTATTTCAATCACTTCGTTCAAACCGAATTCATGAGAAAAAGGAAGCTTAAAGTGATTGCCTTCAAGTTCCACCCAACCCTTTCCTTTAACTGTCAGGTATCTGGGTTCTGGTTTAAAGTGGGCAATGACTGTTTTATGATCATTCATCACCAAATCAACGCGAGGGGTTGTTTGCGTTAAACTTTCAGACCAGTGAGAAAAAAGCCACCCACTCAATGGAAGCGCCTCCATTGAAACAAGATCATCCGCTAAAAATGTGCTTTCCCAGAAGGTATTGTCAATCAATTGATCATTTAATTGAATACTGCCATCACCTTGAATAGTGACTGTCAGTGTGTATCTGGTTGGCTCAATATGAACAACAATATTCTTTTGTGCAGAATCACATCCACTGTTTTTTGTTCCACCATTATCACTTAAAGTTAAAGTAATATTTGCTGTACCGCTGCTGTATGGATTGGGAGTAAAACTCAACTGATACTCATCCGAAAGTGTAGGCGGTTGATCAAACAGGCTTTCATTGTCAATTGATATTTGGAATTGACCGGTCTGGTCTGTTTCATTTTCTCCCATGCTGATGTCTGCAACCCATTGGTCAACAGTAACCAATCCGCTTCTGTTTTGGACAGTTAACTCAGGCACGACCATAAATGAAGGGCAATCATTCACTGCAAATATTTCCAGATTGAATGTTTTTGTTTCACTCACATCATTGCCATTGTTTTCAGTGCCGCCGCTATCTTTTAGCATCAATTGAGCCTGGGCGCTTCCATATGCATTTTTTGCCAGCTTGTAGTTAACAATGCCTTCAGGTGAAAAGCTGGGTTGTATTTCAAACAATTCCGGATTACTGACAGATTCAACATGAAAAGAAACTGTCTGAGCAGATTCATTCAATGGACCGGCACTCACTTGTGATGCCCACGCATAAGTTCTTTCCTCTGCATCTTCAAACTCAAAATTATTTCCACCCGGCATAAATGAAGGCGGATCATTTACCGGTAATACTGTTATTGTAAACAGTTGTGGATTACTAACAAATGGTTCATCCACACCACCATCAGTTGTTAATGCCACTGAAACACTTGCCAAGCCATAGGCATCTGCTGATGGTTTAAAAGACAGGATGCCTTTGCTTGTGATTTCGGGTTCACTTTCAAAAAGTTCAGCATTGTTCGTATTGACATCAAAGGCAATACCCTGATCATTGTCTTCAGTATGGGTAATGGATAACCAGTTTTGAATTTCTGTAAGACCGGAATCTTCCACAACAGTGATATCTTCGCCAATAACGAAAACAGGGGGTTGATATGGTCTTATGAACTCTATTGTAAAGGAAATGGTTTCACTTTTATCGATACCATTATTATCAGTGCCACCATCATCCTGAATGAATACATCCACTGTTGCAGTGCCTGAACTATCTAAGGCCGGTGTGAAACTGAGTGTGCCATCAACATCTATTTCCGGAGGCGAATCAAACAGATGCGGTGAATCTGTCTCAACCACAAAACTGATGGATTGCCCGGATTCATTACTACCCGGTGAAATTTCTTTTGCCCAATTTGTAAGCACTTGTGGTTCAGTGGTTGCGGTTAATTGAATGTTATCCCCTGGAACAAATTCCGGAGGGTCGTTCACTGCCAGCACTGTCAGAGAAAATGACGAAACTGCAGTCAAGTTATCTGTCGTGCTTACGGTTAGTGTAATTACTGTTTTGCCATACTGATCTTTTTCCGGCATAATCATAAGCATACTGTTTGCGCTACCAAAACTGATATTGTCATCTTTAACCAGTGACGTATTTGAAGAACTGGCTGATACAGCAACATGGGTAATACTTTCAGCATGACCGATTGTCAGTGGTATGGCTTCGGATTCATGATCTTCAAAAATTTCCAGGTCGGAAACAATTGATATTGTTGGGTTCGATTGTGCTGAACATATCGAACAACAAAAAATCAAAGCCAATACAAGTATTGATAATATTTTTTTCATAAAGACCCCTTTGCATCATTGTTGTATAAAACAGGGCAGAAACAATGTGTATCTGCCCTGTAATGTTATCATCGGGTTATTCCAGGATAAGAATTATTCTAGAATTAATGTAGATTTTTCAAGCATATTAATCCAAAATCCAAAGCCGGGTCTGCATTCAGTCACAATTTCATAGGAGCCATCAACATATTCATACATCACTTCAATACTATTCATTACATTGGTTTCAGGAAAGGTTTTTTTGTCAATGCAGCCTAAAAGATGCCATCCCACGCTCAATTCTTGCGAATTTGATTTCATGATGGATCCTTCAATATCCAAAACAACTTCAGAGTCTACCAGCACCCAGTATCCAACAAATGTTTCAAGAGCATCATTTTTCAATACTTCTTCGTATCCTCCTCCTTTGTATTGATAAATAACGCTAGCAGAAGGGATAACATAATTAGCGATATTATTATCAGGTAAAAGAGGTAGAGAAATCAGGTTCCAGCCTTCTATCAGTTCAAGTTTATATTTTGATTTTTCATCGTCATCATCATCTTTATCAATCTCACAAACAATTTTAAAGTATTGCTTGCTATCATCGCCAGTAACTTCAACAGTATTCACCTGGCTCATATCAACAACTTCTCCATCATCGACAAATGCACCATTTTCAATTTTTTGCTTAATCAGTTGAAAGGTCTTTCCGGAAAAATCACCTTCTGAAAGCTCCCAGGACAGATCTACAGTGTTTTCTTGAGCAATTGGGAGGGCATTGCCCGCGGGTGTTATAACGAGAATCCATTCATATACTTTTTGATCCCGGTCCATTTCCTCAATGTCGACGGCCAGATATTTTCCATTAGCAGACATAATAGACATGGCTGTTGAAAAAACAGGTGGTGAAGGTGGAGAAGAAGTTTTTTTGCCCAAACGATCAAGGCCAATCGTTGCATTAACTTTATAAGCACCACCAAAATCACCAGATTCACAAAGCAATGACATGGTAACCGGTTCTGAACAATCAGTGCATGGTTCAGGTTTTGGTGGAGCTGTCCAGATAATAGAGAATATTTGATTACTGCTTAAGCCAGTCACTGTATATTCTGTTGTTTGTCTCATATCATCAATCATAATGGTGCTGTTGTCCATATCGTTGCCATCAATGAGCTGATAGGTCCCTTCATTTGCAAATGATTCCGGATCCCAGCTCACAACAGTGGATTGAGGTTCCAGAGGTGGTCCCATATTGCCATGGGGATCAATTGATAATACAAACTGATAGACTTCCTGGTCATCCAGTTGGATATATGTCACACCATCCTTATTATCCTGTTTTACGACCATATATGAGGAATAACGCGGTGGCATGGGAGGTGCATTTCGAAAGAATAACTCAGAGCCAACACCAATCGTGACATTACTTTTATAATACCCATTTAAATTGACTCCTTCCGCATGGATATCTACGGCCCATCCATTGAACAAAGCAGTAATTTCCTTGTCACTATCCATTAAAACTTGCGTAGTTGCGCTATTGCTATCTTGAACATCTCCACTCCAGTTCGTAAAAAAGAATATCGAATCATCATCGTTAACAGCCATCAAGTTAACGGCAGATCCTTGTGCAAAGCATTCTTGGAGAGTTTCTTTGCCATTCATATAGATCTGGCCACTGCCAACAACACTGACATTCATGCAGAATTGATCTTGTGAAAAATTGGCAACAATATTGGTGCTTTCAGATATTTCAATGGTTAAAGGATTTGTGGTATCCATCACCGATCCTGAAAAGTTCGCAAAGCGCCAGTTTTCATCCGGAATGGCCTCAAAAGTAATGTTATCACCAATGGCGACATCTTGAATAAAAGGCAATTCACGTTCTATTCCATTGATTAACAATTTTCCGCCATCTGTTGATGTTACATTCAGGCTGGTTGGGTTCAGGCCTTCCTGTTCCACCAATATGCCTTTGCCTGCCACAGTTATAATGGCTGAACGAGAATCAAGGCTCCTGTTTTCATCAGCCTTGAATTCAACACTGCCATTATTGGTTCCAGTTTCACCAGAAATAATTTGAATCCAGTCTACATCGGAACTTATTTCAGCATGCCAGGTGCAAGTGCTTTGAGATTCGACAACTACATCAATTGTTCCGAGACCTGTTTCCGCATCAACAACAATATCTGTTTCAGATACGCTGAATTCGCAGCCATCAGAAATATAACCCACAGCCGGTTCACTCACAGGCGTGCAGAAGCTGTTTACTGCCTGAACCCAGAAATATAGTTCTCGGGTTTCATTTGTTGGATAATCATAGCTGTTACCAATCGCTTGGCCTACTTGAATGGCACCAGCAAAATTGTTGCTTTCATTTTTAAAAATATAGTATAGATCCGCACCATCAACTGACAGCCAACTAATTGTGATTTTATCTGGATTTGCGCGTTTACTGGCATGAATCACTGGTGCAGGCATTGCACGTGAGCCGGGTTCATAGTTTGTCCAGTCTCCAGCGCCATACTGATTATATGCTCTGACTCTATAATTATATATTTTGCATGGAGTTGCAGTGGTATGCTGATAACATTCAGTGGTTTTCGTGCGAACTGTTCGACTTTTCTTCCGCTTTTGACTATCAAGAGCATATTCAACTTCATACGCAACCGCCCCTCTAACCGGACTATTGCAAATTTCAACCTTGTCAGTAAATGTTGAATCACTGGCATCCAAAAATTCCGGTGTTCCCATTTTTGCGAAACCAGAATCAAATTCACTGAAATCACTGGTCATGATTGCATTTTCTGCTTTCACCCAGTAATAATATTTTTTTCCAGGAGTGCCATCGATATCGTCAAAAAGTGTTCCTTCGATATCAGTAGCAATGGGCTCTCCTACTGACATATAACTGGTATCTGTATTTCGATAAACAACATAGGATGTTGCACCCTGAACCGGATCCCATACAACGCGTACTTTTCCTGTATAAATGCCATCGCTGGCAACCACATTTTTGGGTTTATCCAGATTGCTGTAACCGATTACCGCTTCACTGTAATCTCCATAACCTCTTTCATTGACAGCCCTGACCCAGTAATAGTATTCTCTGCCTGCTTCTCCGGTTTCATCTACATAGACTGTACCTGCATAATCCACCGCAATTCGATCCTCTGGAGTGGGTTCACTAACAGTGCTGCGATAAACCTCATATCGATCCTCACATGACACTGGATTCCATTTGAACTCGACCTTTCCCACAAAATCCCCCTGACTGGCTTCAACACCATCCGGAGCATAAGGTCTGATTTTGCAATAAATTCCAGTCACAATGGTGGGGGCATCAGCTCTGATTTCGATGGTTTGTGGATCAGGTGTGTACCATCCTTCGATGGGTTTAAAAGAAATGGTTGCCGGACCAACTTTAAAATTTTCTTTGGTTGAATTGCCTGGATAATAAACACTATCGCCCACACCCTCGATAGTGGTTCGCCATCCAGCTCCTGCATCGGTTGCTTGGCTCGGCAAGGTAATACCGAGAATTGATTGATGTTTGGCAAGATAAATGGCTTCAGTGGTTGTGCGTTGACCTTGCTTGATCTCTACATTTTTACTACTCGGTGTGATGTATCCATCAATGGCTCTAAATTGAACTGTTTTTATCCCAACATCTAAACCGCTAACCTCAACGCCAGTGCCATACCAGGGAGACCAGCCAGATTCACTGCCAGGTGTTTCAAAACGCCAGGAAGCGCCTTTGGATACAGCATTGCTGGAATGAAGGCCGACCTGAAGCGAACCATAGGCATTGCTGACCTTTCTTTTGATAATGATGGGACCGGTCCAGGCAAATTGTTCACCATCTTCATATCGCGCATAAATCAACAATAAATCATTTGTCCATGTCACCGGAATATCGTCAAGAGATTGTAAGGATGTCAGTGTCTTGCTGTAATCATTGACTGATGTGTTATCATCGTCACAATCAATATGGCTTAAAGGGTTATGTTGTTGTGAATTGGCCTGAAGGTAAATTTTACCATCAGTCATATACTGACCATCTTTTCTTTCGATTTTTGCAGTAATTGTATCGGTGTCATTGATCCAAAGCATCATTTGGAGAAAATAGTCTGTATTGCTATCTGAACCAGTGCTTAGATCTTGATTTCCAGGTACGTTTTCAAACGAATAGTCGTAGTACCCGGCATAAGCATTGAATGCAAAGAACATCAATGCAGCAAATATTGAAATACTCATTATTTTTTTCATGGTAATTCCTTTCTTAAAATGGATTGGTTATTTTGAAACTTGCTGAATCAAAGCAATGGTATCAGCAAGATCGATTGTTTCATCACAGTTGATATTTTCCCATGTTGAGGGTGTCATGCCCGAAATAATCTGTAAATTTCGTACCAGGGCAGAAAGTCCAAAGGCTGATTTGTGATACTTGATTTTAAAGCGCAAATATTCATCAACACTACTGGAAACCGGATATGTTGCGGTCTGGCTCATGTCCGCAACTAAAACATTGTCATTAAAGTCTGTCAGGGAAAAGCCATTGCCCAAAGACCAACTAAGGGTACAGGTTGTTTCTTCAATGGGGCCTTCTCCATGGGGATTGACCAATAACAACCATTCAAGATTTTGTTCGCCGGTTTGACGAATATCGGTTGTCAGTCGTGTGGTTTTGTCGCTTGAAAGCAGTTTTATCAGACATTTGGTTTCTTTTGGATCCGGTGGATATGGAAACGTTTGAGCTTCAAGTCCTTCTCCAATAAGGACTTTGGGTTTTGATGCTTCACGTTCTCCCATAATTTTTGCTTTCCAGCAACTAGCATGGACCATGTGTCCTGTAAGAAGGAGTACACTGATAATCATATGAATGACTGTTTTTTTCCTCATGATGACCTCTTTATTCATTAATAATTGTAAAATAAAAGGCACGATCCCAACCGGAAACATCAAATGAAGTGGTTGTTTTCATGTCTGAAATGAGAACTTCACCCGATTCATCAGTACCTGAAACCAGTTTGAATGAACCTTCTCCCAACTGAGAAGCATCCCAGCTGACTGTACAGGTTGAATCCTCAAAGCCTGCCATATTGCCATGGGGATTGACAGCAATGACCCACATATGGTTTGTCATCCCATTTTGGCGAATATCTTTCACCAGATAAGGACTCCATGCCGGTAATGAAATCAATGAAATCGAGCTTGAATAATAAGGGGCATTGGGTGGTGCAGGGGTTTGTTTTTCTGCTTGCCCAACGCCAATGGCTACACTGGACTTGTATTGTCCCTTAATTTTTTGTCCTTCTACTTGAATCTGTGCATTCCAGTCAGCGTTAGCCAATCCTGAAAATGCTACAATGCTTACGAAAATAAAAATTGAAAATAATGATTTGTTTTTCATGCTTTTTTTCCTTTCTTTGTAATTAAAAGTTGTTTGATTAATAGAATTGATAAAAATAGCCTGATGTGACATTTGTTTATCTCCTCCTTTCTTTTTTCAGGCTCTATTTAATAATTACCAGAGGGGATTGTTTTTCGTTACACAAAAAATATATTTTTTTTATTTTTTATTATCGTTCAACTATGGTTTTCCTGGCATGTTTATTGCCCTCTCATTCCAACGATTTGCATGGGAATGTATCCAGGCCCCATAAGAAGTTTCTGAAAAATAAGTCCACACTTTTTTCTTAGCCCCGATAGGGACGGAATCTTTGTAGACTGGGGCGTTAGCCCCAGGTAATTGACTTGGTCAAAGACCTGGGCTAACGCCCCAGTCTACAAAGATTCCGC
>Ga0272440_1003026_pt1 | contig 12742 bp, 15 predicted proteins | sample SSMMMBAug17_FD_192440 | JGI IMG/M metagenome (GOLD analysis project Ga0272440, IMG submission 192440) | Marine sediment archaeal communities from Little Sippewissett salt marsh, Falmouth, MA, United States - SSM-MMB-Aug17 | ecosystem: Environmental > Aquatic > Marine > Wetlands > Sediment ...
TACAATGATTTGAGCCCTGAAAGGGCGACACATATAAGAACAATAATTAATGATAGCTCATTTATGTAACGCCCTTACAGGGCTTAATAAATTTTTATAAATATACCCAGGGCGTTGCCCTGGGCTGTTATATTACGCCCTTTCAGGGCTAAGAAAATGCCCCCTTTTTTGAAATGCGCCCCAGTAGGATTCAGCATAAACTAAAGCGAAAAAGTGATAAGTAAGCGACCATATGTTTTCGGGTAGAAGTATTCCCGAGTTTATCTATATAGAAAGTAATCGTCAGATAAAAAATGTACAATCTTGGCAATTGCAAGAACAGCTTAAGGCTAAAGCAGGGTTCACCCGGGTTCGCCCCTACATTGGTTTCGGACATTTCTTGGAATTCGGTTTTTAGAACAATCATCTTGGTTTCAAAAATTTTGATTAAATAACAATTGACCTTTTTCATATCAGATGTTAAATATTTCTATTTAACTTTATGGTATCGTATTCAATGAGCGCATTATTGAATATGAATCTGATCATTAAATGAATAATGGTACGGGTTTCGTACGCAAACAAAAAGAGGTTGAATCAATGCTTTATTTAATGCGTAAGCATGCAACATCATGGTTTATCAAGTTTATATTGAGTGCAATTGTTATTGTGTTCGTTTTTTGGGGTGTTGGGTCTTTTCGCGAGGAAAAAATAAATCGCGTGGCTGAAGTCAATGGTAATATGATTACAATTGATCAATACTATGATGCATACAACAATTTGATTGAGGGTTATAAACGTCAGTTTGGAGATAGTTTTAATGAATCAATGCTAGATGCCCTTAATATTAAACAACAAGTTGTCAATACGTTGATCGAAAGAGAGTTGATTATTCAGGAAGCCAGACGCTTAAATGTTCGGGTTACCAATGATGAATTGGCCAAGTCAATTCAGTCCATTTCTTATTTCCAAAAAGATGGGATTTTTGATAATCGTTATTATATTAATGTATTAAGAAGAAATCGCATGTCTCCTGAACAATTTGAGGTATCTCAGCGTAAGTCCTTGTTGCTTGGAAAATTAAGAGAATTGGTCATGGGCAGTGTGAAAGTTTCTGATGATGAAGCGCGAGAATGGTTTAACTATAATAATGAAATGGTCAATCTAGATTATGTTGCATTTGAATCCAATCGCTATACCGATATTTCCCCCACACAATCAGAAATTGAAGCCTATTACGAAGCCAATCAAGATAATTATAAAACTGATTTGGAAATAAAGGTTGCCTATGTTTTGTTTGAGAAAGATAAATATAAACCTGAAATAAGTATCACTGATGAACGTATTGAAATGTATTATGAAGCAAACAAAAGCGAATTTGAATCACCCAAAACTGTTGAAGCCAGGCATATATTATTTAAATCTGAAGCATCTGATGAATCAGAGAAAGACGCCGCAGTAAAAGATCGTGCCAATGAAATTTACATGAAAGCAAAAGAAAAAGATGCAGATTTTGCCACACTGGCACGTGAATTTTCAGAAGGTCCAAGCAAAGATCGGGGGGGTTATCTGGGCACTTTTAAACGTGAAGATATGGTCAAACCTTTTTCAGATAAGGCTTTTTCAATGAAAGCCGGTGAAATTAGTGAACCGGTTCGCACATCTTTTGGATGGCATATTATAAAAGTAGAAAATGTCAATGAAGCTGTTGCATTGACCCTTGGTGGTGCCACGCCAGAAATTCGTCAAAAACTCATTGATGAAGAAGCGGACAACCGAGCCTATGATGCGGCTGAAAGTTTTTATGATACGATTTATGATGATCCGCTTACAGTAGCAGCCAAAGCAAGTGGTCTTTCTGCAGTTGTTACAGATTTTTTTGGTCAGCGTGGCCCCGATATGTTATTCAGAGATCGTTATTCATTTGCACGTAATGCTTTTGAACTGGAAAAAAATCAGATCAGTGATATTGTCGGCCTGGATAAAGGATATTACATTATCCAACTGCTTCAAAAACAAGAACCCTTTGTTCAAAAACTTGTCGTTGTTCAGGATCGGGTTGAAAAAGATTTACGTAAGGACAGGCAATTGAAATCTGCATTTAACGATGCATTGCAGTGCTTGAAATCCATTACAGTGAAAGCCTCAGAATCAACAACGCAAACAGCAGCGTCTCAAGATACAATAACACAGGTATCAATTTCGGACTCAAAATTCAGCTTTACCAGTACAGGCTTTTTTAAAAGGAATGAAGCCATCCCAGAAATTGGCCAGGAAGATGAAATCAACAAAGCTGCTTTTGAACTGACACAAAGTGAGCCTGTGGGCTACACTGTTTATAAAGGGTATAAGGGGTATTATGTTATCCGATTGAAAGATCGCAAACAACCCGAAGAAAAAGAATTTGAAGAAGCATTGATATCTGTGAAGGATACAATTCGACAGAATCGTGAAAGTCGTTTTTTTGATAATTGGATTAAACGTTTAAAAATGAACAGCAAAATTGAAATTGAAGATCGTTTTCGGGAATCTTTATGATTTATGTTTCCATTACGCGATACGATCCAATCTCAATGCGTCCCTGTTGTTAACTATGCATTGATTGGCATAAATATATTCTGTTATGGAATGCAATTGTCATATGGTCCAATGGAGGAAGGACTGATATTTCTCTATGGTCTGTTACCGGCAAGGTACTCAATGCCAGAATTATCCATGCACTTTACGATAGAACAACAGTTTTTTTCTTTAATATCATTTATGTTTTTGCATGGTGGTTTTTGGCATTTATTGACCAATATGTGGACGTTATATATATTTGGTGACAATGTTGAAGATCATTTTGGTTCCATACGATATTTAATATTCTATTTGGCATGTGGCATGGCATCTGGCCTTGCTCATCTCTTGACCAATTTTTACTCACCAACGCCAACAATTGGCGCCAGTGGTGCCATTGCTGGTGTAATGGGTGCATATTTTATTCTTCACCCGGGTGCAAAGATTTTAACATTGATACCGATTATTATTATTCCATATTTTCTCGAAATTCCAGCATTTATATATTTAGGTATCTGGTTTGTTCTTCAAGTGATCAGCGCGGCCGGCAGCAACAGTGAAGTTGGTGGTATTGCATGGTGGGCACATATTGGTGGTTTTATTTCGGGGATTGTTTTACTTCGCATAATGTCTGATATGCCAATTTCCGAAGTTTCCCAAAAAATTAAAAGCAAAACAGCCAGACGTCGGACACCCCATTTACAAATAATTCGCCCCATGAGTGTATCTCATGATGATCATTTATATGCAAATATTTATGTAACACCTTATGAATCCACACATGGTGTTCGAAAAACTGTGAACATCCCCTGGGGTTTTCACGACCAGTTGTTTCGGATAACGATTCCACCGGGCATGCGGGATGGTTCATATTTACGTCTGGCAGGACAGGGTAAACGAGTTCCTTCGGGTATACGTGGTGATCTTTTCTTAAAGGTGATGATACAATGAAAGATACATCAAATCAATATACATGCAATGACTATCGCTCAGAAATGATATTGATTTCTTTGAATAAAAAATTAATGAATCCAGAATTGTCTGAAAAGGATAGGCAAAACATTTGCAAAGAAATTCAACGTCTTGAAAAACAGATGGGGATGACATAAACGCGCCCTTAAATCTCATTCAAGAATATGGTATCAACAAAGCAGCCAAAGATAGTTTTCAAAGAGCGTTTACAAATTGGCTATATTTACAAAACTATATGCCCCATAGCCGTCAGGCTAAGGCAAACTCGCTCCGATGCTCGTTCCCAGGCTCTGCCGCCTGTTCAGTTCGTAGGTGGCAGAGCCACCTCGGAAAACGTTCCCAGGCAGAGCCTGGGAACGAGCACCGGAGCGAGTTTGCCTTAGCCTGACGGCTATGCTATATGCCCCCATTCAGAAAGAACTATGTATTCACTTGTAGACCGAATAATGAGATTAATGAAATGATCAAAAATTCTCAAAGGAAGGAATCAGTTAATTCAACAGTCATAAATTTCATACATTTTAAAATAATAAAGGAGAAAAATTATGAAAAAATGGAAATGCGACGTTTGTGGTTATGTTCATTCGGGTGACAATGCGCCTGATAAATGCCCTGTTTGTGAAGCATCGAAAGACCACTTTGTTGAAGTCGTTGAAGAATCATCATCAAAACAGGATGAAACTCAATGGCAATGCACAGTCTGTAAATACATTCACAAAGGACCAGAACCACCAGATACATGTCCGGTGTGTAGCGCGGATCAGTCTAAATTTGTAAAACTTGATGAACCAGAGGCGACGCCGCCGCAAGACACGACCTCACAAAATCAAACCTCACAGTCAGAAGATCCCGACACTCCCATGACAAAAATTTATCAGTTGATATCAAAAAATGTTATTTCGCATCATTTACATCCTATCAGTGTTCATATTCCCAATGGTGTTATTCCGGTAGCAGTTATATTTGTTTTATTGTCATTTTTATTTGGTACAGGCAATTTAGGATTGGCCGCCTTTTATAATACAGTCTTTGTTGCATTGGCAATGCCTATTGCACTGTTTACAGGATTTGTGGAGTGGACACAACGCTATGGCGGAACATATACCAATTTATTTATTACAAAATTGATTTGCGGCGGTGTTGTTTTTGCATTGTCCATCATTTTGGCAATATGGGGATTCTTTGACCAGAGTGTTACGCAATCCAATGGGGATATTTGCTGGCTATATCTTATTTTTTATTTTGTCATGCTTGGTGCAGCAGGCATTGCTGGTCACCTTGGTGGAAAACTCGTTTTTAAGGAATAAAAGAATCATGAAACACTGGATTGATCATTTTTCCAGCTGCCGAATTCTTGTGATTGGCGATTGCATGATTGATGAATATGTGTGGGGATCGGTAGATCGTATTTCACCTGAAGCCCCTGTGCCAGTTGTTGCGGTTAAGCGTGATAATGCCACTTTAGGCGGCGCTGGCAATGTGGTGAACAATCTGGCTGCTTTGAAATCAAATGTAACGATCATTGGCACTTATGGATCAGGTGATAATGGCAGACGATTAAAAAAGATGTTTGAAAAAGTAGGTGCCAATGCAGATGGGCTGGTAATGGATGAAACTCGCGCAACAACCATTAAAACGCGTATCATGGCCTCACAACAACATGTCCTTCGAATTGACAGAGAAACATCACATCCAATCAGCAACAAAATGGTGGATTTAATCGCCCATAATATTTCCAACTGCATTCAATCAGTTCACCTGATAATCGTTTCAGATTATGGCAAAGGGTTATTGACAAAAGAAATGCTACAAACAATCATGAAGATTTCGAAAGACCACAACAAAACTGTTCTGGTTGATCCAAAGGGTTTCAATTACGAAAAATATCGTGGTGCTGACTTAATTACGCCCAATCGCAAAGAGGCGGCACAAGCTGCAAATTTGGACATTAAAGACATGTCTCAACTTATCAATACTGGAAATTACCTTATGAAAAATGTTGGATTGCCCAGACTTCTCATCACCTGCGGTCAAGATGGTATGGTTTTATTTGAACCCGGTAAATCGCCCTATCACATTGAAACCCTTGCACAGCAGGTATTTGATGTTTCTGGTGCTGGAGATACTGTTATTTCTGTAATGGGCCTGGCATTGGCAGCAGGTGCTGGCTATCACGAAGCAGCATCACTGGCCAATACGGCTGCTGGACTTGTGGTTGGTAAAGTTGGCACTGCAACCATTTCTCAAGATGAGCTTCGGAATGCTATTATATGATTTTTTTTACAATTCACGATGACCATCTTGATATAAATGTATTTATTCTGCCGCGTTCATCAATCAATAAAATTGTTGGCGTCATTGATGATCGCCTGAAAATAAAACTCAAAGCGCCCCCGGTTGATGGCGCTGCAAATAAAATGTGCATTCAGTTTTTAGCAAAATCACTGAACGTTCCTAAGTCTCATATTGAGATAATATCTGGACAAACAAGCAGAAAAAAAACGATTCGGATCATGGGAAATCCTGAAAAAGTCTTGCAATGTATGAATCAATTCTTCAAATGAATAATATATCAAAAGTATCCATTCATGGGGGTCATAGTGGCGAATTCTGTCATCATGCAAAAGATAGACTTGAAGATCTGATTAAAGCGTATATCAAAATGGGATTTCATTGGGTTGGAATTACCGAACATATTCCCCCCCCAAACAATACATTACGTTATCAGGATGAAATTGAGGCAGGTCTGGATGATCATTTTTTAAGACAACAATTCACCAGATATTTTCATAAGGCAAGATCTTTGCAAAAAAAATATCAAGATGACATCCAACTGTTCATTGGTTTTGAGTCTGAATCTTATTCAGGTTATATCAGTCATGTTAACTCCTTAATTCAAGCGTATCAGCCAGATTATGTGGTTGGTTCTGTACATCATGTGGATGATATCAACTTTGACTATTCACCTGAATTTTATGAGAAAGCAGTAAAACAAGCCGGTGGCATTATTCCCCTTTATGTGCGTTATTTTGATATTCAGTTTGAAATGATCCAACAACTTTCGCCCAAAGTAATCGGACATTTTGATGTGATTCGAATTTTTGATCCGCTCTATCGAAAGCATTTGGAAATACCTGAGATTTCAAAACGAATTCATCGTAATTTATCCCTGATATGTTCAAAACAAATGATACTTGATTATAATCTCAGATCATTATTAAAAGGTGCAGATGAACCCTATATCAGTAATTGTATTCTGAAAGTTGCTCAATCAATGGGGATATCTATTGTGCCTGGTGATGATTCTCATAGCCTTGATACAGTTGGCTTAAATATTGAAACAGGTATCCGGTTATTGCAAAATGTTGGCGTAAGCGTTCAATGGCAAAAACCGGTTTTGTAAACCAAGATATATTAAAGGACATAATCATGAAATACATACACAATATTTTTGGAGGGGTTATCCTGTTGTTTTTTTTGGGGTGTGGTTCATCATACGATAATCCGGTGGAACGTTTAAAAAATCAGCTCAAAGATGTACCCACCTATTCTATTATTCTCGAAGACATGAAGCAGGATGGCAATGTATTTACACATTACTTTCACAAATATAAAATTGTTCAACTGGATAATGCATGGGTTACAAACTGGGAGGAAGTTTCCGAACAATTTTATCATCAAAACAACAATTTTTTAGGCATGACCCTGGCCGCAAAAAAAGATGGGCAACTCAATAATCATGTCGCACCACCTGGCTATGCTTATGTTGGTGATTCAAATTATGGTCAATGGCGTCAAGATACCAATGGCAATTCTTTTTGGGAATTTTATGGTAAATACCGCATGTTTACCGATGTTCTGGGTTTTTTTACCGGTCCGATATACAGAAACGATTATGATGATTATGATCGTTATCAGAGACAAAGAAAACCTTTCTTTGGACGAAACAATCAATATGGAACAAAAGGAAATTATACAAAAAATCAGAACCCAACTTTTTACCAACGTCGGATGGCAAAAGAAAATAAAAAAAATTCTTCCTTTATGAGTCGTGTCTCCAATCGCTTTGGTAAGAAACGTATTGGAAGAACGCGAAGTGGTTTTCGTTCCAGAAGTATGGGATTTGGTAAATAACCATATTGATCAACATTTTTTTCCAAAAACAAAGGAGGATATGCTAATGATTATTGACAAAATACTGACATCATGTATACTAATCATCTTTTTTTATTTGATTTTTTTTATTGGTAAAATAGTTCATGATCGCATTCATCGCTCTTATGATTTAAATGATGAGTTGGTTGAAAAAGACAATCCAGCGCTGGCACTATCAGTTACAGGATATTATGCCGGTCTTGTATTTGCACTTGGTGGATGTATCGTTGGCCCCAGTCATGGTCTGGTTTCCGATTTAATTGATCTGATAATTTATGGTTTTACAGCAATCGTATTAATCAATCTTTCCTGGTTTGTTTGTGATCGGCTGATCTTAAGACGCTTTCATGTAATTGATGAGTTGATTCGTGATCAAAATCAGGGGACTGGCGCTGTTTCATGTGGTGTGAGCATTGCTTCAGGTTTGGTCATATATGGGGCAATTTCAGGTGAAGGCGGCAATATCTGGACAGCCATTTCGTTTTGGTCCATTGGACAATTCATGCTCATTTTGGCTGGTTTAATGTATAACTTGATTACGCCTTACTGTATTCATGAAGAAATAGAGCGGGACAATGTTGCCGCGGGTGTCAGCTTTGCTGGTGCATTGATTGCAATGGGAATTGTCGTTGGACTATCAGCTGAAGGTGATTTTGAATCCTGGAAAAATGATTTACCACGCTTTATTTATATTTCTTCTATTGGTCTGTTGTTGTTACCGATCATTCGATATCTAACAGATAAAGTGTTGTTTCCAACACAAAAAATTACTGATGAAATTGCCAACCAGGAAATTCCCAACGTTGGTGTTGCATATATTGAAGCCTTTTCATATATTGCTGCTGCATTTATTATTTATTGGACTATTTAAATGAAACCAAATATTCCATATAATGCTGTCGTTTTTTCAGGTGGAGGATGCCGATGTTTTTGGCAGGTTGGATTCTATGAAGTACTCTCTGAAGCGTATGAATTTGTGCCCAATGTATTTGCAGGAGTAAGTGCAGGAGCAACAATGGCTTGTATGATAGCAGCCAATCGAATCCAGGAAGGCATTCGTTTTTTTATGGATATGGCACAAGAGAACAATAAAAACCTTTATATTGAAAATATGCTGAATAATAAACCACTTTTTCCACATCACGACATGTATTTAAAAACAATTAATTTCATACTGGATGATCAGGCATTTAATGCCATGAAGCGTTTTCCTGCTGATATTCGCATATTATTAACGCATCCGCCAGAATGCCTTGGGACATTCACAGGCGCATTGATTGGTTTTTTTGCATATACCTTAGAAAAACTATTATTTGAGCCATTACATCCTAAATTTCCAGTGAAACTGGGATACAGGGCAAAAGTGGTATCTGTGCGATCCTGCCCGGATAAAGAATCACTTGCTGATCTTCTTTTGCAATCATCGTGTACCCCGCCAATTCTTCCTTTTCTCCAGAGAGATGGTAAACCTGTTTTTGATGGTGGATTGATTGACAATGTCCCGGCTCGTATTATTGATACATCAAATCAAAAAGTACTAGTGCTTCTCACAAGAAATTATGCAAAAAGTAAATTACAACACATAAAAAATAGAACATACGTGCAACCATCAAGACCCATTCATATCAAAAAATGGGACTATACTGATCCAGAGGGTATACAAAAAGCATACGATATGGGAAGAAAGGATGCTGAAAGATTTGTCAATAACAAGTCACTGATCGTTGCGCCGCGTTAATTATAATATTTTGGCCAATTGTTGTTAATTGCCATGATAAAAATAACAACACTAAATTTTTTCTCATAAGGAGAATATTTAAATGGTCAATGACCAAAACAATGAAAAATCAGAGTCAATGATAGATCTAATTATTGAAAAAGCCAAAAAACTGAATCCTGGTCAACAGAAATACATACTTAGACTACTTGAAAAATTTGAGTTTATGGACAGACGAGAATATCAGCGTTTCAGGTGCGATAATCTGATTGTTGGCGTTGATATTGATGGAAAACAAAGTCGAGAACTTGTTCTGGATATTAGTGAAGGCGGCATATTTGTGAAAATAGACGATACTTTAGCACCAGGTCAAAAAGTGATTCTGACATTTGCCGACACGGATGGTCGCACACAATATCGTGTCAATTCAACAGTTGTTCGTTCTGTAAACAATGGTGTTGCCCTTGTTTTTGATGGCGATAATCAGCAACAACGTTTGAAAATCAAAACAATTATGAATTATGTTCGTCATGTGGGATATGTCATTGAAGAATAGTAAACATGTATATATTTTTCATCGCAATATTTTTTTTTGTAAACCTGCTATTCAATATATTCTGGCATGAATAAACAGCTTGTCAATTGAAATGGATTCATATGAATGCTTATCTGTATAATAAAATTAGTAAATTGTTTGCATATCATTATCATGATGGCCTTAAAGAAGGACTTTCACAGTTTTCTGGACAGAGCCGCGTTGCACTAATATTTGCTTCAGGAAAAAATGCACCAGTCCATATCTGTGATCCACAGAATTTACTTCAAGGTCATGAACCAAAACTGAAAGAAATCTATATAGATAGTGAAAAATGGCGTGAAAATGCAATTCATGCCTCTCATCAAAGTGTTCTTGATCAACCGCTTCCAGAAAAGAATCTGCAATTGGCAGGTTTGATTTCATATGGTGGCACATCGCGATCCATATTTTATCAAATGTGGTTTACAGAACATCACCCCAATGTTTGTTCAATTGGTCCAACTGAGCGTTGGCTTGAATATGCTGTGTGGCTGATGGCTCAAGATGTTATCAGCGCACATTCCATTCATTCTGGTACATCAGGTTATGTACTTGCAGGATATGCTACCCGCGCTGTTTATGATTACATTATGGATATATTAAGTGAAAGCTCTGGAATGGATATGCAACTGCCTGTTTATCAGGTACTGAATACTGTGCTGAATATTTCCAATACCAGGGAAGAAGGTCAATGGCCACAGGGTGAAATATGTTTTATTGAGCCTCGATATATTGATCAGTTGAACTTTATGGCAAAATTTTCAAAACATGAACAACCCACTTTAGCCAATGCCAAGCATATTCGAAAATTATTACTGGCTGTAGAAAATGCCCAACGAAAACTCGTTTCCAATGGCAAACATGTTGTTGGAATTGTTAGCAGTGAATCACTGCCCGCCAATCGTTTGACAGCCCATTTCTGTGTAGGGCATGGTTTTATCAGAATCAATGGTGAACCGGTTTGTAGTTTTCGTGATGGCAGCTACCACTCTTTTATGCATCAGGCCAAACTTGTTCAATTAGAAGAACTTCTTCTTGATTTAAATATTGAACCTCATGAGAATATTCATAAACTCTTTCAAAGTATTAATATAATTGTTCATCATGCAGAAAAAGAAAAACATGGCTGTACACTTGTTATAGATAACAATCAACCCATTCTCAAAATTTCTGGTCAACACTTAACAAGACCCTTAGATCTTCGATTGAAACAAAATATCGAACTGGCGCAATCTTTTTCAAAACTGGATGGTGCATTACATATCAGTACCAATATAACATTATCTGCTTTTGGCTGTATTCTTGATGGATTTACAGTTCAGGGTGAAGATCGCGCAAGGGGGGCACGTTTTAATTCTGCCCTTCGTTTTACTGCGCAACACAAAAATGTCATCGTGATTGTTGTTTCTGAAGACAAACCTGTTTCTGTAATTCAAAATGGTATAGAATTAAAACTACAAAGTGAATGGTGTCCTACTTCGACATGTTTGGGTAATCCTCCCTTATTGACAGAATGGTTGGAAAAATCTTATGATTAATAGGCCTGCTGTTTTTTGTTTACTGATATCAGTTTTCATATTTATTTTGATATTTTTTTATTCTCAACAAGAAACAAATTTCTCGGCAAAATGTATTAAAGTATTTGACTGTAAACGCATTATTGTTTGGCTTGATAATCAATTGCTTTACAATCGAATGAAGATAAGATTAAATGATGTCCAATGCCCTGAACGTAATACGACCATGGGGAAACAGGCCAGGGAGTATCTTAAAAATCAAATATATGGAAAAATGATTGATATTGAAATTGTCAATCGACGATTTTGGGGATGGTCTGATGCAGTTGTTTATTATAATGGGGTTTGTTTAAACAGGGCATTAAAGAAAAAATGGAAGTAATAATGACTTTTTTGATATGATCGTCCAACTTAGTTTTTTCATGGCATCGTTATTGCCTGAAAGGGGTAGAATAAAAGTCGGCTTATATATTATGCCCTTTCAGGGCAATAAATATGCCATGAAAAACCTAAGTTGGATGATCATATATTGATGCAGCAAGAAATGCGTGAAAGCAAATTTCCCTCTATTCAATTTAGGGAATACTTAGAATTCTAAACTTTTTAATTTTGGGAGTATTGTTTCTTCAAGCATTTCTAAAGGAAATAATTCAATGAAAGAAAAATTAAAATGGCAGGTGGCATATCAAACCGGTATTCCAGAAATTGATACACAACATAAGCGATTGTTTGAAATGCTAAACAAACTTCAGGATATTTATGAATCAAGTAATGTTAAATCTGAAATTCAAACAGTACTTGAAGAAATGGGGGATTATCTCAATACACACTTTTCATGTGAGGAAAATTATTTAAAGAATCATCCTCGAATCAATGCACATCGCAAAGAGCATTGGTTCTTTGTTGAAAAAACAATGAAATTTACAAAAGACTTTGATCTTAACGATGCTATCTTTGAGTATGACATTCTTGACTTTTTAAAACGCTGGCTCATCAATCATGTGTTGAATACTGATATCATATACTTTAGAGAGTTAAGAAATTCTGATAAATAAAGAATGCGAGTTAATAGTCTCTCTCCCATATTTCGGGCAAACCTGACAAAGGGCTTATCTACAAGTTCGGGGAACATGTTTCCCTCAGAAGGTGTATTATCAGAAGGAGTCACAGCGACAACTGCATATTGCATTAGAAAATCAATCAATCCTTCTGTGCGAATCAGTTCTTTGTCTGAAATAAATGGGTGAAAATACCGATGCAAACCTG
>Ga0272440_1003027_pt1 | contig 12742 bp, 11 predicted proteins | sample SSMMMBAug17_FD_192440 | JGI IMG/M metagenome (GOLD analysis project Ga0272440, IMG submission 192440) | Marine sediment archaeal communities from Little Sippewissett salt marsh, Falmouth, MA, United States - SSM-MMB-Aug17 | ecosystem: Environmental > Aquatic > Marine > Wetlands > Sediment ...
ACAATATAGACATCCGCATCTGCACGAATATCCGGTTTGTCAATTTTTTCTGTTTGTGTTTTCGGTGCTTCACTGGTCAATTCTTTTTGAGCTTTTTCTTTTATTTCAGGTTTTTTGGAAATGCCCAAATCAAGCGTTTGTTTTGTTTTTTCAGAAATGACTGAACTTTTCTGCGGCTTAGATTTTTCAGACGTGTCTGAGACTGCCTGTTGTTTTGATTTTTCCCAACAGTATGTAATCCTTTCAGGTGCAGTCATAAAACCACGTTCCTGGGCTTTTGCAATGGATTCATGACCAAATAGCTGCAACTTAAGCTCAACATATTCAATATTCATTGATTTGAGCCGTGCTCTGTCAAGTACAAACTCCGAGCGATGAAAACGTTTACTACCATACTGAACATCACGTATAAATTTAGGAAAAGCCATTGGATTCGGGTATGAGCGGGTTAGTTTCATATCTTTTAAATGAAATGTCACATGTACCGGGCCACAATTCTCAGACCAGTAAAAGGTCTCATGCGCGGGCTGATGTCCAATCACCATTATTTGCTGGTTTTGATTACATTTCATTTTAATCAATGTTAATTGCGGTTGGGATGTCGCAAGTGTGTTGGTTCGAGATGGGGTTGCTTTGATGATTACAGGATAACGCTCTTTTAATGCTGCTTTTGGTCTTGGATGATAGGCGATATATTTAAAAAATTCTTCACGAAAAGGCACAACAAGCCCTGCCAATCGTTTTGGTACATAACGCGTTTGTGTTATTTTTTCTAAAAAGGGGCTTGCGTAAGTTTGAAGAAATTGATTACTCCCTGCCTTTTGCTTTTGTACAAGAGACCCATTACCCACCTGTAAATTTACAGAAAGTACCATATCTTCCCAATTTTGCTGAAGTTGACAGGCTGTTTCTCTCATTGAAAACTTTCGAATAAGATTTACAGGGCCTTCATATAATTCCCAAAATGCGGCATTATCTTGATCTTTTTTATTCCATATGGATTGAAGTTGAAAAATACTCAAACAAGCAATGGTTTCCGGCCCTTCACCCGGACAAAATGTACCTGGATTGGCAAAAAACGTTTTTATCATTTGATATGAAATATCAGGGGTATTTGGTAATTGAGCAATATTTTTTAATGCTCCCAAATATCCATTAAATACATTGGCCGTTTCAGAATCTGTGCTTTGATTTGATGTTAGTGTTAACGAATTACTTTCATTTGACAGCACTGTCTGGTTGTGTAAACGATAGCACAATTGCAACCATTGCGGCCATTTTTTTTGGTGCTTTAAAAATGGTTGCATATGCTCGACAATCATATCAATTAATTGAAAATAGGGATTCTTTTGGACATCATGAAGGTTTAACACAATATCAACCCAGGCTTCCCTTGTTTCAAGAAAGTTTGACAGGCTGTCAAACTTTTTTACAGCCTGCTCCCAGACTTGCAGATATGTAATTTCATAATTCTTATAAAAAACTTTAGATTGTGCATCAAAAGCAGCGGGTATTGAATGCGCCTGTCGAATAATTTTAAACACATTCTGTATATATGCATAACCATCTCTGGTAAATGCGGCCTTGATTATTGTATCGTGTTTATTGCTTTTGAATGATTTGATCCATAAAGTTAACAAGTCTATATTTTTTTGTTGTTCATTGACAATTGGAAAAGCCCATTCCACAAAATCAGGTAATAATGCAACCATTTCTTCAACAGATGTTTGTAACAGGTCTACATCTTTACGAAATGATCGTCGATTATCGGACCATATTAATGCATTGGTGTAACAATTCATAAACAGCTTGAATCTGTCTTGTGATATCGGATCAATAAAAATATACCTGCCATCTTGATATGCCGTTGGTGTAAATGCAAAACTTTCTTTTTGACGGGTTTTCATAAATTGATTGATAAAATCGATATAAAAAACAAGTGTTCCCATATATTGGCCACTGTTTTGATGAAATTCCTGATCGGCATCCTTAACACCTGATCGTTTGCTTAAATGATTTCGAAGATTCTCCATAAATTGATCAATCAAGGGCTTCAGCAAATACTTTCGAAAAGTTCCTACATACTTTTGTTTTAAGTCCTTTACTGGATCCTTTTTTGATGAAAAACCAAACCAGGGTAACCACCATCCTGAAATAGTTGTATCCAGAGAAACAATGTAATGACTTAATGAATCAAAATAGCCAATTGCATCATGGGGCGTAGTAATATTCTTTTGAAGCATGGCCATGCCTGTATAAGTGTTTTGCAATGTATTTTTGTGCGCTTTGTACATCAAACAGAGTCCGGCAATTGACATAATAAGGCAAACAGCAATACTTAAAATGATCGATTTGTATAAAAAACCATGATTCGTTTCTGGCTGATAATAGCTTCTATAAGAAGCTGCTTGAGAAAATATATTTGTAAAAACATCTTTGACAAAAGCGGGTTTTTGAATCAAGACGGGATTGTCGTCTGGATCATCATCAGATTGATGCACCGGATGATTAATCATGCCCATAAAATAAAGACCGATAAATTTGGGTGGCACCAGATCAGGTTGCGTTTGAATCAAACCATTGGTCAAAGCGACCAGATTCTTTTTTAATGTCATTAATGATTGCATGAATTGATGCGAAGGCACTTCTGATGACTGTTCGGTTGGTGATAATTGATCGCTGATACTTCGAAAGGCAGCAGAAATAAAAGATTGTGCTTCAATTTCTTCATCAGGTACAGCAAATCCAAAGGCTTCATCAAGTCTTAATTCGGATAATTGTTGTGTCCATGATTCAAAGCCCTCAATATCTTCCATATTCCGAATAACAAGCACAATTGGAATGTTGAACGTAGTATCATTTCTTATCGCATCCACTCGCATACGAACGTTTTGCCCCAGTAAGAATAATTCATTGGATTCCGAAATACGCATGTGACGGGCATCCAAAACAATTCCAAGTGTTTGAAGATTGTTTTTATGACTTTTTTTTATCAGACGGATTATTTGTTGAAATGTAGAAGGGCTCAACGTATTGAATGATTCAATGTCATCTTGAATACATACAAAATGTCCATTATTTGCTGAATATATGGAAAAAATATCATTTTCCAAATCACTTGGCTGAGAAATTTCATCAATCTCAGGCAATTGATTGGATAACTTAAACACAAGATACAATGGGTCTGTGGATGAAAAACTCTGAAGATTTTTCTTGAGTAATTTTCTGTCCATTCGGTTTAATTGTTGTTTGTTTCTTTTCATTTACTGTCTCAATCAACGATAAATTAATAATGTTCGTAATATGGTTTTGGGTATGTATTGAAGATAAATCGCCGCTGAGGAATTATCGAATTACCTCAGAAAGTTTAGCTGCTTCTTTGATAAGATCTGTTTGAAAAAATGAAAATATGCCCAAAATTAGAACGACAAGTCCAATAATCATCCATATAGACAAATGATTATTTTTTTGACTTTGATAGCTCGCTGTGCTTTCAGCAATATATGCTTGAGGGAATAATTTGTTTGATGTTTCTTGTTTAATTAACATATTTAATGTCCTTATCACAACGTTCGAAATACATTGAACATTTCGATTTGCACGATTTCATAACATTTATTTTTATATACAATATATGGCAGAGTGTCAAGAACAATGCTATGTCTTATTGATCAATACTTTGCCCAAAGAACCTGCTTATGCGTTTGTGGAGAAATAAATTGAACATGAAGTAAATTTTTATTCGTTATACTTGCATTCTATTTATTGTTTATTGTTTATTGTTTTTAATTATTTTTGTATTAATTTATGGAAATATTCACAAGGAAGATGCATAAAAAGGGAAAGTTATTTTCCAAGATTTCCTAAGGAATGCTCGAAAAAGAACCTCCCCATTTTCAAAAGTCGGACAGGTCAGACAAGTCAGACTGGTCTGACCTGTCCGACTTGTCTGACTTTACCGAATGGGGAAATTATTTTCAGAGCATTCCTAAGTCCAAAACACAAAATATTAAAAGGACAAACGATGTCTGATTCAAATAAAAGTATACAAAACATTTATTCAAAACAATACGTGATTCGCTATTCTGAAACAGGTGCTAATGGCAGAATAACTTGTCAAAATATATTAAACTATTTTCAAGACATCGGTTCAGATCATGCAGGAGTTCTGGGCATTTCAGCATTTGATTTAATTCAGAAAAATATGGCATGGGTTATATACGAGATGCAATTACATATTTTTGATTATCCCAAATGGGATACACCTTTTACGCTGTCAACATGGCGCTATCCATATCGAAAACTTTATGAAATAAGAGCATTTGAAGGAAAAAAAGATGATGGCGCGATTGTTTTTTCTGGAAAATGCTCGTGGGTAATGATTCATTTGAAAAATAAACAACCTGTTCGCCTCAATAAACATTTACCCGATGTATTGCTCAATAACTATATTAAAATTGATCATACGTTTGAATCCATCATACCGCCTGATAAGCATGATTGTGAATCAGATCATGAGGTTCGGATGCATCACTTGGATTTCAATCAACATGTCAATAATATCATTTATCTACAGTGGGCTCTGGAAAACACTCCTATGGATATTCAAACACGATTATTACCAGCACAAGTGGATATTCATTTTTCCGGTGATGCTCATTTGGGAGATCATATCAAATGTTTTAGTCAAAAAGTTGATCACAACCCCACATTTGTTCATCAAATAATGCATACAGAAAAAAAAATTAAATTAACATTGATTCAGACGAGATGGAAAGCATTTGATTATAAGCCATGTTTACGAATTAATCCAATTTTACAGTCCCAATAGAATCATTGCAATTTGAAAATAAAAATAAACACTTAAAATATCTATGGCTGTAGTAACAAAGGGACCGGTAGCAATTGCAGGGTCAATATTAAAGCGTGCAAATATCATCGGAACAAATGACCCAACTAAAGCAGCAATGGACATGGATGAAATAACAGCCAGGCCAACAACAAAACCTAACATAAAAACACTGTAAATGCTAACAGCCACTGCGCCCAATAATAATCCATAGAAAAAGCCAAGGGATACACCTATTGAAAATTCTTTCAGTACCACATTTGAAATATCTCGAATATTAATACGACCTGTAGCAAGCCCTCGAACAACAATAGTTGAAGATTGCGTCCCAACATTTCCACCCATACCCATAATTACAGGAATAAATGCAGCAAGATATGCCAGTTGATTAAGAGCGTGCTCAAACTGACCAATAATAAAAAAGGCCATAATTCCACCCATCCAACTGGCAAACAACCATGGCAATCGAATACGTATACTGCGAGCAACGGATTTTGTTTCGGCAAATTCTTCACCAGCACCAGCCATTTTCAAAATATCTTCCGTTGCTTCTTCCCGCATAATGTCAATAACATCATCAACAGTTATGATACCAACAAGCCGATGATTTTCTTCTACAACTGGCACCGCGAGAATATCATATCTGGCAACAATTCTGGCAACTTCTTCCTGATCCATATCCGTGCGAACAGAAATAACATTAACACTCATAAAGTCCTTGAGTGGGGTATCGGCAGAAACTACTACCAATTGGCGCAAAGAACAGACGCCGACCAGTCGGTCGAACTCATCAATAACGTACAGATAAAAAGGCATTTCAACATCTTTATGCTCTTTTTGAAGTGAAGATATGGCTTCCTGAGCAGTATTTTCAGCATGAACTGCATAAAAATTGGGCACCATGATACCACCAGCTGTTTTGGTATCATACCGAAGTAGATCTTCAACTTCCTCAGAGTTTTCTTTGCGCATACCCTCCAAAACCTTGTCAGCGATTTCTTTAGGCAGGCGGGCAATCAAATCTGCCAGGTCATCACTGGGTATGTATTCAAATATTTCAATAAGAGACTGAATATCTATTACTTTTGTTATATCTAAAAATGTATCCGTATCCAGATCGCTAAGAACAAGGCCTTGCTTCTCTTTCTCAGAAATCATATTTAGAATTTTAAGTTGATGTTCGATTGATAAGGATCTAAATGTTGTAGACAGATCCGCCGCATGTGTTTTATCTATTATTTTTTGAAGATGCGCATTAGCTCCTCTTCGCAACAGTCTTTTTATAGAATCAATCAGTATACGTGAGCGACTGCTTGTTATTTCCATCTGTTCCCCCTTTTGGAATTACGAATTCGTTCGTTATAAATTATACACATATTCATTAATTTATCAACTCATAATTCAGTTATTGCGGCATTATGTTTTAAAAGTTTATTTAAACTAATATATATAAAAATATTAACTATTTTTAAATTGATAAAATTTAGTTTCTTGACAATTAAAAGTAAGGAATGATAACATTAATATTGAAAAATAAAAAAACCTGTTTAAATTTAAGTATTGGAGGCATTATGAAAAAAAAAGATACGCTTTCTGAAAGTTTGGAAGATTATCTTGAAACGATACTTGAGTTGGAAAAAATTAATAAAGTGGCTCGCGTAAAAGATATTGCTGAAAAACTTGATATTCAGCGTGGATCTGTTACAGGTGCGTTGAAATTACTGGGCGAAAAAGGATTGATTAATTACGAACCTTACAGTTATATTACATTGACAGATGAAGGCATTGCTATTGCCCAAAAAATTACAAGACGTCATAATATTTTAAAAGATTTTTTGACCCGAATTGTTCAATTGACACCTGAAAAATCAGATATCATGGCGTGTCGAATGGAACATACTGTTGATGAAACATCAATGACGAGAATTGTTCAGTTTATTGAATTTATTGATAACTGTCCACGAACGGGTTCTGAATGGATTGATGCTTTTATCAATTATTGTTCCAATAGAAAACCTGAGTTTGAGAAGTGTAAGGTGTGTATTGAAAAATGCAGAGATAATCATGAAAAGAAAGCATCATCGGCTAAATCATAAATATATTGATGACAAAACATTTCCCCTTGCAATAGCTGATAATGGGGATCAATTAACTATAACAGGCTATACAGGGTGCAGACAGTCACACATGCGTTTGATTCATATGGGGATAAAAACAGGAGACCGAATTACTGTTATATCCAATACCGGGCATGGACAAATGATGATTTCAATTAATAATAGCCGAATTGTACTGGGTCGGGGCATTTCATGGAAGATTATCGTTGAAAAAATAAGATAAAAAGCGATGAATGAATTTTAATGAACCCTTGCATCTTCAAAATGAATATGGTATTCAAGTTGAAATCTTATCAAACGAACATTTTTGACAGTCGCTGAAACTGTCACTTAAAGGAGGACAAATGAAATCAGGAAAGAATCTGTTCAAGTCATTGATTCTCATTGTTTTTATCATCGTGGCAATCAATACAGGTGTCCTCATTGAACCAGCAATGGCTGAACGAAAAGCAATCGCAAAAAATCGCGCGAATATTCGCTCTGGTCCGGGAACGACGCATGAAATTCTATGGCAGGTAGAGCGTTACTATCCCATTGAAATCATTCGCAGAGAAGGACAATGGTTTTTTTTTCGAGATTTCGAGGGGGACACAGGATGGGTCAAGAACACAATTGTTAACGATACACTGACAGTTATAACCTCTAAAGGTGATAAGGTTAATGTTCGTAGTGGTCCTGGAACCAATTATGAAAAAGTATTTATGGTGGAAAAAGGTGTTCCATTCAAAGTGCTTCAAAAAAAAGGAAATTGGCTTCAGATTGAGCATGCTGATGGTGATAAGGGATGGATTTATAGAGGTCTTGTGTGGTAAATATATAAACAAAGGGAAGAATCGATAGTTGCAAAATATGAATTCCAAATATGGTTCAAAGTTTCTTAACATAACACAATACGATAAATTATTATCAAAATCTAATCTTTAAATCTTTGCAAACTTTAGCCCTACCAATCTTTAAAATATATGATAATTTTTTCTTGACCTGCTGTTGAATATAATATAATCTTTACAATTTTATCAAATAAATACCTTTGAAAGAAACTTTCCTCTTGAATAAACCTGACAACAGGGTAATTTTTAAGTGGAACTGTTAGAAAAAACATATCTTGTCTAAGCCAACGACTTGGACATTTGTTATTAAACTTTAACCAGGCCAACAGAAATAAGCCCTGGTTGCTCATAATGAGGCCTTGAAATGATAGAAATAGCGTTTCCTGATGGCAACAAAAAAAGTTTTGAATCTCCATTAGCCGGTTCACAGATTGCTGAAACAATATCAAATGATTTTGTACGCAATTGTGTGGCAATGCGCGTAAATGATAATCTTGTGGATTTACATACTATAGTTTCCGATTCATCAACAATTCAATTTATTACAACTAAAGATCCAGAAGCGATTGAAATTATGCGACACAGCGCAGCACATGTGATGGCCCAGGCTATATTACACTTGTATCCTGATGCTAAATTGACGATTGGTCCTACTGTTGAGGATGGCTTTTATTATGATATTGATATGCAACCTGTTTCACATGATGATTTTCCCAAAATTGAAGCTGAAATGCAAAAAATTGTAAAAGCCAAATTAGCATTTCATCGCAAATCAATCACTAAATCAGATGCACAAGTTTTTTTTAAAAATGAGCCTTATAAACTTGAATTGATTTCAGACCTGGCTGATGGTGAAATTACTTTGTACGAGCAGGGCGATTTTACTGACCTATGTCGAGGGCCTCATGTGCCGCATACAGGTTTTATTAAAGCATTCAAACTACTTAAAGTATCTGGTGCTTATTGGCGCGCTGATCAGAAAAATGCGCAACTTCAACGTGTTTATGGCACGGCATACTTTGATAAAAAAGAATTGAAAGCCTATTTAAACTTTATTGAAGAAGCCAAAAAAAGAAATCACCGCAAAATTGGTATGGCTTTAGATCTATACAGCTTTCATGAAGAGGCACCTGGAATGGCTTTTTTTCATCCAAGGGGTATGGTCATCTGGAACGAACTTTTAGATTACTGGCGTTATGAACATCGAAAAGCAAGATATGTGGAAACAAAAACGCCAATTATGCTCAATCGAAGTCTATGGGAGCGTAGCGGCCATTGGGATAATTATCGAGAAAATATGTACGTTTCCACAATTGATGATGTTGATTATTCAATAAAGCCCATGAATTGCCCTGGTGGAATGCTGTTGTTTGGAATGAAACCCCACTCTTACCGAGAATTACCGCTTCGGGTTGGCGAAATTGGTCTTGTGCATCGCCATGAATTAAGCGGTGTGCTGAATGGTTTATTTCGGGTACGTGCATTTCATCAAGATGATGCACACATTTTTATGACTGAAGCTCAGATTCGTGATGAAATTTTGGGAGTTATTCATCTGGTTGAAAAAATTTATTCAACTTTTGGATTGACGTTTCATTTGGAATTATCAACGCGACCCGAAAAATCAATTGGTACAGATGAAGATTGGGAAAAAACAACAAAAGGCTTGCAGGAAGCGCTTGAACAATATGGAAAGCCATATCATATCAATGAAGGTGATGGTGCATTTTATGGCCCTAAAATAGATATTCATATTAAGGATGCTCTCACAAGAACCTGGCAATGCGGTACCATTCAATTGGATATGTCTTTGCCTGAGCGCTTTGACCTCACCTATATTGAACCGAACAATGAAAGAAAGCGGCCGATAATGATTCATCGTGTCATATATGGCTCTATTGAAAGGTTTTTTGGCATACTGGTTGAGCATTTTGCTGGAAAATTTCCATTATGGCTGGCGCCTGTGCAGGTAGTTTTAATGTCATTAAATGATGACCTGATTCCATTTACAGAATCTATTCAGGAAAAACTGGAAAAACACAATATTCGTACTGAGATAGATAGTCGTTCTGAGAACCTGAAGAAAAAAGTAAGAGATGCACAAATTAATCAGATTCCATTGATTGTCACTTTGGGAAATAAAGAAAAGGAAAATAATACTGTATCAGTCAGACGATTAGATGGCCATGTTGCCTATGGTGTATCACTGGATAAATTTATAGATTCAGTTTGTCTTCATATCAGTAAACGAAAGTTGGAAATGAACTTGTTTGAGTAATATTTTTCTTGATTTTCTGCTATCTCTTTAATAAATATAAAAATATTCGATTTTATCCACCCAGAAAACAAAAAAAATGATGTGGATAATTCTAACTCACTCTAAAATATACAAAAATTTATTTTAGGTAACAATCAGGAGGTGTCACATAGCTAAACGAGTTTTCATCAATCATCAAATTAGAGCGAGAGAAGTTCGGGTTATTGATCCGAATGGTATACAGATTGGTGTGATATCAAAACATCGTGCTTTGGAAGAAGCCGAAAAATTTGGACTTGACCTTGTTGAAGTCTCGCCAAACGCAGATCCCCCGGTATGTAAGATTATGGATTTTGGCCGCTTTAAGTATGAGCAGCAAAAAAAGCAGCAGGAGGCCAGAAAAAAACAATCAACAGTTAACATTAAAGAAATCAAGGTTCGCCCTAAAACAGGCGATCATGATTTATCCACCAAGATTGGACATATCAAACGCTTCATCGAATCAAAAGATAAGGTCAAAGTATCTGTCATGTTTCGCGGGCGGGAAATTACATTAACCCATCAAGGTAAAGAAATGTTACAACGTGTTGTAGAAGCAACCGAGGATGTGGCAGTTGTTGAACAAATGCCAAAATTAGAAGGACGAAACATGTTTATGCTATTGGCCCCCAAATAATTTGACACATAAAGGAGTGCTATCAGTCATGCCAAAAATTAAATCAAACCGGGCAGCAGCCAAGCGGTTTAAAAAAACGGGCTCAGGAAAATTCAAATTTTCCAAATCTCATGCCAATCATATTTTGACTAAAAAAACAACCAAGAGAAAACGTGTACTCAGACAGGGACATGTGATTGATCAGACCAATACAAAATGTTTGAAACGTATGATTCCCTATGCTTAACATTTTGAATTCTTTTTTATTATATTTTGCAGTCTAAACCATACACGCAATTAAATAAGTATTTACGCGATCGATTTGGTTGTCGAGTTCAAAAGATTACTGTTGATGCTGGTCTTACCTGTCCCAATCGTGATGGTACAATCTCAACTGGAGGTTGTATATATTGCAATGATCGTGGATCAGGTACAGGTCTTGCCAATCAAATGTGTATCAAAGAACAGTTGATATCAGGAAAAGAAAGACTGTTTAGACGATATAAAGCTAAAAAATTTTTGGCATACTTTCAGGCACATACAAATACATATGCATCGCTTCAGCATTTAAAATCTTTGTACGATGAGGCGTTGTCAGTACCTGGTATTGTCGGCTTGTGCATTGGCACACGCCCTGATTGTGTATCTGATGAAATATTGGATTTATTGCAGTCTTATAACAAAAAATATTTGATATGGATTGAATATGGCCTGCAAAGCATTCATGATGAAACTTTAATGCGAATTAATCGAGGGCATAATTCACAGTCATTTACGAATGCAATTACAGCTACAAAAAGTCGAGGGATATTAACCTGTGCGCATTTGATTCTAGGATTGCCATTTGAAACGCAAAACCATATCATCCAAACAGCAAATGCCATTGCCGGGTTAGAGATTGATGCAGTAAAAATACATTTGTTATACATTATCAAAAATACACCAATGGAAAAAATGTATCGCAGCGGCCAATATAAATGTTTATTTCCTTTACAATATGCTGATTGGGTGTGTGATGTTATTGAGCGTTTACCAAGAAAGACAATTATTCAGCGATTAACAGGAGATCCACATCCACATGAATTGGTTGCGCCAACCTGGTCGTTGAACAAACATGCAACTTTAAATCTGATTCATCAGCGATTGGTGGAGCGAAAAACGTTTCAAGGACGTATCTTTCGCCAATAATACAGCTATTAGACAATAAGGAATTCTCGGAAAATAACTTCCCCTTTTTTCATATTGTATGTTTTGCGGTTAATGATCGTAGAGACAAGGCATACCTTGTCTCTACAGAACTTTAACCACAAACGAACAATAATACGCGATGTTCAAGTTTTTTGCTTTGTTTTTTACAAACTCGCTACAGAACTCATTCCCAGGCTCTGCCTGGGAATGCATGATTGGCGGCTTTGTCGCCTATGCATTTCATAGGTAGCAGAGCCACTAGGTATGCGTTCCCAGCCAGAGCCTGGGAACGAGCAGTGCTCGCTTGTCTAAAAAACTTGAACATTGAGTAATAGAAATGGGGAACTAATTATTCAATGATTCCTAAACAATTTATCAACTGACAGTCCTGAAAAAATCAGAATAATTGACTGTATAAGCATATTTTTAGTTTAATTTGTTTAGCCTGTGATTTATTCCAGTAACAGAAAGATTTTTGTGATTGGTTAATTTATAAAGTTTACGGCAAAACAACTGTAAACATTTAAAATAATTTAAATACAATATTTGAAATTTTTTGGACATATGGGGAGGTTTTATGGGTAAAGGGTATATGGGCAAACTACTGATTGTCGATTTGTCAAAAAATGAATTCTTCGAGGAAGAAATTCCCGATAAAGTTTACGAAGAATACTTATCCGGAACAGGTTTAGGTGCATATTATTTGTATCATAAAATTCCTGTAAATGCTGACCCACTAGGTCCGGATAACTATATTGGTTTTATGTCCGGCTTACTGACCGGAACAGGTAGCTTATTTACAGGCCGGTGGATGGTTATTGGTAAGTCACCATTGACTGGAACATG
>Ga0272440_1003028_pt1 | contig 12738 bp, 6 predicted proteins | sample SSMMMBAug17_FD_192440 | JGI IMG/M metagenome (GOLD analysis project Ga0272440, IMG submission 192440) | Marine sediment archaeal communities from Little Sippewissett salt marsh, Falmouth, MA, United States - SSM-MMB-Aug17 | ecosystem: Environmental > Aquatic > Marine > Wetlands > Sediment ...
AAGATATGCCTAACCCCATGTTAACCTCGCTTTTATTTGACGTCAGATCCATCTCATCATTTAAAGTAATTGAAAAAGTGTCACCTTCCATTTTTTGAGAACCAAAAAGTAAAACTTTTGTTTTGTCAACTGTTATTGAGGGGTCATCAAATACGACAGCGAGGATTGTGCCTTCAATTGTTGAAGTATTTTCCTCATAAATTTCAATATTAATCATTCCAGGATTCTCTCCATCAATCTTAGTTTTTAATATTGACGTGACATCTGTATAATAATTATAGATATTTATTACACCTTGTACCTCATTATCCCACTTTACAGTTTCATTATTTAATTTTATATCAGTATCAGAAATTTTGTAACCTGATTTACCAGTAGATGTAGCTATCAAAAAAGCCTTAATCACTGTTGCTTGAGAATTGGGTTTGTTAACAAGGACTGAGTAATTATTATCCAAAGAACCACCACCATCAACTGACAGATAGTATTTTCCTGTAATACTATAGAACTTTTTTAAACCATTATTATTATCAGTGCTATCTGTTTTTGCTACATGAATTTTGCTGTTCAATGAACCTCCAACAATCGAATCCGCAAATGTAGAGACAGTTAAAGGTTGCAAAAAAAACAATGTCAAAAGCAAAACATTTACCACGAATAGTTTTGACTGATTGTAAATAAAACTTTTTTTCATAACGCCTCCTAAAAATTTGGTAAAAAATTAAATTTTATACATAACAAATAAAAAGATGTCAATAAACTATTTGTAAAATTAACCAACAATTTTGGTTTGCAATCATATATTTTCACAATGTGCATAAGCCACCTGATCCCTGCCATTCTCCTTTGCCTTATACAAAGCAATATCTGCCGATTTAAGTGTTTCTTCAGTTGTCACACCATGCATTGGATAGATCGCAACACCCAATGAGGCTGTAATATTTAATATTTGTGAGCGATGTTTAATTTTTAAAGATGTAATGTCTTTTCTTATCTCCTCAGCTTTCTGTCCTGTGCTTTCAAGATTCGCATCAGATAATATAAGAATGAATTCTTCCCCGCCATAACGACACGCAATATCTTCACCACGTGTGCATTGTTTTAGAAAGTTTCCCAACTCTTTTAATACAGAATCGCCAGCTTCATGACCATAGGTATCATTGAATGCTTTAAAATGATCCACATCAAGCATAATGATCCCCAGCGTTTTATTATGACGTTCTACCCGACGTGCTTCACGTTCTAATGCTTCCTGCATGTAACGTCGATTGTACAAACCTGTCAGTGGATCTCGAATGGATTGAATTTTTAGGGTTTCGCGCAATCTCAGATTAATCAAACTGGGGGCATATCGTTCGACCATACTTTTGACAAGAATCAGTTTTGATTCAATCACATGCTTCCTGGGATCATGTTCAACACGTTCATCACTTTCTGTTTCTCCCAACATGAGATGAATCATACCCAAAACTTCGCCCTGTGCGCTCATGGGCGCACACAAGCATCCATGCTGTGGAAACGTATTAAAATGAGGACACAAAGGATCGACATCCGGATCTTGAACAAAATGTTCTTTCCCTCGCCGAATGGCCCAACATTGATTATGCTCAAATTCAATTTCATCAGGCTTTAATTCTCCCCAACTGGAAACAATTCGCAACACACGTTGGGTATCATCAAAAATACACAGGTAGCCAGAATCCTGGGGAAATAACTGACGACATATATTAATTACAATTTGATATGTTTCTTCTTCACTGTCGCATGCGTGAAGTAAATCGCCGAGTTTGTTCAGAAGCAAAATTTCATTGGTTCGCCATTCAAGCTCTTTTACAGTCTGGGTCAGTTTTGAATTTGATTTTTCAAGCTCTGTTGTTCGTTCAGTGACCAGCTCTTCAAGTGTATCCTTATGCCGCTTTAACGCGCGCTCTGCACGTTCACGCTCGGTAATATGATTGAATATGGTTTTTACCATAATATTAAATGAATTCACGAGGGTTTTCAATTCATTGCCTTTTGTTGCCTGAAAATCGACACCTGCCAGTTCTTTAACAGTTTGTTTAACTTTAATGTTTAGTTTTTTCAGTGGCCGAAGCAGGTACAGTGTATAGCCTTCGGCGATAGACATGGATATCAATAAAATCAATATGGATATTTTGATAATATGGGTCTTGTTTTGTTCCAGCAATTGATGTGATGGTAATGTATCAATTTCAACCATCAGGCTGAAAGGCTCATTGGCCATTTCCATGGGGGCATAATAAATGGTTTTATGCTGCTTTGAAAAAACTTCACGAACAGCTTTGAGCTTTAAAATACTCATTTTCATGGCTTCAGCATTGATGAATCTACGTTCATCCAAAGGCAAAGAACTGGCAATGACACCATTTACGCATCCAATGGAAACATGAACTTCAGTTGCGTTGGAAATGTTTTGCGCGTAATCATCATTGATCCAGGTGCCAATAGTAATGGTTCCTAACAGTTTATCGCCACTCACCAGAGGAACGATTGCGCGAATGGCCCATCCTTCTTTTGTCTGTGATGCCATTAAAATGTCTTCGGCCAGCATCGCCTCCACAACACCATGAAACTCCTTAACCGAGGCATCATTATGCGGTGCGTGTGCCTGATATATGACTCGTTGTTCCCTGTCGGCAGCTTGAAAAATATCAACCTCCAGTTGCGGAAACAACATGTCCATCGTGTTTTTAATTGATTGGATATCTTTTTTCAATTGATACTGACTCAGTCCATCAATGAGGTCAGTTCTATTTTTAAGCACTTTGGACAGGCCGGATAATTTTGAAATTTCTTTGGCGATCAAACTCTCAACAATAAAATGAATATCTTCCGCCTTACTCGCCTCGTTTTGCGTAATGGTATCCTGTAATGCATCCAGTTCAATATAATAGTGAGATAAGGTTGTGCATAAAATTATTAAAATTTGCATTCCCATGATGGGAAAAACAAGACTCATATTGCGGGACATAAAAACTCCTTCGTTTTAAGGCAGTCTGCCGGTTGCCTTTATCACCGGCAAACTGACACGACTGAGCCTAAATATATTGTTGTCGTAATGACCTTTTATTTATTTTTCCTACACTGGTTTTGGCAATGGAATCTACAATCGCAATTTTATCAGGTACGCCATATTTTGGAATAATTCCTTTTTCGACAAATGCCATTAAATGCACTTTGATATCATCACTGCTAACATTATTTTCACGTGCTTTATTGGTCAGAACCACCATTGCAAAAGGTCGTTCCCCCCATTTATCATCAGGAACACCAATAACAGCCGCTTCGCTGACACCTTCATGCGCCAAAAGTGCATCTTCCAATTCCAATGATGAAATCCATTCACCACCGGTTTTGATCACATCTTTCAAGCGGTCAGATATTTGCAGATACCCTTCAGAATCCATATACCCGATATCGCCAGTATGCATCCATCCGCCATCCCAAAGGTCTTCGGACTTTTCAGTATCATTGAGATACCCCTGTGTTAACCAGGGGGCGCGCACAATCACTTCGCCAGTGCTTTTGCCATCAGCGGGAACATCGTTAAAATCCGGGTCAACCACGCGTAAATGAACCAGAGGTGTTGGCAGACCAGTTTTGCATCGTAATGCAGTATTTTTAATTGGGTCGTCAGATTTCAAATGCGGTTTGATATTGCTGCATGTCAAAACAGGACAGGTTTCTGACATGCCATATGCCGCATATACATTGATTCCAAGTTTTAATGCCTCATCACACAAGGATTTGGGTAATGCCGATCCGCCAATAATAACCTGCCATTTGGAAAGATCCATATCTTGAATAGCTGGCGTATTGAGCAACATATGCAAAATGGTCGGTACGCAATGAGAAATCGTGACGCCTTCATTTTTAATAAGCTTTAAAATAGTTTCGGGTTCATATCGTCCCGGATAAACCTGACGAACACCGATCATGGTTGCAATATAAGGAAACCCCCATGCATGAACATGGAACATGGGTGTCAATGGCATATAAACATCACTGGCATTAAACGATGCCTGAGAGTTCATGAAATTTAATGTTGTCAGCAATCCCAATGTATGTAACACCAATTGACGATGACTGAAATATACCCCTTTGGGTAAACCGGTTGTGCCGGTGGTGTAAAACATAGTTGCGCAGGCGTTTTCATCAAAATCGCAAAAATCGAAATGCGCATTTGCATTTTCAAGCATGGCCTCGTATTCATCATCCCATTGAATGCTTGATTGTGGCGGATCTTGAAAATCAGCAATTAAAATCATTTTTTTCACGCCTGTAATGCGATCTTTAACCGATTCAATCATGGGTACAAAATCTTTGTGAATAATGATAACATCGTCTTTCGCATGGTTGATTGTGTAAGCCAGTTGGTCGGGTGATAGACGAATGTTTATTGTATGCAAAATTGCGCCCATCATGGGAATGGCAAAAAAACATTCCAGATAACGATGACTATCCCAATCCATCACTGCAACAGTATCTCCCGATTCAATCCCTGATAACTGCAACGCATTGGCCAGTTTTTTCACTCGGGCTGAAAATTGGGTATAATTATAGGAAAATTGATTGCGATATTGAATCTTTTGATTGGGAAAGTTAATCAGCGGCGTGGTAAATATTTGCTTGATAATCAATGGATAATCATATGCTGATGCTGTTTTTGATATACATTTAATTGGCATAAAAGACCTCCTTTGGTATTGTTTATTAAATTAAATATAATAGATGACATATTCGCTATGTTCAAGAATTATTTGAAAATTTATTAAAATTATGACTCCGCCCTTATATTTTTTTCGATTCTGGCTTGTTCAGATTGCGAAAAATACCAGAACGATACAATCTTGAATCATATCCAGCTAAAATACATATTTGTTCCAAAAATATGTATTGTTCCAATACGATAAAATCAGTTAACTATTTATTATAATTGCAATTATTTAATAATTGTATTCATGGCATATCCTGTGCTTATTATAATATTATCAAGATTAATTTCACAACAATATAATAGAGGCAATATGAATAAAAGTGATCTTATAAATGATATCCAAACCAGACGTCAGGAAATTATCGACCAGTTTCGTCAAGGCAATGTGTTTGATTTTGAGTTAAAGTATGCAAGATTAATTGATCATTACTTTCAAAGTATGTATGCAAACAGCCTTGTTGGAAAAGAACTGAGCGCAAAAAAACATCATTTTGCGTTGCTGGCGTTAGGCGGCTATGGACGATTTGAACAATGTGTCCATTCAGATATTGATTTACTGCTATTATTCAAAAACAAGGTTCCTGATGAAACCAAACAGTTGATCAAGGAAATAATATATCCGCTATGGGATATAGGTTTGGATGTCAGTCCTGGCACACGAACAATTAAGGAAACCATTGCATTGGCATCAGACGATATCGAAGTTCTCACTGCGCATATGGATGCGCGACAAATTTGTGGGTCAACTGCATTGTATGCAAATTTTCGTAAGCTGTTGCAGGAAAAGGTCATTCAGAAGAAAAAAAGCAAGATGCTGATTTCTCTCATAGAAATCAGTAAGTATCGACATGAGCGATTTGGCGATTCAAGCAGCTTGTTGGAACCCAATATTAAGGAAGGTCAGGGCGGATTGCGGGATTATCACAGTATGCTTTGGATGGCACGATTGCTTAAAGGTCTCAATGTGCCAAAAGATCTGGAATATCTCGGATGTATTTCACAAAATGAATATAGTCGCTTAAGACACGCCCTGGCATTTTTGTGGAAAATCAGAAATCATCTTCATATTCTTTCTTCAAGAAAAAATGATCAACTTCATTTTGAACTTCAGACACAATTGTCTAACCGATTGAAATACAAAGATAACAATGAGTTAAAACCTGTTGAGCTATTTTTAAGTGAACTTCAAGGACATATGGAAACAATCAAAAAGCTGCATTTGATCATGATTCGAGAATTAAAACCAGCAAAGCGGCGATTTAATTTCAAACGAAAAATTCTGTTTTCGCCGCTGGATAAAGATATTTGTGTGGATCGAGAGTTGTTATTTTTCAAATCACCAGAGTCCATAATTCAGCGTCCTGAATTGATGATCAAAATATTTGTCGAATCCGCACGTTTGAAAATTCCTTTGAGCGCTGAAGCCCATCGCTTGGTTGAAGAATTCAGCAGTCTGATTGATAATAATTTCATTAAGAAGCCATCGGTCATCAAAGATTTTGAAAGAATTCTCATTACGCATACACCGATGTTCAATGTATTACATGAAATGTTAGCCACCGGATTATTGGGCAAACTCATTCCTGAATTTAATGGCATTGCCAATCGTATTCAGTACGATCAATACCATGTTTATCCGGTTGACAAACATGTATTGAAAACTGTGCAGCGATTGAAATCTTTTGGCGTAAATGATTCATCACATAAATGTAGTTTATGCGAAAACTTATATAGGGGATTAAAACGTAAAAAACGCGATTTGTTATGGGCAGCCTTACTTCATGACATTGGAAAAAATGACGCCTCAGGGGATCATAGTGAAAAAGGACAGATTATCGCACAAGATATTTTAAAACGATTTGGATATGGCCCCAGAAAACGAAATCAGATCGCGTTAATTATAAAAGAACACCTTTTTCTCATTACGATGGCTACCAGACGTGATGTTGATGATGAACAAACTGCGATTGCCTGTGCCAGAAGAATCCACTCTGTCGAACAATTGAACATGCTTTATTTATTGACAGTTGCAGATTCAATGTCTACCGGTCCAAATGCATGGTCTGACTGGGTTGATCAATTGCTGAAAAAACTTTATTACCGCACAATGTCTACAATTGAAAATGGAGAATTGGCTACTGACAAAGCAATCAAAAACATTGAAACAAAAAAAATAGCATTGCTCAACAAAAATGACAAAAACGCAGATCAGAAAGATTTAATCCTGAACTGTTTCACGTTTATGTCTGAAAGATATTTGCTGTATTCATCAGTGGATGAAATGGACAGGCATATAAAGCTTTATGAATCATTGCATAATCAAAGTGTGGTCATGCATGTTGAAAAAGAACAGTCTACAAATACACGTTTGTTAACGATTTGTGCAAAAGATCGACCGGGATTGTTTTCAATTATTACAGGCATTTTGTCAATATGTAACATTTCCATATGTGATGCTCGCGTTCATACATGGCGTAATCGAATTGCACTGGATATTTTTAAAGTCATCGCGCCAAAAGATCAGTTGTATGAAGATCAGATGTGGCAAAAAATTGAAAATAAAATTCAGGAAAGCCTGTCTTCGGATCTTCAAATCCATCAAACACTGGCAGAACAAGCAGAACGTGTCTCATGGGACAGTAGCTTAAAATTTGAATCTTCAAAAATTCGTATTGATAACCAACTGTCTGCTTTTTATACCATTATTGAAGTTTTTGCACAGGATCGTCCGGGTTTGTTATTTGGTATCACAGATACCCTGTATCGATCCGGTTATAATATTTATTTTGCCAAGATCGCTACAGAAAGCGATCAGGTTGTTGATGTTTTTTATATTAAAGACCTAAATGGACATAAAATTCAATCCAATACGCAGGCGCAGTCTTTAAAACAAAAAATATCAGATATTATCAATGCCTTTATGGATTGATATTGTGGTCATTTTTTGAAAAACATTTATTAGGGAGGTATTAAATGAAAAGAAAAATTATGCTTATCATGTCTTTTATGTTATTATTATTGACATCACAGGTTTTTGCAGATGATGCAACGATAAACAGCGGAGATACTGCATGGATTATTGTTTCCACTGCATTGGTCATGATGATGACTCCCGCTGGCCTGGCATTGTTTTATGGCGGTATGTCCCGAACAAAAAATTTGCTCAACACATTGGCCATGACATTTATTTCTTATTGTGTTGGCAGTATTATATGGGTTATGTGGGGATACAGTCTTGCTTTTGGCCCTGATTTAGGAGGCGTAATCGGCGCACCAACGCATCTGTTCATGAATGGTATATCGGTGAACAGTGTCACAGGAACCATTCCAACCTTTGTATTTGCCTTGTTTCAAATGACATTTGCAGGAATTACAGTTGCTTTGGTCCTGGGCGCTATTGTGGATCGTATGAAATTTTCCGCATGGATCATATTTTCAATGTTATGGGTAACTTTGGTTTACTGTCCAATTGCTCACTGGGCCTGGGGTGGCGGATGGATGGGTAATATGGGTGCTTTGGATTTTGCCGGCGGTAATGTTGTTCATATTAATGCGGGTGTTGCTGGATTGATACTGTCGCTCTTTTTAGGCAAACGATTGGGATATGGCAAAGAAGCAATGTTTCCATCAAGCGTAACCCTCACAGCTCTGGGCGCAGCCTTATTATGGTTTGGATGGTTTGGATTTAACGCGGGAAGCGAACTTGCCGCTGATGGCATTGCCGCATCCGCATTTCTGGTAACCAATACATCGGCTGCAATGGGCGCTATGGCCTGGATGCTTACTGAATGGGTTATCAACCGGAAACCAACCGTGCTGGGGATTGCATCAGGCGCTGTCGCAGGATTGGTTTCTATTACACCGGCAGCAGGCTTTGTCAATCTGCCGGCATCACTTTTAATTGGTGCTGTTGCAGGTGTCTTTGGATTTTATTGTGTTGCGGTTTTGAAACACAAATTAGGGTATGATGATTCTTTGGATGCTTTTGGTGTTCATGGCATGTGTGGCCTTTGGGGCGCATTGGCCACCGGCATATTTGCAAATCCCTATATCAATGAGGCAGGTACAGGCTTGTTGTATGGTAATCCTTCCCAGTTATGGATTCAGATTGTTTCGATTCTAGGAACCATTTTATATTCGGGTGTGGCAACTATCGTAGTGATTTTAATCACACAATTATTGGCATCGGGCTTAAGGGTCACAAAAGAAGAGGAAATGCAAGGCCTGGATAATGCACTTCATGGCGAACGTGCATTTGAATTATAATCATACAATTTATGGAGGTTCTAACATGAAAAAGATTGAAGCAATTATTAAACCATTTAAGCTCGAAGAAGTCAAAGATGCCTTAAATGCTATCGGCATTCAAGGCATGACAATTACCGAGGTTAAAGGCTATGGTCGTCAAAAAGGCCATAAAGAAATATATCGCGGCGCTGAATACATGGTCGATTTTATCCCTAAAATTAAACTGGAAATTATCGTGGCCCAGAATATTGCCGATCAGGCCATTGATGCTATCATGAATGCTGCAAATACCAACACCATTGGTGATGGTAAAATTTTTGTGATGCCTGTTGAACAGGTTATCCGAGTCAGAACAGGCGAGAAAGGAGAGGAAGCAATCTAACTGGATTCAAAAATTTTACCCACTTCACATATTCATACAAGTCGAACACGTTCGACTTGTATGTCTTTTCAACTTGTATGATTGTCCAACTTTGGTTTTTCCAAACGCGTGATGTTAGTGTCCGTGTTAGTCAGTGATTGTCCTCCTGAATTGGAAAAACCAAAGTTGGACATTTATATATACGCCCCTTTTTTCCTTGTTCAGACGTCCAATTAAATAACATTTATAAAAAAAATTTCAACATTGTATCTAAATCCTTGACAAACATATGCACTGACGTATAAAAAACGTAAAATTAATTAACTTTTGGAAAAGGGGATAATGATGTCTGAAGAAAATAAACTAACCAATCAAGACGATGAAATCATCGATCTCATTGAAATAACAGAAGATGAGGAAGATGAACTGGACGATCTGGAACTTGTCGATCTGGATGAAGATTCAGATGATGATCTGAATTCGGACGACCAACCAGAAATGATTGATCTGGAAGACGAAGTTTCAGATGACAGTTCAGATGATATCAATCAGGATACTGAAAGCCTGGTTGAATTGGATGAATCCATTTCAGATGATGACGTATCTGAAGATATCGTTGATTCTGAAATTGTCGAGGTTGACGATCTGGATACAGATATAGCCGAACAGGAGGAAACTGATCTGGTTGAAGACAGTGATGACGACATGATTGAAAATGTCGATGACCTGATTGAAGATTCTGACGAAATAGTTGAAGTTAACGATGACTTAGTTGAAGATATTGACGATATGGTTGAAACTGCTGACGGTCTCATTGAAGATGATGTCATGATTGAAAGCGCTGATGACACAATTGAGGATATTGACGATATACCTGACGTTGTTGATGAAAGCGAAATCGCTGACGACACGATTGAAGATATTGACGATATGTCTGAAGTCTCTGAAGAATCTCTTGAAAATCCAGTGTCTGAGCCACAGAGAACGCAGATCGAAATGCCTGATTTAGACGAATCAACTGTTACACCTGAAGTCAGTGTTATTGACGACGATGACGACGATGACGATGAAATTATCGAATTAACAACGCCGGCTCCGGTAAGTGTACCTCATGTTTCTGAAGAACAACTTAAAGATACTGTTCGTGAAGTTCTTGAAGAAATGATAGGTGAACGTCTGGATCAGCTTCTTGGCGAAGTTGTCGAATCTGTCGTTTCACAAAAAATTGAAGATCTTCAAAAGGAACTGATGGCATAGATTGATTGCTGATTCCATATTTTTTATTCATGATAATTAAAGAGTGCATTTATGTTAGATAAAAGTTACGAACCCCATGCGGTTGAAAAAAAGTGGTCTGAATTTTGGGAAAATAATAAACAATTTGTTTCAAAAGAAACCTCTGATCAACCCTCATATTCCATCGTAATACCACCACCCAATGTTACAGGTGTTTTACATATGGGACATGCCCTGAATGTTACGTTACAGGATATTATGTGTCGTTATCGCCGAATGAAAGGCGATAATGTCTTATGGATGCCTGGAACTGATCATGCCGGTATTGCAACACAAAATGTCGTTGAAAAACAATTGGCCAATGAAGGTCTGGATAGACATCAGTTGGGCCGAGATAAATTTATCGCACGTGTTTGGGAGTGGCGGAAAGAATATGGCGGTGCAATTATCAACCAGCTCAAACGTCTGGGAGCATCATGTGATTGGGACCGAGAACGTTTTACAATGGATGAGGGCCTATCCAGAGCGGTGCGAAAGGTTTTTGTTGAACTATACGACGCTGGCCTGATTTATCAGGGGGATTATATTACCAATTGGTGTCCCCGATGTCAGACTGCATTGGCAGATTTGGAAGTCGAGCATGAAGAATTGGATGGTCATTTATACCATATCCGATATCCATTTGACGATAATACTGATGAAGGCCTAATTGTCGCAACCACTCGACCGGAAACCATGCTTGGAGATACAGCGGTTGCTGTGCATCCTGATGATGAACGCTATAAAAATGTTTCGGGGTCTGTGCAATTGCCCTTGACCCATCGGACAATACCGGTCATCAAGGATGACTACGTGGATCGAAGTTTTGGAACCGGTGCATTGAAAGTGACACCTGCCCATGACCCAAACGATTTTGAAATTGGCCAGCGACATGAACTTCAGTCTATACGCGTCATTGGCGATGATGCCAAAATGACAGATCTGGCCGGCGACTCATACCAGGGCATGGATCGTTTTGCCTGTCGCAAACGTATTATTGCCGACCTAGAAGCTCTGGGCTTGATGATTAAAATTGAGCCTTTAAAGCATGGTGTGGGCCATTGTTATCGTTGTAAAACTGTGGTCGAGCCCAATCTATCCAGGCAATGGTTTGTAAAAACCGGCCCACTGGCGGAAAAAGCAATCAAGGCTGTTGAAAATGGCGACACCAAAATTATTCCTGAAAACTGGACAAAAACCTATTATGATTGGATGTACAATATCAAAGATTGGTGCATTTCTCGCCAGATCTGGTGGGGGCACCGCATTCCTGCATGGTATTGCCAGGATTGTTCTCATACAATGGTCAGTCTTGAAGACGTATCCCAATGCACAAAATGTAATAGCAATCATTTAATTCAGGAATCTGATGTTTTAGATACCTGGTTCAGTTCAGCATTGTGGCCTTTTTCTACAATGGGATGGCCGGATCAAACGCAATTGTTAAAAACCTTTTATCCAACATCATTGCTTGTATCTGGTTTTGATATCCTGTTTTTTTGGATTGCCCGCATGATGATGATGGGTCTCTGGTTCATGAAAGATGTGCCTTTTACTGATGTCTATATCCACGCACTGGTTCGGGATGAAGATGGTAAAAAAATGAGCAAATCAAAAGGCAATGTGATTGATCCTTTGGACATTATCCAGCGCTATGGAACTGATGCTTTCCGCTTTACATTGGCTGCCTTTGCTGCACAAGGCCGGGATATCAGAATGTCCGAAAAACGCATTGAAGGATATAGAAATTTTATCAATAAACTCTGGAACGCAGCCCGATTTTCTCTCACCCATCTGGAATCGTATTCCCCTGATGACACTGCTGATCAACTATCATTACCAGATAAATGGATTTTATCCCGACTGACACGTGTTGCATCTGACGTTGAATCCCATCTGGATGCCTATCGATTCAATGATGCGGCAAACGTGCTGTATCAATTTGTTTGGCATGAATTATGTGATTGGTATCTTGAGGCAATCAAACCAGTTTTATATGATCGTGATGGCCATAAACCATCGACATTGGCATGTTTAAACAAGGTCTTATGTGCCAGCCTGGGGTTGTTACATCCTTTTATACCATTCATTACCGAAGAAATTCGAAGCAAACTTC
>Ga0272440_1003029_pt1 | contig 12734 bp, 8 predicted proteins | sample SSMMMBAug17_FD_192440 | JGI IMG/M metagenome (GOLD analysis project Ga0272440, IMG submission 192440) | Marine sediment archaeal communities from Little Sippewissett salt marsh, Falmouth, MA, United States - SSM-MMB-Aug17 | ecosystem: Environmental > Aquatic > Marine > Wetlands > Sediment ...
CTTCTCTATAATTTCTGGTTAAATCAAAACCTGCAACTTTTGAAATGCCATAAACTGATCTTGGATGAAAAGGTGTTTTTTCATTTTGCGGTACCTCTCGGACTTTCCCAAACATTTCACTTGAAGCTGCAAAATATATTTTTGCATTAGGAACAATATCATTTAAAGCTGATAATATATAATGAGCCCCACTAATATTTGATTGAAGCGTGGAAAATTCATCTTCAAAACTGTAGGAAACAAAACTTTGCGCTGCAAGGTGATAAACTTCATCTGGTTTCACAAATGAAACAGCTTTGTAAATTGACGGATAGCTTTCAAGAGAGCCTGGAATTAATTCAATATCATTCAATATATGCACAATTCTACTCATCCTGTGTTGCTCATCTTCAAGAGCAACCCGTCTTACAAAACCATATACCTTATAACCTTTTTGGAGCAATAGTTCAGCAAGATATGAACCATCCTGTCCAGTTATTCCTGTAATAAATACTTTTTTCATTTTATATAACCCTGTTTATATTGAAAAGATTTAATATATTGTATGAGTGGGAGGTTATTGTTATCATTCAATTCATCTAACTTATAATAAATTTTAGATGCAAACACAGCATTGCTTAAGCCCCATTTCTTATTAAATGGAAAGAAATCAACTGTTAGTGAGTAATGATAAAAACCATTTACATTTAATTGCTCAAGAAAACTTAATATGGCTGGCTTTAATGAGATTAGCCAATCTACTATAGTTTTTTTTCATAATAATAATCCGCTATGCCTTGAAATAATTATAAAAAATTAATGAAAAATCATATTGTCAATTAATTATCTTTGATAGTAATTAATTGTTTTTATAAATAAATTTTTTATTTTTCTATATGGTCGCCTGACGAGTTTATTAATTAATACTTTGCTTTTTTTAGCCCCGAGTTTAGGATTTGTTCGCTTTTTACTGACAAGCTCAATGATAATTTTTTCAAATTGGGACGCCATTTGTTTAGATGTATAATTACAGTTCAGTACTTTTTTCTGCAAGGCATAGTATTGATTTTTTATTTCCATCAGCTTCTCTTCAAAATTTATTAAAGAATATTCTATACCAAAAGGTTTACAATATTCTGGTAATGCACCGGAATTGAGATATAAAACAGGAAGACCACATAACATTCCTTCAATATGATGCATTCCGGCAGCTTCATTTCTTGCTGCAGTAAGATATATATGATGATTTCTAAGGTGTTCTGCCAAATTACTTCCAAATAAAGGTTCTATTACTACAGTTTTTTTTAAAATGACACCTAATGGCATATTTCCAATATATGTAAATTCAAATAAATCCTTAAAAGGTTGTGTATCAAGAAGCTGGTCTAAACGTTCGTATATATCAAAACCTTTCATAAAATTTGACGACCAGTGATGTGTGACTATTTTAAATTTTTTATCAATATTTTTTGATTTACTAGGGTAAAAAATTTTACTGTCTCCACCGTTTAGAATTATCTGACTGTTCTCTTGTGATTTCATTCCTTTAGCTTCAAAAAGCTCTTTCACGAATTTACTTATAAAGACAGTATAATCTGCCAACTGATTATTTCTCAGCATTGAAGAATTTATTCCCAAATCAGTCCCTCGTTGCTCATCACAAGAATTTACTCTTTGAATAACCACAGTATTTGGATAAGCATAAATGTAATCAAGAATATCATCATAATCATATGTATTATTAAAACTTGATTTAGATGAAAAGATTAAAATTACATCTAAATTAGGTATCAATTTTCGATAAACGTAATGACCTTTTTTTACAAGATAGTCTTCAAGAGCATTGGCTGCTTGATTTCCACCACCGTAAGCACTTGTTATTCTTTTTGCATTAATACTGATTTTTAGTTTATTCATGACTAAAAAATTTCCACTTTTTGTTAATTCCATTACATTGACTTATTCTGTTAATGTAATTTATACTTTTTATTTAATTTTTCGGGTTCCCACCTTTTGCACAAACTTATTTGGGGAACTCCTTTAATTTTTATTCCTTTGAAGAATAATCAAAACTTCAAAACTTCTTGAGGTGTACCCATATTTTTTATTATACCCTGATCAAATTCGTATAAAATATCACAGGATTCAACCGTTGTCAATCGGTGAGATACAACAATCATTGTTTGTTTACCACGTAAACCATATATCGTATCTTGAATTGCTTTTTCATTTTCAGTATCCAAAGCACTTGTAGCTTCATCAAAAATTATAAGTTCCGGTTCCTGATAAAGAGCCCTTGCTATAGAAACCCTTTGTCTTTGCCCTCCTGAAAGACGAATTCCTCTTTCTCCAATATAAGAATCAATACCAAGGGGTAAATTATTAAAAAAATCATCCATGGCAGCCATATGACAACATTTTATTACTTGATTTTTATCAATATTTTTTCCATCCATTTCAAATGCTATATTTTCAGCTAATGTACCATCAAAAATATAAGGTGTCTGAGGAACATAACCAAGTTTGGTCATCCAGGCCATACGTAAGTCATAATTATCAAGAATAGTTTCGTCAATTAATAATTTACCATAGCTTGGTGATAATAAGCCAGTGATAATATCAACAAATGTGCTTTTTCCAGCACCAGAACGACCAATTATTCCAATAATACTACCTTTTTTTATTGTAAGATTGATGTCTTTCAATGCATACTGTTCACTATCTTTATAGGTAAATGAAACATTTTTTAAACTTATTATTTGTTCAAAGTCTATTTTAGTATTTATTTTATTATTTAAAGGGTTTATTCTATAATTAGATTCTATTTCCTTATGATAACTTAGAATTTTTTCAACATATGGAAGGCTATTTCTTATTCCTGAAAGTTTTGAAAGTATTCGATTTAGTGCAGGAAGAACGCGCCATGCTGTTACTGCAAGTAATGTAATGGTTCCACTTACTCTTGCAACAGAAAAATCTAAAAAAAATAACATAAAACAAATAGAGAACGAAATCATAAAAAAACCAATTGTTTCTAATATCCATGTGGGCAGCCCTGATATGAGTTGCTGCATTCCTTGTAATTTTGATAAGTTATATAAATCATTCCCATATAGGTTCATAAAGACATTTTGTTTTCCAGAAATTTTTACATCTTTAAATCCATGGATCATTTTAGTTGCTTGTTTGTTTATATCTTGGTCATAATCACGGGATTTAAGTGCAATGGTATCTAATTTTCTGCGTACACTTGTAAATAATAAAAAACTTGTAGTCCCTAAAATAAAAATAACTATCAATGATACAAGAGGTTGAACAATAAGCAAAGTTATTAACATAATGTTTACTAATAGAATATCTGCAATTATCTGTAAAAATGAAAAAATAAATCTTCTTCCAATAAAAACTCTCCAATTTGCTGAAACAAGAATCAAATCTGCAGAATTTTGTGTAAGATGCCATTCATATGGCATGTCAAGAATTCCCGACAGTAATTTTTTTCCCAAAATTCCTTCAATAAGTGCGGCAAATCTTATACTCCAGTAATTAACCGTTGCTTGAAAAATATTTTTTAAAGCGATTAAGAATACGACAGCAATGCTAAGAAAAATTATTAATTGTTTTGAATTAATAGAAAAATCAAGGTTAAATAAATTCCAAATAAAGGCCAAGTATTCAGACTTCAAAACTTTATCTGTATCTGAAATAGCGGATGCAAAAAAAGCTATGCTTCCCAAAACAAAAGTTTCAATAACCGATAGACAAATCATTCCACACAAAATAAACCAAAATTGTGATTTTCGTTTTGCTGGTAACCTGTTAAGTACATTATTAAAAATATTATATAATTTTTTCAAAATTTATAAATTCCCGAAAAATTAATACTGTTTCCTAATTCTAATTCTCTATCCATAGCGTTCCTGCAATCAAATTGCAGAAGCAATATTTAAAAATATTTTTAATAATTTTTAGTATTGATATATTTTTTTGTCAAGATAATACTTTTTGGGAATGCGCCCGTGCTTGTATTGAATTTTAATTTGTCTTGTTAATTAATTAATTAACAAGACAAATTAAAATTTATAATGATATGAGCTAAATAAAGATTTATCCTATTATTATGAAGAATGCCCCTTTAAAAAATAAAATATTTATTTTGTTTTCTTGCAAATATATTATTTTTTTTATAAACAATTCAAGTAATCATTAAAAATTACAATTTATATGTTCAAAATATATTGCTGATACTTTGAACATACAAGTTGTTAAAAAACTTTATCTGGAGAACTAATGAAAAAATATATTATGATTAACTCGCTGGCTGATGGAGGTGCCGAACAGGTTGTTCTTAGAATTCTCAATTCTTTAAATTCACAAAACTTTCAATGTGACTTAATTTGTTTGGAAAAAAAAACTTTTTACCATGTTCCAGATAATATTACTGTGAGATATTTATCAAATTTAAGTGGAAATGAATCTCATATTATTAAAATGTTATACTTGCCTGTGCTGGCATGGAGACTAAAGAAACTTCTTAAAAAAAAAAAATGTGTTGTGCAAAGTCATTTATACAGATCTAACTACGTCAATATCCTTGCTAAATTAGTGGGTTCTGTTCATATATCCCAACTTGTTAGTACTGATACAGTAAGCATGAATCTAAAAGGAAAATCCTTTTTTTCAAAATGGGTGCATTTTTTTCTAATTAAATATTTATACAGAAAAGCTGACCTTTTAGTGTTTAAATCCATAGCTATGATGCATGATATGAATTCAACTTTTAAACATAAAGTGCAGAAAACGGTAATTAACAATCCTTATCCTATAAATGACATTATTGAAAAAAGTTATGAAAAACCAGACAGTAATTTATTTGAAAATAATTTTGTTATTATTTGTGTTGGAAGATTGATTAATAAAAAAAATATTGATCAATTAATATTTATTTTCAGCAGCTTAGCCAAAGATTATCCTCAGATTAAGCTTTTAATAGTTGGTAATGGACCTCAGGAGTCAAAATTAAAAAATTTAGTTTCAAACTTAAATCTGAATCATTATATATTTTTTACAGGAAATAAAAATAATCCATATTCATATATGGCAAAAGCATCAGTATTCATAATGCTTTCATCCAATGAAGGTTTCCCAAACGTCTTAGTAGAAGCCATGATTTGTAAAACACCTGTTATTTCAACAGACTGTAAATCAGGACCAAGAGAAATTTTAGCCCCTGATACTCCTGTAAAAAAAGTACTAAAAAAGGGCATTGAATTTGCTCAATATGGAATTTTAATTCCTGTGGGAGATTCGTTATCTGCAAAGTTAGCTATTATTAGACTACTTGAAGATCATAAGCTAAGAAAGCTCTACAGTAAAAAGGGAATCGAAAGAGGATTAAATTTTAGGCTTGAATATATTGTAAAAAAATACAAAAATATATTAAGTCAAAACTAATAAAGGAACATATTTGTGTCAATAGATAATAATAATCTAATAAATGATAAATATACTCTAATAACAATGTCTTTGGGACAGTCTCTGGAAAAATGGAGCAGCACAGGCCATATATCAAGAGAACTGGGATATTATTCTCAACTATCAAAACTCATTGGCCCATTAGGATTTCTCACATATAGTAACAATGCTGTACTTGAGCAAAAATATTTAAAAAATTATATTTCAAATGCTCAAATCGTGTGGAACAAACCTGAAAAGCTATCGGTTTTTTATAAAAATAACTTTCTTGCTTCTTGTGCCGCTCCTTTCAATAAACAAAAATACCAACACTGTAAATTAATTAGAAGCAATCAAATGTCAGGCGCTTGGGCAGGTGCAATATTAGCCAAAAAATTGCGGGTTCCATTTATATTAAGATGTGGATATCTATTTAGTTCTAATTTTATTAAGGATAAGAATAACAGTTTTATTTCTAAGCAAATATCATATTATATTGAAAAAATTGTTGCTCATTCAGCAAATATTATTTTTGTAACATATCCTGGAGCAAAAGATTTTTTTATTAACGAACATAATATTGATGCTAAAAAAATACATATTTTAAGAAATCCAATAGATATTGAAAAATTTAAACTCGCTGATCTACAAAAAAATAGAGATGTAATATTTATTGGAAGATTTTCTGATGAAAAAAATATCCCTTCAATAATTCATGCTTGTCATAAAACAAATACAAGCTTAACTTTTGTTGGTGATGGGCCATTAAAACAGGATATGATTCAATTAGCTAAGAGATTAGGAGTAGATGCTATTTTTTGTGATACAGTTCCAAATGAAAAAATACCTATTTTATTAAATAAGCATAAAATATTTATTATAGCATCTTTTTTTGAAGGTAACCCAAAATCTCTTTTAGAAGCAATGTCATGTGAAATGCCTTGTATTGCAAGTAATATTGATGAACACAAAAATATTATAAAACATGAAGAAAACGGATTATTATGTAATACTTCAGCAGAGGATATTGCACATTCAATTATTCAATTAAAACAGTATCCTGATTTGGCAAAAATACTTGGCAACAAAGCCAGACAAAAAATTGTAAATGAATATTCTATGAAAGTTATTGCTGAAAAAGAATCGCAAATTCATTTAAATTTGATTAATGATTATGCCAAAACAAAGTTAAACTATATAAACAATTAATAAGGAAAAAAAGTTATGTCTGAAACAATGCCTCTTGTATCAATATTATTGTGTGTATACAACGGTGAAAAATATATTAAAGAAGCAGTAGATTCTATCTTATTGCAAACATACTCAAACTTTGAATTAATTATTGTGGATGATGGTTCAACAGATTCAACTCTTAATATATTAAAGACTTTTAAGGATCATAGAATAATAATCCATAGTCAAACTAATATTGGATTTACACGTTCTTTAAATGTGGCAGCAAAATTATCTAAGGGGGAATATTTTGCAAGACAGGATGCTGATGATATATCTCTTCCAACTAGGCTTGAAAAACAAATGAAAATATTCATGAAAAATCCTGATGTGATTCTCGTAGGAACAGATACTATCTGGATTGACAGATTTGGAAAATCTCTTGGCAAAATATCAGCTTCTATAAGTAAAAATAATGCATTAAAAAAAATTTTTTCTTTAAAAAATCCATATGTTCATGGTTCTTTAATGTTTTCTAAAAGTGCATTTGAAAAAATTGGTGGGTATTCCGAAAATTTTACAACAACTCAAGATTTTGATCTTATTGTCAGAATGAGTACATTAGAAAATGATTTTTCAGCAGTTCCAGAAACCCTTTATAAACTTAGAATTCATCCCAAAAGTATTACATCAAAAAAATGGATACTTCAGATAAAAAATGGAATAAAATGCGCTAAATTAATTAATAAGCATTACTCCAAGGCAATATCTTTAAAAATTATTCTGGTATATATATTTAAAAAAACGATTATTGGATGTTCTTCTTTAATTTTTCCTGAACTAATATATTTATATAAAAAAAAACGTACTCGTGACTTATAATTGTTTTGCTTTATAAGCCCCCAATGAATCAAATTCTTTTGCCAGTTCTTAATCTTATAAACATTTGATTCATTGGGTTAATTGCTTATCATCCGCCAAAGGACACTTCAGGCATATCTATAACCGCGCTGCTGTTATTTTTAATTGAATCCATCTTACCAAGAGTGATGGGGAGAATTGTTTCAATAAAGTATTGGGCTGAGATGACTTGTCCCTGATAGAATGCTGCGTTTTTGTTTTTATTGATTTTTTCCAATTTCGCTTCTTCGCTGACATCACCTAACAAGGCATCAAGTTTTGATGCAGAGATATTAGCTCTCCATAAGAGCATCCAAGCCATTATAATATCTCCTGAAATATCTAAAAATTGAGAGGCATGGGCAAAGGCTACCTTAAATTTTTCACTCATGGCTGTTGTACCAAGGTGCATAGCAGTTTCGCCAAAACGGTTTACGACATTTTCCATTTTTTTTGCAAGGGGTGAAAGTGTTTCATTTTCTTTAGCTACTTTTATTACCTGATTAATTTCTGAAAGCAAATTCATAAACACAGAACCTTTTTTCATGCCAATTTTTCTGCCCAAAAGGTCCATTGCTTGAATACCGTTGGTTCCTTCATATATTGAATTAATTTTTGAATCTCGCATTAATCTTTCAATGGGATAATCTCTTGTATAACCGTATCCTCCGTATATTTGCATTGCTTGAACTGTACATTCAAAACCTCTATCTGTACAATAAGATTTGATAATTGGTGTTAAAAGCTCAATGAGATCGGCACAATATGTTTTTGTTTCATCATTATCAGCACAGGCTTCTCTGTCAAAAAGATCTGCCACATAATAAACAAAACTGCGCATACCTTCTGTATGAGATTTTATCCATAACAACATTCTTTTAACATCTGGATGATTAATAATAGATACTGATTTAGCATCCTTATTAAACATGTCACCAATATCTCTTCCTTGTACACGTTCTTTGGCATAATTTACAGCGTATAAGTATGCACAAGATGCATTGAACAATCCTAATGCTCCAACCCCTAATCTTGCTTCATTCATCATTTGGAACATTACACGCATACCTTTGTTGACTTCTCCCAGCAATACTCCACGACAATTACCTTTACCACCAAAGGTCAACTGACATGTTGGGCTTGCATGAAGTCCCAATTTTTCTTCTATGCCTGTGCAAACAACATCATTTTTTTCTCCGAGACTACCATCTTCATTTACCCATATTTTTGGAACAATAAAAAGTGAAATACCTTTGGTTCCTTGAGGAGCTCCTTCAATCCTGGCAAGAACAGGATGAATGATATTATCAGTCAAATCATGTTCTCCACAGGTAATGAATATTTTATTTCCTGATATTTGATAGGTACCGTCATCATTTTTAACAGCTTTAGTTGTAAGAGCTCCTAAATCAGACCCTGCCTCGGGCTCTGTGAGAACCATGGTTCCTGTCCATTCTCCAGAATACATTTTTTTTAAATACAGATTTTTTTGTTCTTCAGTACCAAACACTTCCACCATTTTAGCTGCCCCATGGGTTGCAAATCCGAATGCACTGAATGAAAAATCAGCACCAACAATGTATTCCAGTGCTGCCTGGCTTATTAAAAGCGGAAGTCCCTGTCCACCGACCTCAGGATCTTCTGACATTGCAATCCATTCACCTTCTCTAAGAAGCTTGTATGGCCGGTGAAAACATTCAGGAACTTTTACCTGGTTATTCTCAAACACTAAGCCGACTCTGTCACCTTCATCGTTTACCGGTAAAATTTCCTTAACGGCAAAATTCCTAGCTTCGGTGATAATCATGTCAAACATTTTTCGATTCATCCCAGTGAATCGCTCATGTTTTGCCATTCTTTCTGCGTTTAATTGTTCGTACAGAACAAAGTCAATATCTCTTCGGTCTGCAATTTGTTGTGCCATAATATCTTACCTCCATAATAGTTTATAAGTATCCTTTAACAGTTATTTATCCAAGACAAATCACTGTTGGAATATATAAAAATGTCTATGTTTTTTATTTGGTAAGTAAATATTATTTACCAAATAAAACAATATACTTCCTAAAAAATCATTTAATCTGTATCAAAATATTATGTAATATCATTCCAATACAAAATAATGTTAAGCAATTACCATATTAATACATATAGGCATACAACTTTGGTTTTTCATGCAGCGTAATGATTGTGGCATGACAAACAAAAGTTGAATTATAATAAATTGAAATTTTTTATTATTCAAATTTTTATTCCATTTAAAAAAATTTGATAGATATCCTTTGCCTTTTCATCAACAAGTATGTCCCTTTCAAATATAATTCCAGGCAAACATGCATGCTCAATAGCACCAAAAAGACTAGTTCGCATGATAGACGGTTTGATATTTTTTTTAAATTCTTTATTTATAATGCCTTCTTCAATAATATTCAAAACAGCACGACTATGCATTTGAACCATTTTATAGGCATTACTTTCATAAAAATCTTTTGAATTTCTGACTTCAAGCAAAAGCATCCTGGCCATTACCTTGTCAGTATTATAGATGTTCAAATAACAATAAATAATTTCCTTGATTTTCTCAGTGGCTCCTTTAATGTTATTCACTTTTAAATTCGTATTATTGATAAATTCTTCAAAACATTCAGCAAGGGTTTCATAAAGTAAGTCTCGTTTATTGTTAAAGTATTTATAAATAAGCCCTTCGGTTACCTTTGCACACTTAGCTATTTCAGATGTCGTAACCGAATTGAAATCCTTTTCTTCAAGCAGTTTCCTCAATGCTTGAACAATTTTTATTCGACCAGGTGGATATGCCCTATGTTTAATTTTATTTGTGTCGTCTATCAATTCAATACTCCATAATATGTTTTAAATTCAAAATGAGTAAGTATTACTCACCATACATATTATTGTCAAGTTTTTTTTACATAGGGAATTGTTTTTCTAAGGAAAGCTTGAAAAATGGGGGGTGATATCGTTATTTTTTTTATTGTTCTGTTTTTTTTACTATGATTTTTCCATTTAGTTTGGCGAGTCTTGTCCGTCTTGTCCTAATGATGATATGGATTAAACTAAACAGATACTTTTCAAGTGAATCAAATTGAAGTGGATTCAGTTTTTGAATATTTAAAAAAAATACTTGACTCTAAGTAAAATAGTCTATAATGTTCATTCCAATCAAAACATCTTACAACAGATGAAGACATTTCAACATTTACATTTCAAAATTACAACATTTCAACTTTTCAAAATTTCAGCATTACAGCATTACAGCATTACAGCATTACAGCATTTCAGCATTTCAAAATTGGGAAGATTATGCCCAACGGTAATCTATTATATTAAAAATTACGAAGAAAAATCAGACATCCTTATATATATGCCTGTTTACAGTTTTACCAATTTTTTTTTCTGAATCACAGATGACACAGATTAACACTGATTTCACAGATTAAAAAATGTTTTTAAATCAGACACTTCTTAATCTGTGTTAATCATTGTCATCTGTGTAATCTGTGATTCAGATTAGAAAAAGTTTTAACGGCGCATTCCCAAAAAGTAGGAACTTTGCTTTTTTTGGAATAAAGCCTATAGCAATCAGGCTAATAAAGAATATTTTTTTAACAGCACGTTAAGTCCCATAGGGACTCTGCTTGTGTTTTAGGGATAATAATATCCCAAAAAAACTCAAAAATAGGGAGGTAAAAATGTACCATCTCATCAAAAAAAGCTTAGGAATCGTTGTCATTCTATTGTTGGCGACGACTTCCAGCGCTTTTGCCACAAGGGATCTGGCAGATGTCATCAAAACGCTTCAAATCGTCACAGATTTGTCGCAGACATCTTTGCCGGAAATTACGGACGTGGACGGTGATCAGGCAATCGGTCTTGCAGAGGCAATTTTCGAATTGCAAGACATAGCAACATACAGGAAGGAACTAAAGATAGTAAACCTTGGAACGGCTGGAAATTTTGCGGTTTTAGCAAAATCAGGAATCACAACCACTGGAACCACCCATATTACCGGAAATATTGGAGTCAGTCCAATTGATTCGACGGTTAGTTTTGAAATATTCTGACTTCTTTGTAAAGTTAATTTTGAAATATTCTGACTCAATACTCCCCGTATATAATCCAGCCAGACCCCGCCTTTATTATAAAAAATATCCCGCTTATCTGTAAAGGCAGCAACCCGCTGGTTTGTTCTTAGGCCGCTATCAAAAATGTACTTTTGTTTTGTGCCATATCTATTTTTTATAAATTATTAAGACTCCCTATCTTTAAATCGAATCTATATGTAATTATATATTTTTAAATTTTTATTATTAAAAAATGATTAATCTGGATAAAAAAAAATTTATTACAAAAAATTTTTTAATTTTTAGTGTAAGTTTATAAATGAACATATATGGATTTATATTATAAAATTATTATGTTACGAAATACCAAAGCATATTATATTTTTTAATAAATTATAACGTTAAAAAAAAAATAAAAAATTTTGTAAGAAATTCGATTTTTCCGTGTCTATAGGGGCAGAAATAATTATAATTTTAAAGAAAAGTAAAAAATGCAAAAGTGCATAATGCTCCATTGAAGACTTACGCATAATTAATGATATATTGATATGTATATAATTACGAGAAAGGCAACGGTAAAAAATGCAAATACCTTATAAAGTAGATAGTTTACTTCAGTACATAGAATTGCTTAAGCCTGAAAACAGGCCTGATTTTTCCGATCGTTGCTTGATATGCAACGAAAAAAATTGTGCTGTTTATAATGGGACTTACGCACGACATGTAAGTGATCCTTTGAGTAATTTTTATATGGATTATTTTAAAATTCTTCAATATCGTTGTAATCGTAAGGGAAAAAGTTCGGTTACCGATCATGTTACATTTAGTTTGCTGCCGTGGATGCTTATACCATATCATCGCCTGCCTTTAACATTTATGGTCTTCGCCATACAATTAAAACTTCGCAATAAACTCAGTTTTGATGACGTTGTTAAAAAAATTGATGAAATGATATCTGAAAAAGTTTCAGATACCATTGATTATTTAACCTTTATCAGAGTTGGCGCTATTTTAAATTTGAAATTAATTATCATGATCGGATTAAATAAATTCCTTGAAAGCAGCTTTGGAACTAATATGATAAAGAATAGCCTGGATGAAATAGTATTATCAGATGATAAGTTACTTAGTTTCATAGACTTAATC
>Ga0272440_1003030_pt1 | contig 12734 bp, 13 predicted proteins | sample SSMMMBAug17_FD_192440 | JGI IMG/M metagenome (GOLD analysis project Ga0272440, IMG submission 192440) | Marine sediment archaeal communities from Little Sippewissett salt marsh, Falmouth, MA, United States - SSM-MMB-Aug17 | ecosystem: Environmental > Aquatic > Marine > Wetlands > Sediment ...
CTATATCAGGCTATAAGCCATTTTGCTTTAAAAAAAATGTCCGACTTTTTGGGAATGAGCCTAATGGGGAACTTCTTTTTTCAATTGTTCCTACGAAGTGGTCTTGTGTAATATTTTCACTTTGAGTTGTTTTCTTTGGTTTTGTTGTTCTGGATATATTCATCCCATTCAAAGGTAAGCATGGTTTTTTTTTGGGTGTTGCAGGTTTTGCAACAGGGTGTGACATTGCCACGAGTGGTTCGTCCACCTCTGCTAATTGGAACAATATGGTCCATGGTTAATTGTTTGGAAGGTACTTTTTTACCACAATAAGTACAAACTCCTTTGGCACATTTACGTTTCCACCATTGAGTTTTACGCAGTTCTCTTGCTTTATATTTTTCACTGGCGATGAAGGAATTATCGCCAATGACGTCAAAGGGATCTAACATGTTGATCAGGTAACATAAAAAAAGTGATTAAGCAAATAAATCCATTAAAACTCCCAGGTTGTTTTCATCAGATGTCTGTCTGAGAATATCTTCAAGACTTTCCACAGACAATTCTTTGATAACCACATCCTGTTCTACATTGATCAAATCAACATAAAAACCATCGTCATCTTCATTTAATCGAAATTGAGCGCCTTTGATATTGGGACCATTTTCAGAATGTTTTAACTGTTCGAGTTTTAGATTTAATTGGTATACTTCAGATTTTAGATTTTCGCGGTCTTCTTCACGTGCCAGATGTAATTCAGTGCGTTTTAGATTAAGTTCTTTTTCTTTTTGGGATATTCTTTGGGATTTCAGGTTACCATCTTGTTCCCCATATTCTAATGAATTTGGCTCTCTAAAGCCAGGTGGCATAATTTGAACGTTACTCTTAACAACTTCTTGCTTTTGAAGATGTATCGAATCATCATCAGTGCCATCATCTATTTGTGGTTGATACGGTTTCCGCAGTTGTTGTTGATTCACCGATGGTGTAATTGGCTTTGTCAAAGGTGATACTGTAATATCTGACATAATAAACCTCCAGAATTTGATTTTTCAAAATTTTTTATTGTTATATTGTGTATCGACCATCTTCAACCAATCCTTGATTCCAGATATCAACAATTTATAATAGGTTTCAGCACCACCAAGCCCTTTACGACCAAAAAAATAATTAATTTCCAAGAAAAGTGGTTGAGTATTGGTTTCATTAAATAAAAAATCAAATCCGGCCAGATTGATTTGTGTTTGATCGCAAAATCCAATGACAGCCTGTTTTGCACTCTCAATAAGATGGGGATCCGAAACATTATCAATGGTTGCTCCGCGAGCAATGTTTGAATAAAAAGAATTTTCTTGAACACGCCAATAGCCATAAAGGAAACGATTAATGATCACAATCCGCAAACTTCGATTTTTACAAGGAATTAATTCTTGAATGATAAACCCCTTTTGACCGGTTTTTTCATATTCTCGTGCATGGTCAATCATTTGAAAAAGTTTTTCAGATGATTCAATACAAAAAACCGTGTGACCTTCTCCTCCCCAAGAAAATTTAAACACACAGGGAAAGTCAAGAATTGGTATTGGGCAGTTTCTATTCCATTCATCCACACTATCAAAAATTATGGTTTTGGGATGAGGAACATCATATTTTTGAAATAAGCGGGCTTGTCCTGTTTTACCAGGAAATTGGTACATGGCATCATAGTTAGGAAAAACATGCTGACAATTTTGTGAAGCCATTTTATAGAGGCTTTGGCGGCAGCTTTGTGGAAGTATAACAGCGCTGGCTTCTTTTATAGCTGAAAGCTCTATTTCTCCAGGTTCACGCCCTGCGCACAAGATATTTTTATCAGCCTCAATCATTGGATGAAATGAAAGAATCATAATTATGGTCGCTATTTGATGATTTATTTAATTAAATTGATATATTAATAAGAAAAAATGTCAAGAAAATATTCGTACAAACGAATGAATCAAAGCATCCTTAGCACCTTTTTGCCATATTTTTCTGTCTGAATCACAGATTTCAAAGATTAAAAAGTGCTTTTCAATCAAATACGTCTTGATTTGTGTTAATCAGTGGAATCTGTGGAATCTGTGATTCAGATTTCAAGAAGTGTTAACTATCTCATGCCTTTTATATCGAATGATTGATTGACAAAATAAGTGAATAGCCGCAAAATATCAATAAATCAAAAATATTTAATGCTCTTTTGAATAAAACGAAGCAGGGATCCTGATAATGTTTTCATGAAATTTATTTCAACCGCTTTAAAGTAATTTACATTTTCGGTTCTTGTTTGTAAAGACAAGGCATGCCTTTTCTCTACGATCTATAGACACGAAACTTACAAAATAGTAAATGGGGAACTTATTTTCAATTGTTCCTTAAGCAGGTTCATCATTAACGCCTGATATATATAACTCACAAAAATAATCGTCTGCCACCTGCTGAACTTTTTAGACGTTCACATAGCAGTGTATATCTTTTTTCCTGATGATTATTCTTTAATGCAATGTTTAAAGCTTTTTCACTACCAATCAGACAAACCATTTTTTTCCCGCGTGTTACAGCAGTGTATAAAAGGTTTCGTTGAAGCATTATATAATGTTGCGTTACCATTGGAATAATAATAACAGGGTATTCAGACCCCTGTGATTTGTGGACAGTTATCGCGTATGCCAGAGACAATTCGTTAAGTTCTTCAATGGTGTAAGGTACAAGGCGTCCCTGATAGTTAACGATGCATTGATTTTCCAGTGGGTTAATATCATGTATGATTCCAATATCGCCATTATAGACATCTTTTTCATAATTGTTTTTTAAATGCATCACCTTGTCGCCATATTTGAATTTATTTCCACGGGAAATAATAAAGGCATCTGAAGGGTTAAGATGGTTTTGAATCATATAATTTAGATGATTGGTTCCGACACTGCCTTTATGCATAGGCGTTATGACCTGAATATCATGCACTGGATTAACCCCAAATCGCTCAGGTAAATATTGTTGATTGAGTAACAGTATTCCCTGCAATACCATTTCAACCCGATCTTCAATGACAAATATAAAATGTGGATCAGAAAACTCACTATCGGGTGATATGGAGACTAAACGCAATTCAGACAATGACTGTGAGCTTTTCTGATGATAGTGAATTTTCATTTTTGTAATTTCCGGGGCTTTCCCCTGATTGATCAAGATGGCATTTTGGGCAAGGCTTGTATTTTTTCCATGACGAAAAACAGTATTTAATGAAAAAACAGGCAAACGCTCTGATGCGATCAAATCTTTTAAAACATTTCCCGGGCCGACTGATGGCAATTGAAAACGATCTCCCACAAAAATGATCATGGCATTCATCGGTATGGCTTTTATTAAATGATACATCAAAATAATATCGACCATAGAAAATTCATCAATGATAACAACATCAACGTCCAATGGGTTCAGTTCATTTCGGCCAAATTCATTTTTATCTGGGTGATAGGCCAATAAACGATGAATGGTTTTTGCTTTAAAATTTGTTAATTCTGACAGGCGTTGTGCGGCACGACCTGTTGGTGCAGTCAACGCGATTTCCTGATTCAAGTGATTTAACAACAAGCATATGGATCGGGTTAGTGTTGTTTTCCCAGTCCCTGGACTTCCGGTAATAATAGCTGTTTTATATCGCAAAACCTGACTCAAAACCCATCGTTGTTCATCTGATAAATTAATCAGCATGTGTAATTCTATTTTGGGTAACAATGATTTGATCTTATTTTTTTCAATAGACACAGGAATTGTCAAAAAGGCTTTAAATCGTTTTGAAAATTCTTTTTCAGCAACGTAAAATGCAGGCATGTAAATAATTCGATCTTTTGTGGGATGATCTGAAAGACTATCAATAATGATTTCTTTAGATTGGGCAAGTTTTTCAATATCATTTTTGATATGGGGGACAGAATGACGAAATTTCGAGGCAACGGTATCGATTAATATAGACTCATGGACACACACATGTCCATTTTGAATGAATGAATTAAGGGTATGAATAATTTTTTCAGGTATGGTGTTGACTGCTGGCTTTTTAGCCAGCAAGTCATTATGAAAAGAAAAAGCGGTTTGTTGATGTGTCACGAGTGTATCATCAATGCTTAAAAGATCGTTGTCCTGTATAAACCATTGTAACATCTTTTTCATTGCATGCTTCAATGGTCTGATAATCATTCGTTGAACCACCGGGTTGAATAATTGCGCTCACACCTTCTTTGATTCCAACATCAGCGCCATCACGAAATGGAAAAAAAGCATCACTAATCATGGCTGCGCCAATTAATCCACCATTTTCTTCAGCAACCTGATGATCAATATCCAAACGTTTTTCCGGGTCAGTCAGGTTATGGTAAGGTGTTTGATGACGTTCATAAGCATATCGATCAGCTAACTTCCTGTATGCCTTGTCACGTGCAATTTCAGCAACCCCCACACGATCTTGTTCACCCGTTCCAATACCGACAGTGACCCCATTTTTAACATAGATTACTGAGTTTGAGGTGATACCACTTTCGATTAACCAACCAAAAATCATATCACTAAATTCTTGAGGCGTTGGAGAACGTTTAATTTGAAAGGTCTGTCCTTTATAGTCACAACTGGCTAACTGACAATCTTCTGATTTCAGTGTTTTGGGGACAAAAGACCACTGGGCAATGATTCCACCATCGATTAAGCTTTTAAATTCAACGGTTCGCTTACCAACAAACTGATGAAGTCTGTCGATATTTTGTATCTTGATAACACGTAAATTTTTCTTTTTTTCAAAAACGCCCATAGCACCGTCTTCAAAATCAGGCGCAACAACAACTTCAGCATATTGACTGGAAATTGCTTCAGCCGTGGCAATATCAATGGATCGGTTTACAGCGATACATCCACCAAATGCAGCGACACGATCCGCCATATATGCTTTATGATAAGCGTTTGAAAGTTCAGAGTTCTGAGCCACACCGCATGGATTATTATGTTTGACAATTACAACTGTTGGTGTATCAGAAAAATATCGTAGAATATTCAATGCATTGTCAGCATCTGTTAGATTGGTTTTCCCTGGATGTTTACCGGATTGCAGTAATTCAATATCCGATGCCAGATAATTACCCGCTTGAATGCATTTCGTTTCACCTAACATCAGATTACCATTGAGTAATTTATATAATGCAGCTTCCTGGCCTGGATTCTCACCATATCGAAGACCTTTTTCCACCTGGTCAATGGTCCAGCTTACTTTTTCATAAAATAGTGTCTGACGATTGTTATGATCAATAAATGATATTTCCATTTGTGGTGGAAAATGATCATCCATCACCGTTTTGTACATTTTTTTTAAATCCTGGGGCATTTGTCCGGGTTCCTCCATTAAAGGTTATAGCAGGTTGATACAGCATCCATTGATTGTTTACTCAAATATTCAAAGATAGCGGTATCATAATTACTGGTATGCCCAAACGCTTTTTGAGCCAGTTGAAAACGTTTGTTTAATGTGGTTGCGCCATTGTTTTGTTTCATTTCTTCAATGATGCTCTCATAGTCTTGAGGATCAACAACAGATGCCACACGAATAAAATTTTTTGCTGAGGCTCTGATCATGCAAGGACCGCCAATATCAATATTTCCACGAGCCTGCTCGACAGTAACGTCGGTTTTTGCAACTGTTTGTTCAAAGGGATACAGATTAACAACAACCATGTCAATGGGGGAGGCCTGGGTTCGTTTAAGATCATTTTGATGATATTCATTATAAGTTTCTGTCAATAATCCCAGATAAATTTTAAAATCCAATGTTTTGACAAGGCCACCCTGGGTTTCAGGTTGACCGGTGTAATCAGAAACCAATACCAATCGTTGGTCAGCCTGATATCCTAAAATTTCTTTTATTTTTTGATAGGTTCCACCAGTAGAAATAATGGTTATGTCTGGTACAATCTTAACCAGTTTAGGAATAAAATCATCCAATCCTGTTTTATCTGACACACTGATCAAAACATGCTTGATCGGAACCAGAGGATCAATCTTTGTCACTATATTCAATCCCATGAGGGGAATCTCCTTTTTGTAATTGTTGATGAATACCTTTCACCTGTTCAAGTACTGGGTGTTTAAGGCTTCTGAATTGTGGGTGAAAGGCTTTGTGATCATCCCATGTAAAACTGACGACATCATATTGTTCAGGGATATATTTTTCATTGTGAATGCCATAAATGGATTCAGGGTAATATTCCAGCCAGAGCATACGTTTGGGGTTAATTGAAAATTGTTGTGTGACACATGTTGCAATATGTGCAACACAACTTCGCATGCTTAATTTTTTGTTTTTCAAGGCTGGATCTTCGGGAAGTAAATCTTCGGTAATAATAATATATGGCCTTGCAACCGGTATGTCAGGATCATTTTTTAAATGAACCAGACGCAACAAACAATTACCAGATGCCAGTTTCATTTTTCCGCCAAATCCATCCCAATAAAAAATACCATTATGAAGAATATTGAAATTCATATTACCTAATTTAGCTGCATCAAAGGTTCTGATCAAAAATATTTACGCGATCGAGATGAGTTGCGATCAATGGGATTTGTATAATCATAGTCAATTTTATAAACATGAATCGCTTTGGTCGCTGCTGCAACATTGGTTCGATTGACTGTTTTTCCCAAGTTAGATCGATGATAAATACCTAACAATCCCAAAAGATTTTTTTCATCAAGCATTTTATTCACAAAAGGAATAAATTCTTTTTCGCTGCGGTTGATTTGTTCAGATACAGCCAGAACATTTATATTTTCTAAAATATGTGTCAACAGATCCGGGTTTGTTTTCATAACACTGTTAATGACATCCACCAACGTTTTATGGTTCAAATGCTGAACAATCGATGCAACAAAATCTTTTTGAGCTGTCAGTAAGTGTTCTACTGAAGCTGCAATGACTTTTGGATCAATAGCGCCAGCAATTTGTGAAATAAGAGCCGGTTTTTTATCCAGTAATGAATTTACAATGCCAGCAATTGCTTCAGGTGCTATTTCTGTGATAGTTTCTGCGACAAAAATAGGGTTATCCGTAAGAAATCGATTAATGGTTGCAGCCGTGTCTTTGATATCCAATATCCGGGTGACTTGTTCTAAGAATTGGGGATAATCTTCGGTAAACCTTCGAGCAGCCTGAAAAACCAGGTTAATATCCATTCGAACAATTATTTCTGAAAGTGCTGTTGTATGCTTTTGAACCAGCAGATTTACCACACCAGCAATTTGATCTTTGTCCAATTGATTCACAAGTTCCATTGAAAAATCTGATATGGGACTTAAACCTTTTGATATGGCGCCAACAAGAATATCTTTGTCCAGTAAAGCCAACATATCAACGGCTAGATCAGGGGAAAGATCAATCATACGGTTGATGGTTTTGGCAACAATTTTTAGATCAAGATGCTCAACCAGATGTGAAACGATCTGAGGATTTTTTTTCAGAAGTTCATGAAAAGACCCCATCAATGCCTTATGATCCAATTTTTCAACCAATCCGCCAATCAATCCTGGATATTTTTGGATGCTTTCATTAATAATCGCTGCCAGAGCTTTTGGATCAATGGCAATGATCAGGCTGCTGAATTGGCTGGCATTGTCATGAAGCAGTTTGTTAATGGCTTCTGCTACATCATCCATATCTAAATTTGCAATCAGTTGACTGACCATATCAGTCACTCGCTTGATGGATGCATTGACAATGCTTGCAAAAAATTGCGCATCAAAAGGTTTGAGGAGTCGGAATGGAAACCCGTTTGTCATTGTTTGAAACATAATAACTCCGATCCTTTATTTTAAAGGTATGCTAAGGAAAACGATTTATATCAATAACCTTTCCATTTGTACTGGTCAAGTAATATTGTCAGGTATGATAAAAATACAAACGAATAATGTCAAAATCCGCTGATTATGACATTATTCGTTACATTTAACCACCTGTGTTACCAATGAAGCAAAGATGCTGCCCATGTAAAACCAGCACCAAAACCACATATCAGCACGAGGTCATTATCTTTAAGCTTGTTTTGTTTAATAGCTTCACACATACAAATTGGAATTGTTGCTGCAGTTGTATTACCAGTCCATTGAATGGTATTGACCAATTTTTCTTCTGGAATCTTTAGCATGTTGGCAGTCATTTGGTTTATTCTGAGATTTGCCTGATGAAAAAGCACAACATCAATATCATCAACGGTTTTTCCTGTTTTTTCCAAAACTTCTTTACTCACTTCAACCATTCGACGGGTCGCATGTTTAAAGACAACTCGTCCTTGCATTTTGGGATAGTGGACGCTCTCATCCAAATTTTCATGGGATATAAAAAAATCATAAGCATTGCATGGGTATTCAAGCCATAAGGCACTGGCATGTTTTCCTTCTGAATGAAGCGCATGTCCCAGAATGCCATTATGTCCTTCAGGCGCTATTCCCACAACGACAGCACCAGCACCATCACCGAAAAGTACAGTGACATCTCTGCCTTCTTTACTGAAATCAAGCCCCCTGGAATGAACTTCTGCACCAACAACCAATACCTTATTGTATTGGCCAGATTTGATCAAACTATCTGCAATTGACAGGCTATAGATAAAACCGGTACATTGATTTCGAACATCCAAAGCCCCTACCGGTCGATCACCAAATAATTGATCTTGCAAAAAAACACCATTCCCTGGAAAATAATGATCAGGACTCAATGTCGCATATATGATAAAATCAATGTCATCAGGCGTTAGATTCGCACGTTCAATGGCTATTTTGGAGGCTTCATAAGCCATATCTGTCCCTGTTTCATTGGTGACATAATGCCTGGCTTTGATTCCTGTTCGTTGCTGGATCCATTCATCTGATGTTTCCAGGAATTTAAATTGTTCCAGTTCCGTATTTGGAACGACTCGTTCCGGCAGATACATGCCGACACCAAGAATTCGAGAGTTGCGTGTCATATGCTTTTCCTTTTTTTTGATTGAGAATATGGCCATTTTTTTGATTTCCATTTCTCAAAATTTCGCTCATTATCCCTGTTATCAATTTAACAAACTATAACACATTGACTAATTTTTGAAAATATCATAACACAATAAAAAATTAATATTTTGTAAAAAAATTTATTCTGGTCTTATAAGCATTGATAGAACTATCAAATCAACCCAAATTATATCTTGCACCAATGCGAGGTCTTACTGAAGCCACGTATCGAAATGTTTTTTTTCGATATTTTAGCGGTATTGATGTAGCGATCAGTCCCTTTATCACTACAGTAAAAGGCCCGTCTATATCCGCCAGGCACATCAAGGATATTTTACCCAAAAACAATTATTCTTCCATACCACTGATACCACAATTATTAAGCAAAGACCCTGATGGATTCATTCGCATGGCGAATCGATTGTTTGATTTGGGATACGAAAACATTAATTGGAATCTGGGATGTCCTTATCCTATGGTTGCCAAAAAAATGAGAGGTTCCGGTCTTCTTCCACATGCAGACATTATTGACGCATTTTTAGATAAAGTATTATCCGCTATTCCCAATAGACTGTCACTTAAAACACGCCTGGGACGATTTAATGAAAATGAAATTTTATCATTAATACCAGTCTTTAATCGCTATCCACTCTCTTATATTATTATTCACCCAAGAACTGGAAAACAAATGTATGATGGCACTCCCAACTTAGATTATTTTTCAGAATGTTTGAATCTTTTAAAACATCCAGTTGTATACAATGGTGATATTAATTGTCTTTCAGATTTTTACAATTTTGCCAATAAATTTCCATCAGTGGATGGATGGATGATTGGACGAGGAATGTTGAAAAATCCTTTTTTAGGAGAAATTATCCAGACAGGAAAGGTTCAAGAAAATACAATTGAAGTATTCAAACAATTTCATGATGATTTATTTGAATGTTATCAATCAACCTTAAATGGTCCAGGGCATGTATTGGGAAAAATGAAAGGCCATTGGCAATATATGTCCAGACGATTTGAAAATGATCGTAAGCTGCTAAAAAAAATACAACGGGTCTCAAAACTTGAGCATTACGAAACAATTGTAATGGAAATGTTTAGACAGTGTCGTGAAAAGGAATGTTTATGGAAAAACGTCAGTTCACAAGAATAGAATTAACCACATCTGTTCGATCAACAGTTTGCATTGGCAATATCACTTTTAATGGTTTTGTTGACAATTTGAGCATTAAAGGGATGATGTTCAAGTCATCTTACCAGATTCCTCTTAATGAAATAATGAGTATTACCATATTTCCATCAGAAGACAATTCAGATATTCAGTTAAAAACAGAAGGCAAAGCTGTCAGAAATGTCAACGCTGGTGTTGGTGTGTGTTTTAATAAACCTGAACATGATTTGTTTGAAAAATTTATTAAAATTGCCTTGTTAAAAATGAGCATTTAATTTAATATTAATTCTTTTTGTCCAGGATACTTAAATATTGAAGTGTTTTATATGCAATGCGTTTGAATGCAGGTGCTGCGACTTGTCCCCCGTAGTATCCTTCTTCAGGTTCATCCACAACCACTAAAATAGCTATTTCAGGTTTTTCAGCAGGAACAAAGCCTAAAAAAGAGGCAATATATAAATTTCGAGCATAGGTACCACTGGAATTTATTTTTCTAGAAGTACCTGTTTTTCCACATACAGCATAGCTATCCATCGCTGCTTTTTCACCCGTTCCATCTGATGTTACAACGGTTTGCATAATTTTTCGGACTTGATAAGCTGTTTGTTGGGAAATGACCCTGCGGATTCTTTGAGGTTTCTTTTCATGAATCACTTTTCCATCAGCGCTCAAAATTTTATGAACCAGAAAAGGCTTCATTAAATAACCACCATTGGCAATTGCGCATGCAGCCGTTAACAATTGTATGGCAGAAACAGAAATACTATGTCCAAAGCAAATAACACCCTGATCAAGTGGCGTCCATAGATCATAACTCATCAAACTTCCCGTTGCTTCTGCCGGGCAGTCAATATCTGTTTTAGAACCGAACCCAAATTGTTTTAACATTTTATAAAGATATTGCGCACCCAATAGCTCTCCTATCTTAACCGCTCCAATGTTGCTTGAATGCTGAATGATTTGTTGAAGGGTCAACCAACTGTAAGGATGTGAGTCATGAATGGTTTTTCTTCCAATCATATAAGAACCATTTTCGCAGAAAAAAATACTGTTTGAATCACATTTTTTGGATTCAAGCGCTGCCGCAGCCACAAATATTTTCATTGTTGATCCAGGTTCAAAAGTATCAGTTACTGCTTTGTTTCGCCATCGGACTGGCTTGAATGTACTAAAAATATTGGGATTGAATGTCGGATGATGCGCCATGGCCAGGATTGTTCCAGAATCAGGTTTCATGACAATGGCATAAGCCGATTTTGCCTTATATTCGGTAACGGTCTCTTTTAAAATGGTTTCACAAAAATATTGAATTTTTTGATCAATCGTTAACACAATATGTTGTCCAATCGTTTTGTTCACTGATCCATCTGTTGGTAAAAAACCACGACCAAAGGCATCTTTTTTTCTTTCAGAAATAAATTGTTTACCCGCAAGTGAACTATTATAATAATATTCAAGTCCTTCCAAACCATTACCATCAATACCTGTAAATCCAATCACTTGTGCAGCAAGCGATTTATTGGGATAAGCTCTTCCAGGTTCTGGCACAACATTAATTCCAGATAATTTTTGTTCTTCAATCTTATTCGCTTGTTGTGGATCAACCTGTCTCTTAATCCAAACAAAACTTTTATCACTGGACAGCTTTTGAATAATACTTTTGGGGGGCATTTTAAGATATCTGGAAATTTTTTGTGCTGTTTGTTTATTATCCTGTATTTGCGAAGGATGAGCAAATACGGAATAACTATCAATGGTGACCGCCATTTCATGCATGAGCCTGTCATAAATAATACCTCTTATTGCAGGGGCTTTATAGTATTCAATATACTGTTTTGATGCTTCATGTGACAGCCATTCTTTTTTATATACTTGTATGTAAAGAGCTTTTGCAAAAATTATCAAAAAACTGAAACAAAATATCAATGCAATCCATCGGATACGTCGTTTGATATTATGTAAATGAACATGCGTACCAGTATAATTTGATGGATATCGGTTTGATTGCTCAAACAATTGATCAATCATTATATTTTTTGATGGTTGTTCACTACTATATTCCACAACTTTACTTTTACTCCTTATTCTATACTGATGAATATCTGACATTAAATCGATACAAAAGTTCTTTTTTGCTGCTCCAGACAATATGATTGTCTATAAAATATTGAATTGTATTCTTAAAAAATCCACTGCTGGAAAAAACAAACAAAACCGCTTTGTCTATTTTTTCAAGAAGCTTGAGTTCGTCTGCTTTTTTTACAAATCTTTTCGCCTCTTTGATTGAAAATTGAGTATTGCGGTTTAATGCGAGCATTCTTTAGAAAAAGCGCAATTCCATTTTTCGTCCGGTAAAAAGGTCTGGATTTCCAATTTTTCGCTAATCATAATGAAACTCCTGTTAACGTGCCGTTGAAGGATGCCTTTAATTAATAGTCTTATTTATCAACTATAATCAAGATTTTTAAACTATGTGTTGAAATTATTAACGTAATATAATACAAAACTGTTAAGTATAAGATATTAATTTTCTATGACATAT
>Ga0272440_1003031_pt1 | contig 12729 bp, 10 predicted proteins | sample SSMMMBAug17_FD_192440 | JGI IMG/M metagenome (GOLD analysis project Ga0272440, IMG submission 192440) | Marine sediment archaeal communities from Little Sippewissett salt marsh, Falmouth, MA, United States - SSM-MMB-Aug17 | ecosystem: Environmental > Aquatic > Marine > Wetlands > Sediment ...
TTCATCTTCTTCAGTGTAATCATGGTTCAAAAAACAGAATGAACAGTTTGGTACGCATATGATTAATGTTTAATTTTTAATTAAGCATTTTGAAATGGGGAATTTATTTTTCTAGCATTCCTAAGAGAGTTGGAGTATTGTGAAAAAAATTCAAAACATTCTGCCTCATGTTGAAAAGCCCGCCCGATATATTGGTGCAGAAGCCAACATGATTCGAAAAAATCATCAAAAAATCCCTTGCAAGATTGCATTGGCATTTCCGGATATGTACGAGATTGGATCATCACATATGGGGATTCAAGTGCTCTACAATGTGATTAATCAACATCACAATGCCCTTGCTGAACGTGTATTTGCACCTGCACCAGATATGGCAAAGTGTTTGAAATATCAGTCCATACCACTGTCATCACTGGAAACACATACCCCCCTTCAAAACTTTGATATCATAGGTTTTAGCTTATTATATGAATTAAACTATACCAATATTCTTAGCATTCTGGACTTGAGCAACATTCCCTTTTATTCATCAGATCGGGATCGTCACCATCCACTAATTATTGCCGGCGGCCCCTGTATGTGCAACCCTGAGCCTGTTTCAGCCTTTTTTGATGCCATTGTTGTCGGTGATGGCGAGCAGGTGATCCTTCAAATGATTGATACATGGTTGGATTGTAAAACAAATGACCGCCTATCTGCATGGGCAAAACTGGAAGGTGTTTACGTTCCGAAATTATTCGACGCTATGCACTCAAATTCACCAAAAGACTTAGAACAATCCAGTGATTGTTCTGAAAAAAGGGTGCGTCGAGTGATTGCCACGAATTTGGACCATACTGCTTTTCCAGAACATCCAGTGGTCGCTGTCGGAAAACCTGTTCATGATCGGTATAGCCTTGAAATCGCCCGAGGGTGTTCACGTGGATGTCGTTTTTGTCAGGCAGGCATGATCTATCGACCGGTTCGTGAACGCTCTGTTCATCATCTCTTACAGCTAACCGAAAGTGCATTGAAGTCAACAGGGTATAATGAGATCTCTCTTTTATCTCTCAGTTCAGGTGATTACTCTCATATTAATACCTTGATGTCTCAAATCATGTCATACTGTCAACAAGAAAAAATTGCTGTGTCATTGCCATCACTGAGAGCCGGTACCCTTACTCCTGAACTGATGGCCTGTATTAAACAGGTCCGCAAAACCGGTTTTACCATTGCGCCGGAAGCCGGTAGCAAAAGAATGAGAAATGTGATTAATAAAAATATTACTGAAGAACAAATCGTTAGAACAGTGATTTCTGCATTTGAAATGGGATGGCAATTGATCAAATTGTATTTTATGATCGGACTACCAACTGAAACACCGGATGATATTGAAGGAATGATTGATCTGGTAAAAAGACTTCGCATCCAAATAAAGAAATATTCAAAAAGAGCGCACCTGAATGTCAGTGTTTCCACGTTTATTCCCAAACCGCACACTCCTTTCCAATGGTGTCCGCAAATTGATCTGGAAACGTCCAAAAAAACAATCATGTATTTAAAAGAGCAATTCAATATTAAAGGGATTCGATTTAAATGGCAAGATCCTCAGGTCAGTTTTATAGAAGGAATTTTTTCGCGGGGCGATCGCCAATTAAGCTCGGTGATTGAGAAAGCCTACCTTGCAGGCTGCCAATTTGATGGCTGGAGCGATCGATTTCGATTTGATTTGTGGCAAAAGGCTTTTGATGAGGTTGGCATTTCACAAGATAAGTATCTGTCTAAACGCCCTATGGACAGTAAGTTGCCCTGGGATCACATTGATGTTCGTATCAGACGTTCATTTTTAGTTGATGAATTCCACAAAGCCATGAAGGCTGCACAAACCGGAGATTGCAGAACGGATCAATGTAATGCATGTGGATGTTGTGATTTTAAGGAAATCACAATGGTTACGAATCAAAGCATCCAACGAGATAAATTTCCTTCGGTCAAAATATTCAAAGAGGTGATCTTTCAAAGAATTCTTTTTAATTATACCAAGCAGTTGAATGCGCGTTTTCTAGGACATCTGGAATTAGTGACCATTTTTATTCGCGCGTTTCGTCGAGCAGGTTTTCAATTTGCATACTCACAAGGTTTCCATCCCATGCCCAAAGTATCTTTTGCAGATCCACTTCCATCAGGTATGGCCAGTGAATCAGAATTTTTTTTAGCGACGCTAGTGGATCAAAAAGAACCCTATCAAAAAATTAGCGATCAAAGCCTTCACCGAATTAACGCACAATTGCCTGAAGGGTTGGAATTATTCGCCTGTGAAGAAGCCCATTCCAAAAAAGCCCTGGCTGAAAAAAAATCAACACAAATCGCCTACCAGATACACTTACCAGAAGCAATCGATTCCAGGCGCATTGATGACTTTTTCGAATCAAAAACGTTTATTGTCGATCGGCAAAACCAGAAGGGAAAAAAAATAAGTATTGATTTTCGAAAAAAAGTTTTAAAAATTCATGTGTGTGGAACCCATCAGGTGTATTGTCTGATTGACAACCAGATGCCAAATATGATTCGACCCAATCTTGTGCTTGAATATGTATTGGGTTTGAACCCATCTGTCATTCAAAGCGCAACAATTTTAAAATTAGCGAAATATTAAATATTGCCGAGATCGTATACACTTTTAAGTCATCTTCTTCAGTGACATTCTGGTTCAAAAAACAAGATTGGACAATGATTACCCGGGGAACTTATTCTCAGTGAATCCCTTAAAATGAAAAAGTGCATTCAATCTGGCAGGGTTCCTACCAGATTGATACTCAGTTTTTACTCATTGGCTTTGCGGCCCCGATAAGGAAATATGACAAGCTTTCGGTAATAGCCTGAGCCAATACTTTGGGTTTTTAAAGTGCTCTCATTTTTTAAAGCCAAATGGATGATTCGTCTATCGTGAGCATTCATGGGGCTAACTGTTTCAGGACGTTTCGTTTTCTTTACTTTATCTGCCAGGCGATGGGCCAGCTTTGTCAGATTCTCTTCTCTAATACGAAGATAACCTTCAATATCAATGCGTATGCGAAGTTTTTGTTTGAAACGTGATTTATTGACTACTTTGTCAATTAAAAATTGCATGGCTTCCAATGATTGGCCATGCTTGCCAATAAGCACAGCAGTATTCCCCCCTTGAATATGAAAAAAAACTTGACCCCGCTGTGTAGAGGATGTAATTTTTGCATCCTCGGTAATCGCGTCGACAATTCTTTTGAGCACATTGTATCCTTTTTGGACATTTTCATCTTCCAAAATCGGTGTCTCAGAATCTCCATTCTCCTCTTGTTCTTCTTTTACAGATGAACTTTCCGATACGATCGGACGAGATGGTCCGGCGGGAGTAGTTTCTTTCTTTTCTTCTTCAAGTGGTTTTTTATCAGTAATCTCTTTTTTTTTGGGGGGGTATGAATCCAGGGAATGAACACGAATCTTTGCTTTCTTGGATCCGACCAAGCCAAATATTCCTGTAGAACCATATGAAATCACATCATATTTAAGTTTTTCTTTTGATACACCCAGCTCTCTACTTGCTTGTTTTACTGCTTCATCAGCGGTTCTACCGACAAATTCAATGTAATTCATTCAACTAACCTCCATTTACTCATTTTTCTTGTTAACGTAGTATTGCTGCAAAATAGATGCCACATTATTGATAAGCCAATACAGGACTAAGCCTGCAGGAAAATTGATAAAAATAAACGTAAAGAAAACCGGCAAAAACATCATCATTTTGGCCTGACTCGGATCTCCGGGCGGGGGTGACATTTTTTGTTGAAGAAACATGGTGCCCCCCATGATAATTGTCAGTACTGGAATGCCATAGGGCTCTTGCATTAAAGGGATGTATCCCTCAAATTGAAAGAGTCTGTCTGGTGCAGATAAGTCATTTATCCATAAAAAAAATGGCGCATGGCGGAGTTCAATTGCCTGATACAACATCCTGTAAAGTGCAATAAAAACAGGAATTTGAAGTAGCATTGGAATGCATCCACCTAATGGATTCACTTTATATACGCGATACAGGTTCATCAGCTCTTGGTTCATTTTTTGTCGATCATCTTTAAATTTTTCCTGTAGTTCTTTCATTCTGGGCTGAAGTTTGCGCATTTGATTCATGGATTCGTAACTTTTGTTACCCAAAGGCCAAAAAAGAATTTTTATCAATAGGGTCAATAAAATAATAGCAATACCATAATTGGGTATAATTTGATAAATAAGATTCATCAAGTACAAACAGGGCCTTGCGATAATATCAAACCATCCGAAATTAATGATTTCATGGAAATTATTTTCCAGTCCATTCAGTAGTTCCAGGCTTTTGGGGCCAAAGAAAAGACTGAAATTATACAATCGTTGTTTTTGTGGCTCAATATTTGCGTGAGGCATTTGTAAATCCACCTGAATGATTTGATTCTCAAGCCAAATATGGGCTTGAATGTTCTCCTGAGCGTCAAGGGGTAAGACAGCACTGGCAAAATAGCGATCTTCAATTGCAGCCCATGATATCGTTCCATTATGAATACCGGAGTCCTCAATATCATCCAGGTTGATTTCCTCAAGGTGTCCATTTAAATGCAGAGCAGGACCTTCAAATATATATCCACCCACATTCTCAGGAACTTGACTGCGTATTGAAACCTGAAGTTGATCACCAATTGGAAAGTCGGTCGGGTTTTCAATGACCACTGTCAGTCCGATCATATAGGATGTGGGATCAAAAAAATAGTTTTTGATAATTCGAATGCCCTGTGGCAATTTGTAAATAAATTGTAACTCCTTTGGTGTGGTTACTTCTATTTTACTATGAGATATCTGAGCGTCGTAAAGAACCTTATCAAGGTCAGGAATGACATTGTTTTTAAAGGAAATAAGTGCTGTTCCAGCATTTTCGAGGTCAATTAGATTCATAAATGCTGAATCTTCAGATAAGGTCGTTTTATATCCAAAAAGTGTGATCGAATTGATTGCTGCCCCGCGCTCAGAAATTTTGGCTTCAAACAATGGTGTTTGTACAATGATTTCTCTTGCGGTTTTTGTCGAAGGTTGCTCGTTTTTAAGGACTTCAATCTTTTGTTGTGGCTGTTTTTTATCAGCCAAAAGGAGATTTTCCTGATTGTCTGAACCTTTTTGGACATCAGTTACGCCAGATGATTCTTGTTCCGAATATTCATCCGGTTGATTGGGCGGTTTTTCGATAAAATAGTTTTGCCATACCAAAAGCACAAGAAAAGAAAGTGCGATTGCAAGGAGAAACCTGATCTGTTCCATTCATCATTCTCCAGGGATTCTGAGAATCCCTTCATTTATGTTAACTTGCATTAAATAGGGTCATACCCGCCCGGATGAAAAGGGTGGCATTTGAGAACTCGTCGAATACTCAAATACAGGCCTTTACCAGGACCATATTTTGATATGGCCTTATAGGCATATGCTGAGCAAGTGGGATAAAATCGACACGTCGGTGGAAATAATGGGGATATTGCAATTTGATATAAGCGAATCCATTTTATAAATATCCATTTAAAAAAATCAGACATCATGTTCTTTTGATAAACGTTTTAATAGCGCCAACAAGGCATCAACGCATTGTTGATTGGATCGTTCTCGAATCTGTCTTTTTGCAATAACGTTCATATCATATTTATGTATCAATATATGCCTGTTTTTCCGGAACGTTTCTCGTACCAAACGTTTAATTCGATTTCGTACAACAGCATTTCCTGTTTTTTTGGTGGCGGTAATCCCCAACCTTGACGCATTCATTGATGGATTATGAGCGTAATTGATAATATACAAGTTATTTTGTATTCGTTTACCATGTTTTTTTAAGTACTCAAATTCACAACGTTTGCGTAACCGATAGTTTTTTGGAAATAAATTCACCAATCAGGCGCTCAGTTTTTTTCTGCCTCTTGCCCGGCGACGATTGATAATTCTGCGCCCTGCTTTTGTTGACATACGTTTACGAAAACCATGCGTTCTTGCGCGTTTAATCCGGCTCGGTTGAAATGTTTGTTTCATTGATTAATTCTCCATTCTCATCTTTTTTCCAAAATGATTTGCATGGAGCAACCATGCAATTTTTGAAATTTGGATTATTATAAAAAAGTGTTGCGATACAAATCATAGTTGAGGTTTTTTGTCAAGTAAGAACTGGTCTCAAAAAAAAATTGTTTTTATAATTAAAAAACATGTTTGACATTTTCTTAATTATATCATATAAAGGACAACTTTTTAATTGATAGGCAGGAAAGGTTGGGTGGCCTGCAAAAAAGAGTTGTGAACGATACATAACAATTAACATAATAATAAATGAGCATGGAAAAGAGTTTTAGGAGGATTGATTAAACCTTCCAACTCATAACCGATGCAAAAAGAGAGGGAAATTATGGCAGAAGGAATTATTGAAATCAGTGACAATGATTTTGAAGAAAAGGTTCTTCAATCAGATAAACCGGTTGTTGTTGACTTTTGGGCAGCCTGGTGTGGACCTTGCAAAGCCATAGGACCGGTTTTGGAAGAGCTTTCGAAAGAAATGGGTGAAGATGTCGTATTTGCCAAATGCAATGTTGATGAAAATCAAGGATCACCAACAAAATATGGTATTCAGGCCATTCCAACTCTAATCTTTTTTAAAAATGGGGAGGCTGTCGATCGCATTACCGGTATGGTTCCCAAATCAAAAATTGAAGAATCTATCAATAACATAAAATAAGGCAGAAATAATATGCACAGGTCGCATATATTATATATGGTAGGAAAATTTTTTTTGATTGCCATATTATGCATGACTATTAGCTGTGCAGGTGGACCGCCGAAAAGAGAAAAAAATGACATTCAACTGCTTGAGGAAGGTGAAACATTTTTTCAGGCAGGTAAATATCAGAGGGCCATTGAATCTTTTGAAAATTTAATTGATTGGTACCCATTCAGTGTGCATGCAACCAATGCGGAATTGCGAATTGGAGATTCACACTATCATTTGGGACAACATCATGATGCCATATTTGCATATGAAGGCTTTGAGCGCTTGCATCCAACACATGCCAAAGCGCCTTATGTTCTGAACCAGATAGGCACATGCTTTTTAAATCAATTGGATACGATAGATAGAGATCAAACACCCGCAATACAGGCTGTTAGGTATTTTGACCGAATTCGCCATGAGTACCCGCAAAGTCAATATGCAGTAGAGGCTAAAAACAAGATGATGACTTGTTATAAATCTCTGGCTGAAAATGAATTATATGTGGGGATCTTGTATTTTAAGGCGGAACGTTATCAAGCAGCTCTCAATCGGTTTCAGGTTGTCGTTTCACGTTATCCTGATGTTGGTGTCCATCATAAAGCGCTAACTTATATTTCGAAATGCCGAATTGCCATGGCCAAAATAGGTCAAAGCAGTAAGATAAGGAGATAAGGACACATGTCAAAAATATGTGAATTATGTGGTAAAAAACCAATGGTTGGCAACCATGTTAGCCATGCACATAATGTAAATAAAAGAAGATTCAATCCAAACCTTCAACGTGTTCGTGCCCGCCATCAGGGACAGGTAAAGAAAATTATGGCATGTACGCGTTGTATTCGTTCTGGAAAAATTGAAAAAGTTCCACGTGGTATGCAAAAAAATTAATTAAATTCATTTTTTTTATTGACAAATTGCCATAAAAAATTTATTATTGGATTTTAATTAAATGATGGGTCGTTAACTCAGTCGGTAGAGTATCTGCCTTTTAAGCAGAGAGTCGCGTGTTCGAGCCACGCACGACCCATTTTCACTTTTTGTCCCCATCGTCTAGCCTGGTCCAGGACACCGGCCTTTCACGCCGGCAACAGGGGTTCAAATCCCCTTGGGGACGTTATTAAAACCCTCCCGGAAAATCATTCCAGGAGGGTTTTTTATTGTGACGAGGGCCAAGCATGAATCCAAACATCGACTCGAAAATTCTAAAGATTATCAAACGCCCCCTGGATAACATACCGGAAAAAAATCAACTTCGAAATTGTATCAGTGAAATCGCACGCCATATACAGGAAGATAGAGATTGTTTGCTTGTAACCACGCCTGCATCATTAAAAACACACATCCTTTTTGCTATCGCAAGTCTTAAATCAAGTCAACAAAACATGCGGATTGTTCTGCCTGAACGATCTCATTTGTCTTTTTCTTATCCATTAAACCATTTTGATATTCAATCGACTGAAATGTATTTGAAAGATAGCAATAAGAAATGTTCCGCACTTTTAGTCGATGAAGGCGAGCGTATTGATGATCCTGATGAAGGGGAACTTCTCGAAAGCCTATTGATTGAGTCAGATTCTGATACACCGCTTGTATTGGCGATCAATTCAAGGTCTAATATTGATGCTGTTGCCAGCTGGTTATCAGGTATTCGAAAAAGAAAATGTATGGTGATTCATGCACAGTTCCCTAAAACCATCTTCTCAACCTATTTAACTCACAAAGGTGAATGGCTCCCCCTGCTGGACAGAAAAAAACTGCATCGAAAAGTAAAAAATCATATAAAAGGGCTGAAAAAGCCAATCCCTTTGGCAAAAATATTTTTTCAATGTTTTGATCTCCTAAACGCGCAACAATTATTTCCTGCCATATTTGTGTTGCCAGATATCACTACTGCCGTGTCGGTGTGGAAAAAATATCCGGAAAAAGCACACACTCCCGGTCAATATATGACTGCACCTCAGATTGTCAGCATTATGGATGAACACCCCGAGCTGAAAGAGAACACATTTGTATTTGAAATGCTGAAAAAACGTGCCGGTATTTGTTTTAACAATTCCACCTGGCTTCACCTATTGGAAGGCTTCTTTTTCCTGGGTGCCCTTGATGTAATAATTACAACCCCAGAAATCATTCCAAAATTATATTGTAGTGGAAAAAGTTTGATCCTCATGGCGCATCCGGATTTTGCCCCCAAGTATTCAGACATTTCACAGTCCCTATGGTACGATCAACTTCTGATGAGGACGGGCCCCCATTCCGATTTTTTGGATGAAAGCCAAAAACAACACGTTTTTTGCATATTAACTGATGCTCCGGATGTATCACCAGTTCATGTTAAAGATTATCTTGACCCGGGATCATTTGCACTTCAAAGTCATTTCAAATGGGACATATATAATGTTCTAGGAAGGATTGCCCGCAAAAGGTCTTCTATGGAGGACTTGAATAAAACTTTTTTAGTCGCCAGCCAGGGGGCAAGTAACAATGTTTTATTCCATGATGCCGCCATGGAGATTCAAGCGGAATTTCCTGATGCCAAATGTTTACCGGTTAATGGCATGTCTTTTTTGAACAGCATGCGGATCAAATGGACGAATGAACTGACAGAGCATCGCAAACAATTCAAATTTCGTTCAAATAAAAAACTAGAAACGAAATTTCAAACAACCCAGTTCCTTCTTGATTGTATCCCCTGTATTGATTGCAAGCATGAATCCCTATGTCATCAACGTGGATCAAAACGATTCAGGGAGCTCATTGATAGGTTTTATGCGTTTTTTGCGGATAAATCTAATGGACATCTCATTTTGGAAACGACGATTCCCAATTTTTTGGACTTATTGCAACAGATAGACTGGGTTGATTATAGAAATGTGATAACGCCAAAAGGAGAATTGGCGTACCATTTAAGCTCAATTGCAAATCCTTTGCTCATTGAATGCCTTGCCAATAATCTGATTCCCAGAGATAATCATCGCCTCGGCGCAGCGATCCTTGCAGGTTTCATGGATGATGAATGGGGCTTTCCCAGACATGTTGATTTGAGATATCCTGCGATCAGTTCAATTTATCAAGAGTTTTGGCCATACTTAAAAGAATCCGCTCAAAAAATGCTTGCGCTGGGTCTTTATCCTTCCATCCCCGACTATCAATTGTCTTGTCTTTATTATTCATTATCATCTGAAGAAGACAGTTTGATTTTGATAGAACAAACAAACTTGAATAAAATGACAATCAATCTATTTATCAATCGAATCAATTATTTGTTTACATCTATTTGTTTGTCATAAAAAATTGGATGGTACATGTTCAATCGTACGCATTTCAAAATAAATAATTAAAAATCAATGTAGGGCCAAATATTATGTTCGCCCGCCGGACAACAATCGTTTGCAATCCTACGACCAAAGGCAAACGTTTCTAATTCATTCTCGAACATCGGTTTGATAAAGGTTTTTGTCCGGAGGTCGAACATAAGGTCAGCCTACATTGGTTTCGGATATCGGTTGGATTTCGATGACTACGATATACCCAAAAAATTATGACCCTTACTGATGTAGATTTTTGTGAAAAAAATAATGAATTGTTGTGTTCCATAATTAGAAAAAAAGGGTTACAACTTTTGGTTTATTTGAAAACTTTTGTCTTAAAGCATAAGTATTTGATATTATATTTTTTTCTATTATCTAACGCCTTTCTGACGAAACTTTTGTTTCACCCTTTTTGAGCTTCTTTATACCGGATCAAAAAATGCATTGATCAATTATATATATATATATATATATCAAATTGTTAAATCATTTTTTTTCAGATGGCACCTCTTTTGCAAAAAAAAACGATTAAAAACCAAAAAAATAAAATGATTAAAAAAAGTTATGGATTTCTTTGTTTACTTGATGTATAGATTGATAAAACTTTGTTAAAAAGTTTTTGTTTTCTTTTTCAAATATATACACAGTGGATACAACTTTTATTGATCATATTATTTTATAACTTATGAAAGCTCTGAAATTAGGTTCATCATTTTATAATTGTAAACCTATTTTCAAAGCTTTCATTAATAAAACAATTTCATGAAAGGTTTTATATGTCTTCAGATTTAAAGATCCTGTTGGTGGATGATTTTAAGTCCACACGTAACCTTGAACGAAGTATGTTAAACGCAATCGGCTATACGAATGTGATTGATGCAGTTGATGGAGAAGATGCAATCACAAAATTGCAGGAAGAAGACGGCATCAATTTTATTATTAGCGATTGGAACATGCCCAATAAAAGTGGATATGATTTACTGGTTTGGGTACGTGCAAGCGATCAGTTCAAACAACTTCCATTCATTATGGCCACAGCACAAAGCGAAAAAAAAGAAATGATCAAAGCTTTGAAAGCTGGGGCAACCAATTATATTCCAAAGCCTTTTAATAAAGATGAACTTAAGGCCATCATAGAAAAGTCCATGAGCACTTCAGATACAAAAGTGTCCACAGAAAAAGTTGTGAAAGCACCTTCACTCACATCCACTGGCAAACTCATTCTTAACATTGGCCATATCCAAATCACCGACCATCTTGTGCTGGGAGTGCTAAAGCATTTGATCGATACAGGTGCTTTTCAACCCAAATATTTTGAACTCAAAACCACGTGCATGACAGGCTGGAATCCGATTTATCAATCACTTGAAAATGGTGAGGTTGATGGCGCTCTTGTTCTGGCACCGATTGCCATGGATCTGTTCAATTATGACACGCCAATCAAACTCATTCTTTTTGCCCATCGGGATGGCAGTATCTGTGTGGGAAATAATTCTGACAAACGAGAATTAGATTCAAAAGATGTATTGAAAGACCACTTTTTCAATAAAACATTTTATCTTCCCCATTTGTTATCCATTCACCATATGATTGCCAATATGTTCTTAAAAGAATTGGGCCTTGTTCCCGGCGTTGCTGGAAGTCGAAATGTGAGTGCGTTTTTTGAAATTGTCCCGCCCATTCAAATGCCAATGTTTATGGCAAAAGATGAAAAAGTTGGTGGTTTTTTAGTGGCTGAACCTGTTGGCACCAATGCCATTATGAAAGGGATTGCCAAACCCATGTTTGTATCCAGTGAAATCTGGAAAGATCATCCCTGCTGCGTTGTTGCCATGCGTGAAAATATTGTCAATGAATATGAAGACGCGGTGTATGAATTTACGCAAATGATGGTTCAGGCAGGTGTGTATATTGCCAAAAAAGTGGATACAGCTGCAGAGGTCGGTGTTGGTTTCTTGGACCCACAAAAGAAAATAGGGCTTACATCAGAAGTATTGAAAAAGGTACTTTCTGATCCAAAAGGCATTTCAACAGATAATTTATATCCATCCATAGAAGACCTGGACAGAATTCAGCGCTACATGACCAGAGAAATGGGCGTTGGTAACATTATTGATCTGGAAAAATTTGTTGTCCCCAAATTTGCTGAAGCTGCCTGTCAGAATCAGCCGGCACAAAATAAATCCTTGATGTCGAAAATGTCTCAGGTCATTACCAATATTGTTGGTGTGGATTTAACAACAGTTGGATTGAATAAAGAAGCCTATGAAAAAGAACTGTCTGAAAAATTCTTTTCAAAAGGGGTTCAATTACTCAAAGGCGGAAAAACATTTGAAGCCCTTGAGTCTCTATTTGCAGCCTTTGCACTGGATCATACCAATATGAAAGCGGTGAACAACATTGTTGTTGCTTACAAATATTTAGGTAGCACAGATTTTGCCCTAAAAACTGTTGAAAGAGTTCTTGAAATCGATCCAGAAAATTTCAGAGCCAAAGAACATCAAAAAGCGTTACGAAAAGCTCTAAAATAATGAAACAGCGGAGAATGGTGTTCGCCAATCGTAAAGGTGGATGCGGAAAAACAACATCAGCCGTAAACATTGCTGCAGGACTGGCACTTGCCGGACGAAAAACATTGCTCGT
>Ga0272440_1003032_pt1 | contig 12729 bp, 9 predicted proteins | sample SSMMMBAug17_FD_192440 | JGI IMG/M metagenome (GOLD analysis project Ga0272440, IMG submission 192440) | Marine sediment archaeal communities from Little Sippewissett salt marsh, Falmouth, MA, United States - SSM-MMB-Aug17 | ecosystem: Environmental > Aquatic > Marine > Wetlands > Sediment ...
AGCCAAGTAGTTCTTGATGTAGAGGTCACCGGGGATCGGAGCAGCGGTGCTAAACAGACCGGCGGTCTCGTCGTATCCCTCGACGACTTCCCCACTCCGCAGAGTAAGGTCGTAGTCTCCAGAGGAGCCACTGACGCTGTCGATGTAGTCGCCGGGGCCGCTGAAGTTGCTGAATTTCACTGTAAACATTGTGGATCCTTCCTACCTATTTCTAGGTCTGGTCAAGAGGATTGAACAGAGCCGCGGCTACGGTCGCGGGAATGAAGTCGGCGTTGGCCACGGTCTGGGCGCGGCTGTTGGTCCGAAGGCCGAACAGGAGCAAGCCACCGGCTGCAGGATCGTCACCGAACAGGAGAGAGGTGCTGTCGGGGTCGTATGTTTCCAAGACAGTCCCGTCATCTAGGGTGATGTCGAAGTCGTTGCCTGAGCCGGAGACGCTTGCTACGAAGTCGCCTACAGCGGACATTTTGTTTGATCTGTAATAACGCATGGTTATTCCTTTCGGGTTAATTATTTGTTAATCTTAAGAGCGCGGCCACAGGCCGCGAGGGTTATTCTTCCTCCGCCTCAAAACAGTAGGCGGGATCTGGCAGGGTCTCCAGTCTAATGATCTGGATGGTTGTATCCCCTTGCAGGATTGCCTTGGCCAGACGGTGCCGGCCATCGGCTATATCCCCTGCAGGGTCTAAGATGATTGGGTAGGACATGTCAGCCTCGGCCACAAGTTTCATGTGTTTAACGAAGCCGTGCATCGACCCGACGTCGTCCGCCCATGTAGGGATGTCGGTCTGGAACCCGACTAAGGGGACTTCGTATGTGGGGAGATCCTTGGCTAGGTCCCAGAGATCCTCAACTGCATAAGCAGCTGCGCCTACGCAGAAGAATTGGTCCTCGTACCAGTCGGTGTAACCGATATCAATATTAGGGTAGTCTTTCATCGTCGGTATCTGTCCATTACATTTGAGAGGTTAGGCTGAGCAGGGCCAGCAGCCACACGATCGGCGAACCGCCACTTGCCTGTGGCGTCCTGTCGGAACCCCTTGAACCTATCGGTCGGGGGTGCAGCAGGGTTCTTGTCGTGCTGGTTTATTACCTTGAGCAAGTGAGTCACGCCTTGGGCCACGGCCTCCAGTCTATCGTCGTGGATTAGGCTACCCTTTTCCCGGGTGATGAACTTCAGCTGGAACAGGAATTGATAGGTAGGTCGCTTCTCAACTGCATATTTCAAGGTGGTCTGTATGTCTTGCTGGGGGATCTCAGCGTTTATAATTAGCTTATGGCTGCCCATGATAGGCTCGAGTGAATCGATGATTCTGAGTTCCTTCTGTCCTACTGACCAGACTTCATCGATGCCGACGCGTATGTTTGCCTCGGCGCACGCCTGTCTCAGGGCAACGGTATACGCTCCATTGCCATAGTTCTTTTCAACGAGAACTTCGTTGATGTCCCACTTCTTTATCAGGTCTGTGATCATTTGCAGTTTACTTGGTTCGGTGCCACCGGGGATCCCACCTGCGTACATCACGCAGATGTATCCGTTTACGGCGTACAACACTGACACACCGGTCTCGTCTCCGTTCTGACCACCACCAGCAGGGTCAACCGACAGCAACTTGTATGTGTAGGGGAGAAACTCGTCACTTGTTCTTGCTGGTCGGAAAAGCGCATCTGCTACGGGTGAGCCTACGGCACGATCGAGGCGGTACTGGGTGTCATTCGTCCAAACGAATTTGCCGGGTGCATCCTCCAGATCAAAACTATAGAACATCAGATCCTTAAGTTTGAGTGGGTATCGATCGGCGTCTGATAACGCCGTGTCGAGCATGTATTGTAAGTTAAAGTAAGCCTTTCCTTGGTCAAGTTCTTTACGGGTCAGCATCTCCTCGGACATCATCCCGGGGTCCGTTGGTCGGCCTCGTTCCCCTAGGGGTCCCCCACCTGTGCGTAGCTGGGGATTCTTTTTCATCCGCTCAGTGATGAACGGAGCAAGGTGCTTTCCGTAATTTAGTTCCTCGTCCTCGGTCGGGAATCTGCCGGGCCATATCCTGACATCGAAGCCACGGGCTGGCAGGTCGTTGTATACTGAGTCTACCGTCTGCGGTGTGCCAAGGTAAACTATTCGACCATGTTGACAGATACTCGTAAAATCTTTAGTCTTATGTCGCAGCTGCTCTCTCATGGTTTGAGTCATGGAGTTCTTACTCGACTCAATATCATCAGGGATCAGCAAGTCGGCACGATACCCCTGCATGGTGCTTGTGATACCAAGACAGGCAATACTCGGGGACTTCTCGGCCCCCTTGAGTTCGTGGTGCACATCAAAGGCCTCGACACTTGTTCTGGTGCCCATGTGATTCTTATCGGGCCTGAGCGGCTCGAGAACGTCTAAGCCGTAGATGATCTGGATACACCACGTAGCAATCTGCTTGGCCATGGGTGTACCGGCTGAGACGATAAGGACACGAAAGGTTGGGTTCTGGACGAGACACCAGACAGCATAGCAACCAGTAATGGTTGTCTTGGCCTCACCACGCTGTGCTTGTACCATGGCGTAGAGTGGGCCGTTGGCTACATATCTGGCTATGTCCAGTTGTTGGTCAGTTGGTTCAAAGCCGAGGAGATCAACAGAGCAGTCGAAATAGAAGTCCTCGAACTTTCGGTAGTGCTTGGCGACAGCTTCGAGATCTTGAAACCTCTGCTGTATTTCCTGTGGTGTTGACATATTCACCCCTTAACCTTTAGGTTAACCTTAGTTATTAACCATATCTTCGATATATCTTGTCCCTTCTATACCCACCATTAATTATTTCTAAATGATCAAGGGGGTTTACCGGAGCAGTGACCCCCTAGTTTTTAGATCGATTGGGCATATTTCTCGGCAGCCTCCTTGGCTCTTTGCTTGGTTTCGTTCATCCGGCGGGTACGCTCAGCAAGCTTCTTCTCGATGTCGCTGACGGTTTCAGATATAAATGGATTGGCAGTTACCTTGTTATTGTTCAAGAATGTGATCGCCGAGGATATGATCCGCGGGTCAACGTGCCGGGCAATCTCCTCGCCCTCGTCGTTGAATACCGGGACGCCCTCGAGTTGTTCCAGTAAGGTGTCTGCTATGACCGAGTGCAGCTGGCCCAGCTTCTCCTCTGGTGCGGCGTTCTTTGACATTGTACCTCCTAATGGGGCCAGAGCATCTTCCCTGCTAAGGTAAGTAGTATCGTGAGGTTGGCCCACGTCAGCCTTTTGTAGGTCTTGAGGCTGGTCTCACAGGCCACAAGATCTTTGGTTGTGTCTGATAAGCTGCAACTGTTGACATCCAGTTTCTTGCATATCTCATCAAGACGTTTGTTCCCGTAGACGACGCCAGCCTCCAGTGTGGCAAGTCTCTCGTGCATTTGAATGTTGTCTTCCATTGGGATTCCTTAAGGAGACCCCCGAAGGGGTCCCCGGTTAGCTGTTATTTGGTTTCGGTTTCGGACTCTTTCAGCTTGGCCAACTCCTCCTTGAGGTAGGCGTTCTCTGCCTTGAGCATGTCGATCTCAATTTGTTTGTGGCCGATAACACTGAATAAGTCGATTTTCTGTCCTTTGTCTTCCACTGTTACACCCCTTTCAATCTGTCGACCTCAGCCGACAAGTCTTTGATGGCCTGGATCATCGGGCCTATCAGTTCTTGGTAGTTCAGATCGTAACGATCCTGTGCCTTGTCATAGTGGACTATGTTCTCGTCCAACTCCTCCAGCCCGAGGGCATCCCGGACGTCTTCAACTTCTTGTGCGATCAATCCGTGATGAGTCCTTTCGTTCTCGAAATCGATCAGGCGGTACTTCACCGGACGCAGCATATTGATGAACTCGAGGCCTAGGTTGCTGTCCTCGATTCCCTCTTTGATCCGCTCGTCTGAGACGTTCAAGGCATTCTGTGAATAGATAGTCTTAACACGGAGAGAGGATGACCCAATGTTGTATGAATTTGATGCTGCTGGCTCGAGGTTACCTATTGTCGTAAGATGCCATCTGTTAGTTGGCCCAGAACCAGTTCTAAAATAGATATTTCCGGTGGCGTTTTTATTGTCCAGAAACATCGAGCCTGTTTTGTTCTGCATGATAAAGGTAGTTCCAGAGTGGTACTGCTGGAAGTCTTGGCTAGTACCTTGGTAGAGGATACAGGCATCCCCTTGGTAAATATGCTTTACTGTGGCTGCTGGTGCACCAATATGATATGTGGCGGTGTTAGCAGGATAAAACTCGGAGTCACTTATTCTCCATCTCCACACACCGTTTGTATAGAACCGTATAAGCCCGGTGCCTTGGGTAGAGAGAAGCAAGTCATTGTTGCTGTTGGCATTAATATAAGATACGCCACTGGCTGCAGTCATCGTTAGACCCTGATCTAGCCCACCCCTATAACTATTGGCATAAACAGTAGCAACCTCGGCATTTTGTGATCCGACGTTGTATGAGTTGGCTGCTCCAGGCAGCCAGTGGCCAGTATTCTGCATATACCACCGGCTTATATTATTCGTAATAAAGAATATGGCTTCGTTGTCGGTGTTTCCAAGCCACATCTGACCTGTGCCATTATAGATGTAAAAGGCACCACCAGAACTATGCCTAATAAATGACTCTTGGGAATCCCCATAGAAACTGGAGCCGTTGTCTGCATGGTAGATGTCGCCTACACCGACCGTTGATGAGCCAATGCTGTACAGGGCATTGGCACCGGGTACTAAGTCACCTGCATTTTCTATCAACCACTTCGTTGACGGGGTGGATCCTGTCCTAAAGTTGATGTTGTTGGAGTCCTGTTTCAAATCGATATACATTTCTCCGGTGTCATTTTCAACTACGAAGTAGGTCCCGTTGTGGTAAATCAGGGCGTCTTGATCGTTCCCTAATACATGAAGGCCTGAGTCGCCCTGATAGATATTTCCTACCTCGACGGTCTCCGAGCCTATGTTGTACCCGGCAGTTGTTGGTACAAGCGACGTGCCATCCTGCGTCCAATTTGGGAAACTTGCTGCCAGAGCTTTAGCGGCCCAGTGCTTAGCTGAGTACAGGCCAACCTCGACCTCCACGTCCTCGTCTTCCTCTGCCCACAGTTCGGCTTTTGCCTCCCACGCTTGGGCGAACCCAGCGGCTACGCCGGCATTTGTCTCTGCCAGTTCCGCTGCGGTTTGTGCCGCCTCGGCCAGCCCTTGGGCGGTCTCGGCATCTTCTTGCGCGGTCTCGGCATCGGCTTGCGCGGCCTCTGCTAACCCTTGGGCGGTCTGTGCATCGTCCTTGGCGGTGACGGCATTGTCCTCAGCGAGTTCCGCTGCGGCCTGTGCTGTTTGAGCATCGTTCTTTGCCGACACAGCGTTCGTCTCGGCTGTTACTGCCCCGGTCTCGGCCAATTCTGCAGCTGCTTGTGCCGCCTGAGCATCATTCTTGGCGGATACAGCATTGGTTTCTGCTGTCTCTGCTAATCCTTGGGCTGTTTCAGCGTCGGCCTGTGCGGCCTCCGCGTCTGCTTTGGCAGCTTCTGCGTCGGCTTGGGCAGCTTCGGCTGCTGCCTGAGCGGCCTCCGCGGCTACCTCTGCTTCTCCGGCTTCGACAGCTGAGAGCGCTGCTGCTTCTACCTCTGCGGCCAGCCCTTGGCCGAAGCCGTCTTGTGTTTCATGGTTGATGTAAAGGTTAGAGAGGCTCTGCTCATCGAGCATGGCCTCGGTTAAGCCGGCGCCATCGACGAAGTCCACGTACAGGGCGTCCTTAGGGACAATCCTGCGGAAGGTGATCTCGTCCCCGAGCACCGGGGAATAGTTCTTTAGTTCTACCTGCGTCGCGGTGATGAAGTCGAACCCATCAGGTCCCGTCCCACCTGCCACGTCCCGCTGTACCCCGTTGACATAGAGGTAGATATGGGATTGATCTAGGTAGCCATTGCCCGGGCCGGTGAAGGTCAGATCAAAGGTCGTCTGGCCTACCTCTCCCGCGCCAATGTCGAATGTTACTGCTGAGTATGCCATTTTATCTCCTTTGGCTCCCAAGATAGTTTATGAAGTTCCGCACCCCGAAGGCGTTGCTGTACGGGATTAACCGCGTGGCGTTACGGAATGTGTTGTCTGTGAGTTCCTGGCCATTGTATACCGCGTGGCCTATGCCCTTGGCCGCGACATAGAAAGAGTCCGCGTAACTGGCACCGGGACCGAGGAAGCCGCCGAAGTCGAGGCCCTCTTTTGCTGCTCGTGAACGCATGCCCTTGGTATTGGTGTACTGGTACGGGTTGTAGAACCCGATAGCCCCACCAATGTCGAACGCCTCTGGCAATACACTAGCCTGTCCCATCCAACGAGTGGCACCAAGGCCTATCATCGCGGGGGATAGCCGGTTCTTCATGTACTTTTTACGCTTCTTCTTGTCAAGGCCGAAGCTGTTGGCGTATGTCTTGGCCATGTAGGCTGTGGCTGCGAACCCGAACCCTGCTGTGGCAGTGATGAACGCCTCAGCGTCCATGAACTTCAAGTCGTGTATGGTCTGTTTCTCCAAGGCCACGATCGGGAAGTTACGGAATTGTGCCATCAGCTTGCCGAAGGTTGACTCCATGAACCACCCCGACTCGCCGCCTAGGTTCCGCTGTACAGCCTGTGCCTGTGACTTATGGAACGCCAAGGCTAGCTTCTCGCGTATGTTCGGCTCGAAGTTGATCAGGTTTACGTTGTCGATCCGGTTCTGCCCGAACCAGCCGGTTGTATACTTGGACTTGGCCTTCATCTCTTGGGCAACCACCTTTAGGTCGTCGGCACTGAGGCCGATATCGGCGTAGCGCTTTAGCCTCCCGGGCTTGATCTCACCCTCGAGGTCGTCAGCCAGCCGCATAAAGAAGCCTCTGGCGTGCATCCGGTGCTGCATACGCGTGACCATGTTCATACCGTTTATGTAGCCTTGCAGATGCATGCCATTGGCCGAGGCCGAGTCGAGCATCTTGGTAAAGGCATGGCTGCTCTCGCTGCTTAGCCCGTAACCGCCGGCGTCCGCCATGAGTGCCGGGTGGTGCAGCAAGTGGTTGTCACCTATGCGGATCCCGAAGGCCGCTTCGATGTCCCGTAGGATCGGGTCACTGTATTGACCGTTAAGCATTTTACGCCTCATTGCAGCCAGCTGCGGGACCTGCTTGAGGTAGGTCCGTGCACCGATGCTGCCCATTACCCTGCCGAACTCAGCGAACTGAGCGGCACCAACTTGGTTCATGCTGGTTATGGTAGCAGCGCGGCGCAGCCCCCGAAGGAACCGGGTTAGCTTGCTCTCGGGGTCTCTCTCGAGGTTCTCTCCTAGGACCACGTTCCAGAGTTGCTGCAACTTCTTGGTTTCTGCCTCAAGGAAGTCCTGTCCTTTGTCGGCGCGGTTCTTCATCCACCACTGCCCTGACTTCTCAACTGCGTCAAGGAAGTCGCTCTGGTCTTTGAATCCTTTTTTGGCCATAGCGGCCTGTCCAGCGGATCGCCGGAACGTCGAGTCGATCGTTGCGCCGAGGTCGGTGTTCAACATATCCAAGACACGGATACCGTCGATCTCGGTGTTGATGTTCATTTCGATCTGGCTCATATACTCGTGCATTAGCCGGGAGTCCTTGTCGCTTGCTGCTGTCATTACGTGCTTGAGGTCTTCCGGGTTGTCGATAAACTGCTGGAGCCGGCGCTCGAGTTCCTTCCGGTCCTTTTTGGTTAGGTGTGTGGCCCGGGCTTCATTCACTGTGTTGGGCCGTCTTATCATACGTTCATAGATCGCATCTGCCATGTGGTAGGCGGTGCGCTCTTTGTACTCGTCAGTTAGTTTGTCGCCGAGCCGTGCGTACTTGTGCATCCTCTCGAACTCTTTACCCTCGAGGATCGCTTTCTGGATCACTCGCTTGACGAAGTCAGGGCTTGTGGCCTGAGCCATGCGGTTAAGCTGGATCGGATCCCACTTATGGCTGTAATGCAGTGGATCTGCGTCCATATCAGCATAGCCGCGGACACCTGAGTCCTTCATCATCTGGAAGCGCATTGCCTCGGTCTTCTCGTAGGCGTCGGCCATTCGTTTGACGGCCGGGTCTACCTCTACGTCCTTGGCTCTGGTCTTCGGGTAACGCCGGAATGTCAACTCCTCGATAACCGCTTTGTCGAACATGGCATCGTGCGAGGTATCCCATGGGCCGGTGACCCGTTTGGCATTGCGGACTTTCCAGTCCTTAATCGACTCAAGGCGGACAGGGTGGAAGTTGCTGCGGAGAATGTGGCTGTAGTGGTCGGACATTAACACAGCCGTTTGCGGCGCGACTTGTTTTCCACCGGTCCCGGGAGCGTACTCCACGAGGTTCCAGTGCAGTGCACGGGTCACGGGGTTCTCCGAGGCCATACCCTCGGTTCCGATTGATTTCAACCAGCCGGAGTAAGCCTTCTGGCGAGGCACAACCTTGTCGAGGTCTGCTACCATATCATCGGTCAGTTCAAGCGGGGTCTCTGGATCGATTACCTTACCGGAGACTGTGTCGAACTTGCCTTCCTCCCGGGCCAGACGATAAGCCTTGATGGCTTGGGCCTTGGTCGGGTAACTGATTGCGGTCTTGTCCAGTGCCATAACCCACTCACCGGTGACAGGATCCTTGGCCATGTGGCCGGCGAGGGTAGCTTCGGAAAGATACGCCGCGTCGCTGGAGCCAAGGAGAGGCTGCTTACCGGACGCAATGTCGAAGTCCATACCAACAGCCGCGGCATAGTCCTCGGCAATGACACGCTCTGCGAGAACCGCATCGTCTAGGCCCTTAGGGCCAATAGCACTGAGCACTCCACCAAGTCCAGCACCGGTAGCACCAGCCATGATGAGTCCGAGTTTGGTTCGGCTTTTGTTGTTGGCCATGATGGCCAGTTCTTGGGTCATGTTCGATCCAGCACCGATAGCGGCACCGGCCCCGAACTTCGCCAGTCGTGAGGCCCCAGCGATTTTAGCCAGGGCGGCTGTCTCCCCTACGCCCATCAACAGGGTCTCGGGGTGAGCAATCATCGAGGCGATATTCACGGCCACGCCCGGGCCGCCAAAGTATTCACCTTGGGTTTCGTATCTGATCTGTCCCTCTATCCTTTCCTTGAGGGCTTGGTGGTGTGTCGGGTTAACTGCAGAGCGCAAGTCCCGTTTAGCCCACTCGGGCCACTCCTCCGGTACGTCCTGAGACGCATCAAACTTAGGATCGTAGACTTGGCTGAAGTCTTCCAGCTGGTCTACGGCAGCGGCTACGATGGACTCTTGCCCCCAAGTGGACCGGGCATACCCCCATGCGGAGGTATCCCCGATTGTCTTTTCCATCCATTCTTGGTGGCCGGCCTCTGTCGCTTCTGCTTGGCGCAGGATCTCGTGCAACTCCTCAGGGGATTTACCCTGCGGGTTCGGATCTAGCGTAAGCTGTGATTCTGACGTATCTATATCAGCGTAATTGAAGATACCGGTCATTAGTTCTCCTAACCGTTGAGTAACTTATCAACGATGGTTTTCTTTCTGGAGTCTTGGATCTGGTCCCACCATTGGGTCAGTGTCCCGGACTTTCCATTTTTGTATTTCAACTCCTTGACGGCCTGCTGCCAGTCGCCGGCCTTAATGGCTGCGAATACACCCGGCATAGTCCCGCCCTGTTTGCTCGGGTTAAGCTTACCCCCGAGGTTGAATTGCAGGTTTACAATAGCGTCGCGCCGGTCCTGAGATAGTTCGTTAAATCCCGGGAACTTACGGCTTGCTAGAGCCTTAGCTTCTTTGATGTCACGGTCGAGTAGCCAGATGGCCTCCTCCTGTGTCATAGGCTCTTTGCTCCAGTCACGGTTCGGCCCGAACTTCTCCAACTCCTCCGCATCGAATGGGTTGTCGTCGAGGTTGTGGCCTATCCCGATTGTCCGCTTTTTGACGCTGTCGTGGTAGATTACACCGACGGCCCCTTCGCCATCAATCAGGTCTTTGTGCAGTTCCGATAACCCGGCGGGGTCAACCTTGATTGGGTTCTCTTTTAATTCTACTGCGCCTGAGCGAATCTCAGCTTGGCCGCTAATGCCGGCGAACTCATTGCCAGCGTTGTAGCCGTACTTGTCGGACGTTGGGTAGGTCTCTTTCATTTCCTTCTCCACGTCTATTTCGGGGAAGTCGTAGTTGTCGTCCCCCGGCTGAGCGTCAGCCACAAGGCCTTTCCAAGCCTCCTTGAAGCTGCTGCCAGCTGATTTCAATACCTTGGCGATGCTCCCGGCGATTGCCTTCTCGGTCTTGTACTTCTCGTTAAGATGGAGCAGCCGGATCTCAGTACGCCGTTCGTTGTCGGCAAGGAGCCAGTCCTTCATCTTGACCCCGGGGATGATCTCCATCGTGGTGTTGTCCTCGCCGTAGCTCTCAATCAGCCCTTGGTAGAACCGGTCGTTGATGCTGTCTTGGCGCATGGCTTCTTGCTCGATGGTCTGAGCCTTGGCGGCATGCTCCTCGATGTCCTTTTTGTTCTGCCAGATATTGGCCATGGTGTCGAACGGGACTGGCGGTAGGGTCTCCCCGTCCTCGGTTGTGATATACATGTAATTTCCGTTGCGCTGGATGTGCAGGTCCTCAGGGTCGGCGTCGAGTTTCATCTCGGCGTAATACTCGAGGGCCTCGTCCATCTCTTTCGGGGTTGTCCCGGGCCGGAACCCGTAGACAGCCGAGACGTCCGCGCCACCGGTGTACTGCATTTCGTTGCCGAACCATTTGTGGTTCTTGGCTTCTTTGGCCCCTGCCACTTCCATGGCCTTCATTGGGGACATTCCCCGAAGCACCAAGAGTTCTGCGTGACGTTTGAGCCGGGCCTTCATCCCGCCAGTGTACATGGCGTTGCCGCCTTTGCTGGCCAGACCGAACCACTTGTTCAGTTCGGGGTCGGACCCGTCGAAGGATCCGCTTAGCATATCCTCTGCTATGTCGTCTAAGGCCGCGGCCTCCTCGCCTGACAGGCGGGTGGTGAGGTTGGCCTCTTTCCGTTTCTGCGTGATAGCTACCAGAGCGGCAGCGGCTTTCTTGTAGTCCCCGCCGTTACCCGCCATGAGATCCTCGACCAGCTTGAAGTTAGTATAGGCACGATCGCCTAGCTGCTTCTGCATCTGGTCGTTGCTCATCACGGAGTCCAGCTGGCTTGCCAAGGTAAAGATCTTGTCGAAGGCCTCGGACTCCATTTCCTCTGGAGACCAGACGTCCCGGCCTAACAGGGTGTTAAAGGTTTTCTTGAGGTTGGGTACGATTCTGCCTGACTTGGCCAGCATTTCGGAGGCCGGTCCCCATGCCGCGGACACGTCGCCGCCGGCTTGTTCCGTGAGGTCTGACAGGACTTGCTCGAAGTCCTTGCCGAACTCCTCGTCGGTCCCGTCTGCAGGGAGGCCAAGGCGGATTGCTTTCATGCGGGCGTCGGAGTTACGCAGCTTGATCTCGCTGGACACGCTCTTGGCACGCCACGAGGCCAGCTTCGACCGGGTCATGTTCTTGACCATATCGGCGTTGTCCATATCCGCGTCCCACATCTCACTGGTGTAGGCGCCGGCGTTGGCCATTTCCTCGCGGTCCTTGTATTGGGTGTTCCAGTAGTCCCGCATCTGCACGGCCTTGAACTCGTCGAGGCCTTTCTGGCATAGGGCGGTCTGCTTCGGATACATGATGTCGGCGTCGAACGCCTTGATAGCGAACTGCATGAGGCGAGGATCCCCGGCTGCCGCGTTCTGCATGGCAGCGGTCATAATGTGGGCCTCTCGCTCCTCTGGTGTAAACATGGTCTTGGGCATTACCTTTTCCAAGACCTCGTAAGTGTTCAAGTCGTAGGCCTCAGGGTTCATGGGGCCTTGGTTAGCCAGACTCTTGACGGCCAGCTGTGACAGATCCTGTTTACGGTTAGCCTTGAAGTTAGCCGCCTGTTGGGCGATCAACTTGGTCTGGTTTACCATCGTGTACTTGCCGAAGACATCTGCCTTGACGTTGGCGAACGGCGTCTCAGCATTGGCTTTGTAGAACTCCCGGGCCTCGTCCTGCAGCCTCTGTTTGAAGTCCTTTGGGTCCTCCCTGTTTAGTGGGTTGGCCGGATCTTTGAGAGCGTTATGATACTCTAGGAACTTGTCCTCGACTTTGGTTCTGGTCATTACCGCGGCGTAGGCCATATCGTTTTCCTCTTTCATCGGATCGATAATGCCTTGCGCTTTGTCTGCGAGGGCAGCTTTCTTGCCCTCTTGGTCGTTGATTTCGATCTGCATCTTGGTGTACTGATCGCCGAGTTTGGCCAGATCGTTGATTTTAGAGGCGAGCTTGTTGACGGTCAGGTTGGGTGCTCCCCGTCCTGCATCGTAGAACTCAGCCTTAAGTAAATCGAAAGCCATATTGTCTCCTTATACTTTCTTCGCCAGATACTCTTGATAAAGAGTCCTCTCTTTGTTCTTGAGAACACCCCCGGCTATAGCGAGACCCCCGCCAAGAATACTGTCGAGGATATCAAAGTCGGCCGGTGCATCGGCGGCGATTGCGTTGAGTTTCTGAATGGTCTGGCGCTCCTCGAAGTCTGCTCGATCGATCAGCGCGGCTTGGGCCAGTGCCGAGTCGGCGCTCAATTCGCCCAACACTCGGTCAACTTCGCCTTCGGTCTTCTGCTTGATAACTAAGTCGGCCCGTCGTCCGGTTATCCCCTTGGCCGCGGCCTCTGCCACTGCCTGACCGGCCATCTGCCGGCCTTTCTTTCGGATAGC
>Ga0272440_1003033_pt1 | contig 12726 bp, 14 predicted proteins | sample SSMMMBAug17_FD_192440 | JGI IMG/M metagenome (GOLD analysis project Ga0272440, IMG submission 192440) | Marine sediment archaeal communities from Little Sippewissett salt marsh, Falmouth, MA, United States - SSM-MMB-Aug17 | ecosystem: Environmental > Aquatic > Marine > Wetlands > Sediment ...
CGACGAATCCTGGCCCTTCAGCGTAATAATGCGATTAGCTATTCCTGCACTACCAATGTTCGTAGAGCCTGTGCCGATGCCTAGATTGCCGCTTACGCTCGTGATTCCGGCTGATAGCGTAATCGACGTAGCCGCGCTGATGACGCCAGCGGATGCAAGCTGAACGTCGCCATTGACATACAGCTTCTCAGAGCCGATTGGGCTGGTGGCGCCGACGACAACAGCATTTGCGACTGGCTGTAGGCATAGGTTTGCTCCTGATGCGCCGCCGCCGTCAAATGCCTGCATCGCGGTATACGTGTCGCCGGTCGCTGCGCCGAAATACGTATTTACACCGCTGCCGGTAGTGTTGAGCACGTAATCAGAGGTCACAAACTTAAATACGTTGGTTCCAGCGGCCTTGACCATCAGCCTGTAACTGTTGTCAACTGCTATTCCAATCCCTAGCCCAGTTGCAGTATGGTACGTGCTCAGCGTAGACGCAGTATGCGTAATCGACGTAGCCGCGCTGATGACGCCAGCGGATGCCAGCTGGACGTCACCGTTCACGTACAGCTTCTCGCTGCCTATGGCGGCTGTTGCGCCGACGACGACTGCCCCGCCTGAGGTGATTTGGAAAGGCGCAGCCACCTGATTGCTGGAGTGACCAATGCACGCATTGCCCGATATATTCACCCCAAAATACACGCTCCCTACTAAATTCTCCATCTGAAAAGAGGAATTATAGTTATTCCTGTAGGCCCTTAGCGGGACTATTTGATCAGTAATGATATCGAGCGGCACGGTGGGTGTCCCGCCAATACCAAATCCCGTCGCGGTCTGGTAGGTGCTCAGCGTAGACGCAGTATGCGTAATCGACGTAGCCGCCTTGACGACACCAGCGGATGCCAGCTGGACGTCACCGTTCACGTACAGCTTTTCTGAGCCGATTAGGGACGATGCGCCAAAGATACCGACCGGAGCCACAAGGTTGCCCGTGCTCACCGTCAACGTGTGCGCGGTGAGCGTCGTGCCGTTGTAGGTCAGGTTGGCCGAATCAGTCAATAGCCCGTCTGCCGTCGCGTATGGGACGCGCCCATTAGTCAAACCGGACGCAGAGCCAGCGACAGTGATGGCTGCGTCGGGGAAGGTTGCGGTCCGCGCAGTTGATCCGGTCTTCGTCAGCGTCAAAAGGCCGGTAATGCCGCTCGTGGCGAGGAGGGGAATGCCGAGCGTCGTCAACTGTGCCGCAGCATCGGCATCGTCTAGGAGCGCGCGGCCGGCAGCGGTCAGGCTTGTAACTGCGTACGTATCGCTCGCCGTCGTGTAAATCATCTTGTCCGCGGCAGTCGTCAACCCGGCGATGGATGCCAGCCCGGCGTCGTACGCCTGCACATTTGTGCCGATTACGAGTCCAAGGTTTGTCCTCGCACCAGAAGCGTCGCTTGCACCAGTTCCGCCATCTGCAACTGCCAGGTCATTGATGCCCGTGATCGAGCCGCCGGTAATCGCTACATTATTTGCGGCTTGTGTGGAAATAGTACCCAAACCTAGATTCGTACGTGCTGTTGACGCGTTTGCAAGATCTGATAGGTTGTTTGCACGATAACAGTAAGTTGTGTCGCTACCGGTGGCAGTCACACCGATTGTTCCACGAACTGTAGACGCATCGTCATCATCCAGAATAGTACGAGCAAATGCAGTAAGATCAGTTGTTGAATAAGTGTCTGATGCTGTTGTGTAGATCATCTTATCAGCAGCAGTCGTCAACGCGGCGATCGAAGTCAACCCGGCATCGTACGCCTGAACGTCAGTGCCGATCTCCAGGTTGACGAGCAGCTTGAATGCAGCCTCATTAGCGACCGCGACAATGCTTCGTCCGTAAGCGGTGAAGTCGGCTAATGCTGCCGCGTCTGCCGCAGTGTAGTACGCGAGTTTATCCGCTGCCGGGGTAAGTCCGCCTACCGTACTTAACGCCGCACTTAGCGAAATCGTCGGGTTCCCATCGACACCGTTCCCGTTGGAAATGGAGATTCCGTCACCAGATACCGCAATCGACCGCTGCACCCACGTATCCGTGTCGGACCGAACAGCGAACCCGGTAGATGCCAGACCTTCCAATGCTGCCAGGTCATTAGCCAGAGCAAAGGTCGGATTCCCATCAACACCGGCGGGATTCGCAATGGTCAACCCAGCCGCTGGCGCCGTCAACGTCCGCAACGCCCAGGTATCGTCAGCCGTGCGAGCGCTGAACCCGGTCCCGGTCAATGCTGTGATAGCCGTCAAGTCTGCGTCAATCGGCTGATGATTTGCCAATAGCCAGTTCAGCGCAGACTTGACGGTTGTGCCAGTAACTGACGAATCGTTGCGAATAAGGCTGGCCTGATAATCATCGTAAGCGGGAAGGACATCCCCGGTACGTTCGTCCGCGCCGAAGCTCGAAACAATCGACACACCAATTAGCGGCGTCGGGGTCTCTACTTCGGCAGTGACTACCTCGCACACTACCGGCATTATCGCAGCGACTGTCATTGAAAACTACTCCGTAATGACCTTCTCGAATGGAGCCAGAAGTTCCGCCGTGATCTGATCGGGAAGGTCGTCGAGCCTGATCGCCCAGAGGTCGCGTTCGGCCTCTTCGTTAAGGAACTCATTAAGTTTGTCAACCTGCTTCTGCCGTTCGTCCAAGGTTTCTTTGTACTCGTCGCGCAAGGCTTCCAGGGCTTTGTCAAAGGCGTCCTGATCGATGATGTCGTATTGACCCTGTCCCGGCTTGCCTTCGACGGGGACAATGGCGGGCTCGCCTTTGTCGTCCTTCTTTGCGTGTTCCTTGCACAGTTCGATCCGCTTCTCTTCGAACTCTTTCATCTTTGGGAGTTTGGCCTGGTCCGCTTCGTTCAACTTGTTGATTTCAGCGGCGATTTCGTCAGCTTCCTTGCCCTTCTTCATGAGGAAGTACGCGAACTTGTGATGAGGGATCTTGCGGATCGCCTCGCCGTTCGCTGCGGTTCCCATTGCGAGCATTTGATTCGGGGTAATGTTCACTTTCATCTCTCTCTCCGTCCGTTAATAGCCCTGGGCAAAAGTCGCACCGTGCTTCTTTGCCAAAGCTATGTTCACTTCATCTTCTTCTTCGTTGGAATACAGTCTTGATGCGATACCTGCTGCGACACATTCGAGGTGGTTCTCGTTAATGGTCGCGATGATTTCACTGCTTACCGTCGTGACAGCCGTGAATGTCAATGCAACTCCGTCGGTCCCCAAATAAAGGAATGGCCGGTCATGAAGCATTTTTCTCAAGATGAGGTTGAGCTCTGCAATCAACTCGTCATTTGACCAGCGTTCGTCCCCATCGGCGGGGTCGTTCATGATCTTCCGAACACGGGCAAAAACGGTTGCTGCAATCACTTTATTTTCTCCTTGATGTCAGAGAGTGTTTCCTTGATCCATTGTAGGTCCTGCTTCATGACAGCCACGTCACGGTCGTTGCCGTCAAGCCGTTCAAGGGCCTTGGTGTTTGCGTCAATCTTCCTCATCGACTCGGCGCCCTGCTGCGCTGCTGCATCACTGCGTATAGCGGCAAACCCGACCAAGGTCAGAAATAAACCCATGAGCCCGAAGATGAGGATGATCTTCGCATTCTGTTTGCATTGATGAGCAGCGGCCATGGTTACGAGTCCTTTTTATTATCTGGTATGGTGACAGGCGGGGCGAAGGTCGCGGGTTTAATGCCGATAATCTGTCCAGCCATAGTCAGATATGTCACACCCTCATGTAACACCTCTCCAATTGCATCGTCGACGGTATTCTTGGTCTGCTTGGCTTTTGACCTAAAAACCTTCGTAGCACCTGCCGCCCCGCCGAGAAGTAGGGATACCAATACGGCGTACTGCCCGACTACCGGGATACCGCCGAGCGGTCCTGGGCCAGGAGTAATGGTGTATGCGTGATTGTCTGGCGTAGCTGCCGGCGGCGTCGTTGCCTCCGGTACACTGCTGGGAGTTGCCGGATCCGTCGCACATTTAGTCTTGTCTGATAGAAAGCAGCCCGCAATCGCGAGGCTAAGCAAAATAAGGCATAACAACTTGGACATTGTCGGGTTTCCTTTCTGTGGTCATTTCATTAAGTGCGTTTGCGACGGCTTTTTCGTACTTCTCGGAGTACAGCCCGCCGCCAGCTGGTTCGAACCAGTCAGCTGGCTTTGTGGCCGACATCGGGTCGCTTTTGAGCTTGCCAAGGACGCCATCAGCGAGGGCGCGTTGCCAGCGATCTATGACTTCGTCCGGGTAGGAAGCGCATGCATTGGTGGGGAAGACGATGACAGATACGACGACGTCTATGTCATCCTCTGTGGGGGCGCTTGTAAACTCCAATACGGAGTCGTCCCGGAAGTCATAGCGGGACTGGTGTTTCTCAGATTCATCGAGAGTGACCTTAGTAACGACACCGATAATACAATTCGTCGGCGGGGTGAGTGTGTACTCTGCCTGGTCTGCGACTGTCACAAACGTGTCCAGGTCTTGCCTCCAAGCCGTGGACCGACGGAAGAAATCTTCCGCTACCTCCCGGATCTTCTGGACGATCAGTCCCTCCGGGCATCCAGGCAGGTCGTACTTCACCATCGCTTTGATTGTACTATCGATGTCGGTAGCCATGGCTTATGCCTTTTTGGCTGATTCGAGAACCTGGCAGGCCATGAAGATCTCGGATTTAAGGTCGTTGTTCGGCAGGTCGGAGTTGTACTTTTCCAGCGCCAATTGCAGGAGCTGGGGCTTGGTCCATTCATCGTAGGACTTGCCGCCGACGGTACCGGCGGGCTTGTCTGGCTTGTCGGATTTGATGGGCTCGGCCGCTTCGACAACGTCGGGCTTGTCTTCGGTCTGGTCGTCAGCCGGCAGACCGACTGGCTCCACTTGCTCTGTCTTGTCAGTTTCCATCTTGGCCAATTTGGCTTCCAATTGTCTGATCCGGATCTGGTCCTCGCTCATGCCTTCGGCCTTGAGTAGCTTGGCTTCCAGGTCGGCAATCTTCTGTTGTTCGGGCGTAAGCGTGCCACTGTCCACGAAGGACTCGCGGAACTTGTTTGTCTTGTTGGCGAGGGTCTGGTTCCAGCTGATTACCGCGCCGTCTTCCAGTCTGATGAGTGTTTTAACTTTCATTCTTCCTGTCCTCTTATGATTGGAGATCCCGCAAAAGCTGGCTGACCGGAACTACCCGACCAGCCAACCAGGACGGGAGAAGTGAACTATTGGGAGACCATCATCGTGATCTTCACTTTGGCCAGGTCCATGTCGTGGCCCAAGGTCATCGAAATGATCTTGGCCGCAGCACAGAACCGGCCTGCGCCATAGGCAGGAACACGAGTGTTCGGCGTACCCTCGGTGAGGACGCCTGGGCTCGAACACGAGTGAGCGGCGGAATTCAGATTCAACGCGGTCATGAAACCGTTGTCATCGTCATCGTCGCCGATGGTTGCGGTTGCGGTCGCGCCTTCGGCCGTGATGACGTGGGCGTGAACCTGATGGATGAACGAGCCTGCGGGGACATCGAAGAGCTGCAAGACATCGGCAGCGTCGCGATTGGTCGCTGCGAAGTCGATGATCTTGGTGAACTTCTTGAGCTGTCCGGATGTGCCGCTTGCCAGCTTGTCGCCATCGCCTGCGGAAGTTCCGCCAGAGCGGAGATTTACAGTAGCCATTTGCTATTGTCCTTCTATCATGATTGAGATTTCGATGGTCGACCTACCCCAGTCGCCCGGGGTAGGTCACAACTGCTTAGCCCTGGCGAGCGTAGAAGTAACCGATGCCCTTGGTCTGCATGCCGTGCACGCCATAGACGTACAGCGACTTGAAGAACTTGCCGAAGCCCTTAGTCCCGAGGTCGGCAACTGCCTTTTCGGTGAACTGGCTGGCGTAGGTCATGGCGTTCCGGTGCCCGAAGAGACAGCTGAACGTGATGGTCGTGTCCGTGGTGCTCGGCACGAACGGACTCTTGAAGATCTCGAAACGATCGATCACGCCGAGACGGCCATTCCGGAGAATGGACTCGCCGTCGCCGGTCATCGAGGCGTCTTTGAGGTCCGAGAGCTTGAGCATGCCGGTGAAGAGCGGGGGCAGGACCAGGATACGGCCTGTCTCCGGAACCTTCTGTTCGTCCAGCACGGAACCAGCAGCTACGATAGTATCGCAGATATTGGTCTTGGTGAGCTGGAGCGGGCTGGCGGCAGCGCCCATGTTGTACGCACCGGTCTTGATACCAGCGGTCAACCCGATGTTGTTTGCGTGAGCATCGCCGACGAGCTCAGAAAGACCGACCTCATCGAGATCTTCTTTCATTGCGTCGGCAGCGCCCTGGCCCCATTCGCTCATCAGGGGGATGTGCGTCTGGTGCTCGTTTACGCTGTCGAGCTTGAAGGCGATGTACTTCGCCTTGTCGACATCGAACGATGTGGTGCTGGGGTCGAGATCCTGGATCTCGATATCAGCATTGCGCTCGTGGTTGCGGATGATGAAGGTCGGCATCACGGGAACGTTGACAACGCTACCCTTCTTCTTGATTTCGCCTTCGAACTGGGTGTTGCAGATCGCCGGAATCACGCCGGAAGCGTAGTACTCTTCCAGCATGGTTGCCGAGAAGATCTCGGGGACGTGTTTCAGATCGACAAGATCCGGAGTGCCGGCTGCTGTTGCAATAGGCATGATATTACCTCATGTGACGTCCGGCGATGCAACACGAAAACTAAGCGGTGGCTCGTCTCATGACGGGGGTCCCGTCGTTGTCGTCCACTACTCGGCCTTCATTCATCGCCGCACGGAGAACTTTTCTTAGTTCACCAGCGCGGACCGGCTGTGAGGGAGTCATCCTAGCAATAGCATTGCTCTGCTTGGTGTACTCCGAGAGGGTCATGGTCGGTCTTGCTGGCGCGATAGCCGTGGGCTGACCGGACGGGGCTACCTGACTGGCTACCGATGGTCCCGCCTTCGCGGGATTCGGTGACGCAATCGTAGGAGTAGCCGGGGACGGTTCGTGCCCACGGGACAACTTGGACTTGTGCAAGTCGAAGATCGCAGCAGCGGCCACACTGTCTCTCCGCGATTCGGCATCCAGTAGCAGAGTCATATACTGTTGACGGCTGACTGGGTCATAGCCCTGGAGCCATGACAAGAAGTCGGGGTCAACATTCCGGTCTGCGGCATCCGGAACAAGCGCTGTGAGGTCGAGGTAGAATTGTTCTTCAGTGTTACTCTGTCGGTCCTGACTGTCCGGCGTCTGCTGCTGTGCAGCGTTGGCTTGTTGCATGAAGAGCGAGCCCTTCAAATGCATCTTCCAATGGTCGATACCGAATTCGTCAATTTCATCCTCAGTGTAAACCTGTCGAACCATTTCATCCGTAACCTCGATAGCCTTGGTGGCTGTCGCTGATTTCGTTGGTTCTGCTGCTGGGGCAGGCAATTTCGTCAACCGGTCAATTTCGGCCTGGAGCTCGCGAATCTGCTTCGCCATCCGGGGAACCTCGGCGTTGTACTTTCCGAGAAGGACGTCGTAGCGGTGATCCGGTTGCGCGTCGAGCGTCGGCTGATCTTCCTTTGTCGCCTGTACGTCTTCGGCGGGCTGAAATGGAACTGGGTCGGGACTGGTTACCTGCGGCGCCGCGTCAGCTGGCTGTGTTCCGTCAACTACGGCTGAATCTGTTACGGGAGCCGCATTCGCGGTATTCCCTTCGATTTCAGTTTCGGGCGTCAGGAGAGCCCTTGCGTCTTCGATTGCTTTCCGGTGTTGAGCCGGAAGGTTACTGGTCGTCATGTGTGAGCTCCTGTGGAGTATTCACGGATTGTTCCGAGCCGGATACATAGCACCGGCCTGTGCTAGATCCGGTATTCGGGAAAGCGATAAATAGGCCATCCAACTGCAATTCGCAGCGGTCAATCTGTTCTTGATCGATATTGGCCATGTAATGGATAAGTATCCCAAGGGCCTCGCATTCCTGCTGGAGCCCATGGACCTGTCGGGGCTCCCTGGCGACAACAAGCGTGCTCGCGCTGTCGCGGAGGCATTCGCGGAGCCATTCAGTTACAATGTCAAAAGCTCGTTGGTTCTTGCTCAGCGACTTCAGGGCGTTCAGGGTTTCCTCTGATGGATGGATCATTGGAGTACCCCCTCTTGCGCTACACCTTCAGGGAGCGGCGCTCCGCCCTCCGGACCTGGTGGGACCATTTGCTGTTCAAGTGATGCCCGTGCCTGGCGGTCGAGCTCTTCATCGGTCGGAATAAGGTCGGTCGGGTCGATATCGAGATTAGTGGCAATGGCTGTGAGCAATCGAGCCCTGCCCTTCCTACCCATGATAGCGAGGTCAGTCGGATTGTTCGTGAGGTTCAGGAACTCTTGCCGCCTGAGCTGTAGCTGTTCCTTCACGAGGATGGCCAGGACGCCGCGCGGCACAACAATTGCGTCTCCCTTGATGTCGTTCCAGCTCTCATCCAGATAGACCAAATTCCATGTGTGCTGCATGCTGACCATACTACTGATGATGTCGCGGTCGACGTTTCCGGCAACCACACGAACACCCTTGGCCGCGTTGGACATGAGCATGGACAACCCAGCAGCGGTCTTGCCAGCGCCGCCGACATCGGCATTGCCATAGGCATACCTGGGGATAGCCGTTCTGTCGTCGGCCATGTCCTCGTAGTTCTTGGCCACGGCAATGATCTCTTGTGACTTGATTTCCGGATGGAAGAAATGAACTGGTTGACGACTGCCAACGGGATCGCCCTTCCCGGAATAGAGCCACACCTTCATGGGTGTGATCTTCCGTGGATTGTCCCCGGGCTGAAGGCAGTCGACGTTGACTGCTACCTGCGGTCCGGCGCCGAGCGCCATATTGTTGATAAGTGCGCGATGGGTGGAAGCATATGCAGACTGGATCTCTTTGATCATCTCTGGGATTGATTTACCCCAGATAGAGCGATTTTGCTTCTTCGCACTGGTCGCATGGTACGGGTACAGTCCAATCGGGCTGGGGTTCTGGATTGCGCGGATGATGTGTCCGGCGATGGAAAGTGATGTGATGGATACGTACTCGTAATCGTCGCCCTCACCTGCAATACCGAAATCTTTAAGCATGTGCCGGGGGACGGAGCCCCAGAACTCGACGGCGTCATAGGTAGCCGTATTCTCGATAGTCTTCTCTGGGTCGCGGTTCTCGGCTTCCTGTACTTCGAAGCTCTCGACTTTCCCGATGCGGTAGCCGTTCGGCATGGTCGATAGGATCATCTCAATCTTGGCGGTCTGATAGCCCTCGACGTTGCGGAGTGCACTCAACTCAGATCCGGAGATTTCAATCGTCTCGCAGATATACGGGGCCTTGGCTACAGAGCTGGCCGATGGCGCCGGATACATGTCGAACGGCGACGGAGCGCTGTAGGTGGGAACGTCCACTTCCTTGGGGCTGGGGATTAGGCTTCCGTCATCCTGCGAATCGTATTCCAGCCGCTTCTTTTTGCGGACGATCGGCCCCTTCATCCAGGCCGTCTTGAACTTGCATAGGTCGCGGATCATGTCTTCCATGCTCGCGAAAAATTCACCCTCGACAAACTGGTCGTAGATCTTGTCCTCATGCCTCTTTGCCCGCTTCTTCGCTTCTGCAACCAGGTCGTGAATGCGCTGGTCATACATCTCTGCGGCATAGTTCGCGACATCCTCGGGGGTCATTCCCTGCTCGATTACGCGTTCACGCAGATCGTTGACCACGTTCTGAACAACCTCGTTCTCGATTTCAGGTGGGAGGCTGGGAATAGGGGTAATGTCGAGGCCGAAGGCTCGGTCACCGGCTGGATTTACGATATCTCGTAGCCAGGAGAACAGCGCGTCGGCCTTCGTCTGTGTGATGTTCATGAAGACTTCAGTGCCGCCCATTTCCTGAATCTGAGCCAGAACGCTCGCCTCGTATTCGCCGTCGTATTGGCGCTGGGACTCCAGCAACTTGGGAGTGATAAACCGGTCTTTGTGCTCCTTGGCGGTCTGGAAGCAGCGGTGGGTGAAGGACTCCAACGCATACTGGATAGCGTCGGGAGCCTTCTTAGCCTCTTCCGCTTTTATGGCAGCACGCTCGTTATTGTCCATCTGGGCTGGAGTTTGGATCTCCAATGCACCCTTCCTGGTCACTTCCATCTAGTGAGCTCCTTTTACGAAGTAACGTAGACACGCGATACCTCATTTACAATATTTCGTAACGCAAGCGAAGTGGTTTGAGGCTAAAAAATTAGATACCACCCCATGACCCTCCGGACCCCACTGAACTATATGCGCCGGTAGCAGCCTGGGCAGTCTGCTGATTGACCCCCATACAGAGGTACTGGAATGCGTCGTGGACGTGAGAATACAGGTTCTTCTCTGGGACCTCTTTGAATTTCGTATTCCCGGATATCTGCATGAGCCGGAATCGATAGCCGCCGTTGAATCCCTTACGCAGCGTATTGCAACGCGGGTCAATTACCATGGCGGGCTTTGATCCGGCCCTGCGGATCAGCCAGTCGATGACAGCCTGGCGGCGAGTGAGGAAGGCATTCGTATGCGCCGGCCATGTTGGTATGCCCTGGTCGGCCAGGATGCCTATGCAAGTCTTTTCGTCGGTCTGCGCCCTCTGCATGCCCGCGGGGTCCGCAAACGAGTGGATCGGTAGTCCGGCGAACTCTTCCTCCCTGAGTGCGGGCTTGACGACATCGACAACGAATTGCTTGATCCCGCCATCCTCGCATATGAACTCGCGGAGGACGCGGAGTTGTCCGGTCGGCGCCACCTGAGCGAATAGACATGCGGGAGTGAGCCCGAAATCCCAGCCCAGGTACAACGGGCGCGTGCTGTAGACGCCAAGGTTCACTCCGGACAGGTGGACAGAGTCGCGGTACATATGGTGGTAAACCGGCTTGCCGTCGAACACGGTCGCGTAATCGCCACACAAGTATGCCTTGATCCATTCTGGGTCCTTGCCGGCCAATAACCGAATCCAGTAGATGAATCCAAGGTCCTGGTTGCGGACGTTCTCCGCCTGCGGGTTCGGGACGTACTGGCGGATATTCCCGTTGGAGTCGAGTATCGGCAGCATAGCCCCGGGTTGGCGGAAGAACTGGAAGTTCCGCTGGTCCCAGGCGTCATGCCCCTTGATATCCTCGATGATCTTGCGGTAGTCGTCGACGTCGACCTCTGGCGGGAGGTACGCGGCGAGTTCGTCAAGATCGAGCTTGAAATCCTGTTCCCACTCGCCCATCTCCGCGGCCTTGTACCACCAGTGCGAATCATCTGGCGGGTTGGTGTCCATGATCACCCCGGACCAGTCCGACCCGCCATCCTTCTTAGCCGGATACCGACCGACACGCGAGCTCGCAGCATCGATGACAGCCTTGGGCAGTTCCCGGGCTTCGTTACAGAACACGCCGGTCAATTCCATGGACAGGACCTTCCGGACGTCCTTCGGTTTGTCCATACTCACGAAGAGGACCTGGGCGACAATGGTTGTATCGTCGGGGAGGGCGATCTCGATGTTACATTCAATCGGCGACCCGAGCTTGATCGGAGCCACATCGATAGGCATCCAGTCAGTCCAGGTGTTGAGTGTAGTCGTTCTCAGTTCGGGGTAGGTATTCCGGATGATTGCCCACCTGGACCGGCGCTTTCGATCCGGGCCTACCCGCTGGGTTCGCATCCGGTGAAGGATTTCGATGACGTTCCCCACAGTCTTGCCAGAGCCGATTGGCCCCATTACTCCGCGCATGAACGCGTCCGACGCGTGGAACTTGGCCAGTGTCGGCTCGGCAATGTATTTGACTGTGAGTCCGTCGTCCATCTACTCGACGATCATCCAGTCGTCAGACAGCATGTCCGTTTGGGATGCGAGCCATCCGGTGAGCACTTCTCCGGTTGCGGTTTTCATACGGCAACGCCCGTCTCATGTATTTGCTTAATCAGCTCAGGTGTAATCGACTGCCAGCGCGGGCCAATTATCCTAAAGTACCGTCCACGCCCAGTAGCGTCTACGAACGTGCCTTCATGGACCCAGTTGCAGAATGAGAGAGTGTCAAGCTCCCGGATACGCTGGCACTTGATGTCTGTGATTACGGACAAGTCCATGGGTGGAGTACACTCCCGGCACATGCTCGCCTCGATTTCAGCCCTTGGAGGACCCGGCAATTTTGGAAGATAAGCAAAGGAGGAAAGATCATACTTCATACGTACATCCTCCGGCGCTTGGCTACGGTCGCCCGTCGCTTCCATCGCTTCCGGATGTTGACGACAGCATCCCTGCGGAGATAGCGCTTGAGTGCAAGTCCGGTACAGGGAATAGCTTCGCGCCATGCATTTACTGCCCCCAACAGATCTCGCCAATCCCAATCAACAGATCGGCACTTACACCGGATGCGAATAGACCCCACAAATTGATCGATAACGAGGTTGTGGTCACACCACGGGCAGGGCTCCTCCACCTGGATAGTTGCGTCAATCATCCGGTCAAGGTAAGGTAGATCAATCATCCCATCCCCTCCCGGTTCAGGTTGTCGCCGCAGTTGAAATCCTCGCATCGATGGCAGAGTTGTTCATGGGTCCGGCGGCAGTGCTCGGATACGGTCTCGGGCCGCGGATCATTAGCCATGACGAACTGGTCAAACGCTCGATGACAGTCGTCGGGCCATGCGCCATCAGGTACCGGCATCGTATCGACGTATCCAGCCATGATCATAACCTTACGGCGCAGAT
>Ga0272440_1003034_pt1 | contig 12718 bp, 8 predicted proteins | sample SSMMMBAug17_FD_192440 | JGI IMG/M metagenome (GOLD analysis project Ga0272440, IMG submission 192440) | Marine sediment archaeal communities from Little Sippewissett salt marsh, Falmouth, MA, United States - SSM-MMB-Aug17 | ecosystem: Environmental > Aquatic > Marine > Wetlands > Sediment ...
ATTCAACCGAAACTTCTCACTATCTTATTAATATTAAAATATTTATCCTTAATTCAACAGCATTGAGCCCCACCCTACATGGTTATTATATAATACCAAATTTCATTTGCCAAAGTAGAATTATAAATGGTTTAATATTGAGTAATTTTATTTATGATCAGAACTTTTTTGTTTATTTAAAATTTTTTCCAATATAAAAAATTCAGTTTTGTAGATTTGCTGTCTTATTTTGTCAGGCGCAATTTGTGTTCCCCCCATTTTAGAGTTAGAAAACATTATTGAATTTGCCATTGCAATGACTTTACCTTTTCCTTTTTTAACTATTGAACATACTGCCTTATTATCTTTAGTTTTTAATAAAGGCTTTCCGCCAATAACAGTTCCTGAATTTTCTGAGATACCAATAATATTATTATCATGAAAAAGAATAGAATTAGGAATTTTGTTAAAATCAATTTTAATTTTAAAGAATTTAAGAAGTTCGTTTGAAGTGGAATTAATATTTTCTGGATCATCTAAAATTAATAATGATCCGCCATTATTTATAAATGAAATAATTTTTTCAATATCTTTCTTGAAAAAGGATTTTATTGGGTTAATAATTATTAAAAGATCGTTATTTTCTAAATATTCAGGCAGGCTTTCATGTAATGATGGGACATAGCCCATTCTTTGAGTCCATACATAAAAAGTATGATAGTTTTCTGGCTTATTATCAACCAGTTCTTTTACTGGAAGACAAATATTTGAATATTGAGTTTCAAATAGGGCTTTATTATAGCTTTTTTTAGGTTCTGGCAATGGGTATGTTATTTGAGTAAACCATGTAAAAAAGAAAATGCCAGCAGCAACAGCACATAATCCAAAAAAATATAAATTGCCCCAAAGCATATCACGATTATTAAACGATATGAAAACTCCAAAAAATAAGCAAAATATAAATATTATAAAAAAATAATTGTTTAATGACCAATAATTAGTTCTATTTAACCATTCTATTGTATCTATCACCAATTCTGGTTTGCCGGGAATAAACATATAAAAATTTGAAAAACAGGTGCTGTCACTAAAAGCCATTACTCTGCCTTTTCCATATTTTATTCCATCACTTTGCAAAAATAACCCAAATTCATAGTCTTGACTTGTTTTTTGTTCAAAAAATCCTCTTTCAGAATATGAAAGCAGCCGTGTTCTAAGGCTGTAACCAATCATTATATTTTCAGAAAAAAATGGAGAGTCTATAGAGCATGATGTTGCAAATAGAAAAGGGGGCATGTGTATTAAAGAAGGATGAGGGAAAACCTTTGGCTTTTTATAATATGTTAGTTTCCCAGTGGTAAGATCATAGGTGCTGTCATAATGAAAAAATAATCCAAATTTCTTTGCAATAAAATTTAAATAATAATTCATTCCAAAAATATTTGTATGATCACCTATTAACCATAAACCACCTCCATTTTCTACAAATTTAATAATATTTTCTATTTCATCTTTTTTATAATCAGATGTTGGTGTTTTTAATATTAAACAATCATAATCATTAAGTAAATCTTCAGATAAATCCTTTTCTTGATTTACTGATACTTTATAAAAATTATTAAGATAATCAATCATACAATAATAATTATATGTTGACTGACTTCCAAAAACCTTAGTATCAAATTTATCAGTTGACCATTCCCAATCACTATGTTTGTCATCAACAAGTATTCTGCCATTTTTCATAAGCCCTGGATCGTGAAAGCCAAAAAAACCTGCTAATGAAAAAAAACTTATAAAAAAAAGACATGAGCATAAAATACCTTTTTTAGTAAAAACCGGACAGGGTATTTTAAATTTAATACTATTAAATTCCCCAATAGGAAGAATTAAACTTAAAATTATTACAAAAGGAACAAAACTTAATGTTTGATAAAAACTCTCCCAAAAAATTCTTGCGCTTTTAACTTGAGCAAGTATAAAAATTAGAAAAATATATCGAAATAATGTGTATATAATCGAATAACACGTAAATAATAATATTTTTATATAATTTCTGTCAAAGATTAAAAATAAAACTATTGCGCTTGAATAAATGTATAACATTAAGAAAAAACCAGTTTTTTCAAGTGTTGATGGAACTGGAATTATATCTCCAAAATTTGGAATATATAAAATACTTTCACTATAGCCAGTTTTTAAACCTAAAAATTTTATAAAGGGATAAACAATATCATTTATAATTTTAATTTCATGGACACGTGATGAAATTACATAAAATAAAGGGGTTTGAATGCTTTGAATCAGTAAGATTATGCCTGTTAATATTATACCATTTGTAAGGCAGTTTAAAAATTTAACTCTATTTGATATTAAACCAACAATTATTCCGCATATTATTACTATTGCTCCAAATGAATATGGAAAAGGAATAAATAATCTTATTAATATCAGAGGTATAATATAAATTATTGATTTGTGTGAAATACAAAAATCATCAATTTTTCTAAAGCAAATACTTGCAATTAACAGGCTAAAAAAAAATGGATATAAAAATGGAATTTTAAATTCTGTAATCTGTGGAGAAAATGTAGATGTAAAATATAGCCAGCATGATGATGTAAACAGGATAAAAAACCATATAAGTCTCATATAGATGACCCCTGATTATTTGGAAAAATATTGAATTATTGATAGTCCATCATAAGTGGACAAACACGGACAAACACGGACAAACACGGACAAACACGGACAAACACGGACAAACACGGACAAACACGGACAAACACGGACAAATTTTAGTGAATATTTTTTTACAGTTAGATATAAATTTTTTCCAGACTGGATAAATTCATTAATCACTTCAACCTGGAGAAATTTTTGAATTGAGATATTTAGTTCTTATCTCCTCTACTACTGAAATATTTTTATTTGATTTAAAGAATAAATTTTTTGAATTTGCTATTATATATATTTTTTTATCATCCTCATCTATATGAAAATAAATATCTCCTTTAAAACCAAAAATTGAAGCATTTTTCTCAATATGGATAAAATCGTCTTTTATTTCTAATATTTTTATATTTTTTAATCCAGTAATTATATATATTAATTCATCTCTTACAGTTATCTGGTCATCTTTGTATTTAATAGGCTCTATTTCAGTTTTAAGAAGTTTATTATTATTATTATTATTATTATCACATTTAGATTTATTTTGATTTGGACTGATTTTATCATAATTAAAATTTTGACAGCCAATAAAAAAAATAAAACAATAAATAATTACAATATATTTTGACATACAATTATATATCCTGTTTTTGTAGAATTTTTATAATGGATTAAATATATTACCTAATGACCTGTAAATCGGCTTTATTTTTTCTATATGTTCTGAAGGAACTAACAAGCTGTCAGAAAAATGATTTTTTAATAATGGCTGCATGTATAAATCATCATTTTCATATTTTAATCTATTTTCTGCTGATTTCATAATATGAACAACATCAATTAGATTTCCAGTGCATCCTTTTTTATCAAGATTTTCAATTATCTGCTGAAACATATTGCTTACAGTAATAACAAAAGGTTCAATAGTGGCAAATCCATTTTCATTGCATTTAATTGTTGAGATCAATGATCTGCAGCTTAAAGGTCGTATAGGATAAACTACACATTTTTCATTATCAAGCAGGGGACATTTTTCTTTTGAGCTTTGTCTTATATCATCTTTGATTTCTTCGTTATTTTTACATAATTTAGCAAGTTCATTTATTGTGATTTGAGGTTGATAATGAGGGGTATTAATTTGTTCTTCAATTATATCAAAAAAATGCTCCTTTTTATTTTCAATAAGAAAATTTGAAATTTGATAAGCTTCTAATGTAGTAATTATTACATCTTGACTACAGCAGTCATTACATTTTTCAGTACATGCTGAATCTATATCTGATATAAATGAATCAAATATATTGTAAATTTTTTCTAATAAATCAAGTTTTGTTTTAATGTCCATTATTTTTATCTCCTGTTTCTCAATTTTTATCTAATTATAGGCCTTGATCATCGTTTTGGCAAGTTGATCATAAAACTTGAAAACGTAGAGACGTAGCATGCTGCGTCTCTAAATGTTCAATAAAAAAATAAGTTAGATATTATTGTACTCTTTTTTAAAATAGTTTTTTTTGGCACTGACAGACACGAGCTATCACAAATATACACTTCATACTATTGGAAAAAACAAAGTATAATTATAATCTTTTTATTGCTTTAAGTCATTATTAAATCCACCAAGTAATGATGAAATTTTCGACCATGAAAGTATTTTTTTCATATCAGGCTCAAGTGGATATTTTTTATAATTAAAATATACAGAAATCATTTTTGGTATTTTAGATAATATTTTTGATGTTAAAAATGGAGTTGATATACTATTAAATACAGTTGGTAATAAATCTAATGAAAACAGATTTGGGATATACTGATTAAAACTTGCCTCAATTGCACTTGTAGGCATTAATCTTGATATTAATTTATCAACTTCTGTTTCCAATAATTCCTGGCTGGTTCTTGTAAAAATTTCATAAAAACCATGAATTGAACCTATTTCTCTCTGATATATACTTTGATATTCCCAGACTGCTTCAATAGAACCACAATCGCTTTGAGATTTTACTGCTTCAGAAAGAATATTTGCAGCAATCAAACCACTTCCAACACCACTTCCATGAGCAGGAAAGACCTGACATGCTGCATCTCCAATTAAAGCAACTCCTGGGGATGCAAACATATCATATGGTCTTCTTAATGGTATTAATCCAGCTCCACCGGAAATTTTTTCTCCTATCCAAGAATTTTTTATTTTAAATTTTTCCATTAAATGAAGACCTGTACCATTTTCTCCATTAAGCATCACACCAGTTAAAATATCAATTGTTGAAAAATCTTTACTTATTTTAAACATTAAAGTTGAAAAACCGCCGCAAATACCAGTCCAGCAAATAAATTCATCTTGCATACAATTTAAACCAGCTAAAAATGATTTAGCACCTTCACTATCAATAATTTCATATGTCTTTTGAGCAGCATTGCAAGTATGAGAAATATTAGGAGGCGGGCAATGTTTACTCAAAGCTGGTACCTGTCTTAAAACAGACTGTGCCATTCCAGTTGCATCAATAAATAAGCCGGCTGAAAAACAAATATTTTTAGTTTTATTAGTATCTGAATTTGCTTCAAGATATAATTTTACAGGCCTGTCATCGTTAAAGTCAAAATGAGTAATATTAATATTATCATAACCTTCAACACCAGCTTCAAATGCCTGATTTTGAAGACGATTTATAAAATATGGCATATTAACACCCCACATAGGGCGTTGAGGTAAATATATTCGATGGTTATTATTTTTATCTAATATTGTAAATGGCAGACAATCACAATGTTTTTCTTTTAAATTTGGAGGACTAATTCCAGCTCTATCAAACATCCAGAGTGGTACATCATTTACCCATCTTGAACCGGCCTTATTAAAATTTTTTTTTTCCAGTAGAGCTATTTTATAACCATTTTTAGCTAATAAGTATGCTGCTGCTGAACCAGATGAGCCAGCACCAACTATTACAATATCATATTTTTTTAGATCCATATTAATAACCTCCTTTACTAATTTTTTTTAATAAGCATTAGGATCAAGATTTCATGCTATATTTTTATATTTTAAATTTAATAGTATTTTGTTAAGCTCCCAAATTTTGTTTATTTTAAAACAATTCTTAATAATAAAGTCAACAAAATCCTAAAAAAAAATTAAAATTTCAGTAAACAATTCAATAAATTTTTCTAAATTTATTGGGTCATCTTGGCTTTTCAAATTTCGTATGGACTTACACGGACAAACACAGACTTACACTATACACGATTGGAAAAAAATTGGATTATAATAATATGGAATGGTATTCTCTTTATATTTCATGGTTGAAAGAAAAAATATCTAATTATTTGAGGGTGCAACACAAAAAAGTTGCACTTTATTTCATTTAATGATTTTAGTGCATTTTTTAGCCCTGAAAGAGCGTAACAATATTAAATATAAAAATTACAAATTATTTTTTTTTCAACCCTTATCTTAAATAATTAGTTATTTTTCCTTTCAATATGTAAATAATTATTTGACGTAAACTCTGCAAACCTTTTTTATTAATAAAAAATACAATAAAATATAATTTCATTTAAATGATTTTCCTATATCATCGAATATAAGATATAATGATGGGATTAAAACAAGCGTAATACAGGTTGCAAAAACAATTCCAAAGCCTAATGAAATTGCCATTGGGATTAAAAATCGTGCCTGTCGTGATGTTTCAAATATCATTGGTGCAAGGCCGCCAAAAGTAGTAAGAGTTGTAAGTATTATTGGGCGAAATCTTTCCAAACCAGCAGCATAGATTGCATGATATCGGCTTAAACCTTCATGATACTTACGATTAGCCATATCAATAAATACAAGAGAATCATTTATTACAACACCAGATAATGCAACTACACCAAACATGCTTAAAACACAAAGACTATAGCCCATCAGAAGATGTCCCAAAATTGCTCCTATAATTCCAAATGGTACAGCTATTATTACAATAAAAGGCTGAATATAGCTGTTAAATGGTATTGCAAGCATTGCGTAAATAGTAAGTAGAGCAAACATTAGTCCAATAAACAGACTTTGCATACTTTCTCTTTGGTCTGCCTGTCTTCCTTCAAATCTATAAGTTAAATTAGAATATTTTTGAATTAATTCAGGTAATTCATCTTTTACTAAGGAATTTAAAACAATAGAAGTTTTGCTTCTTGGGCGGACATCTGCGTTTACAGTTACAACTCTCCTGCCATTTCGTCTGTCAATACTGGTATAGGCATGACCGCGTTTAAATTCTATTGCATCTCTTAAAGGCATTTCAGATCCATCAGGGCATTGAATCATCATTTCTTCTAAGTAATATTCTGATGATCTTTCATTTAATGGAAGCCTTACCATAACTTTTAGTTCATTTCTTCCACGCTGCTGTCTGATTGCTTGAGCTCCATAATAAGCATATCTGATATTTTTAGCTATATCATATGGGCTTAGACCAGCTTTTATTCCTTTTGGTTTAATTTGGAAATCTATCTGATGTTTACCGGGTTGGAATCCATCGTCAATATCTGTTACATTAGGGTATTGACTTAAAGCCTGAGCAAGTTCAGCACATGCAGATTTTAAAACATCCATACTTTTATGGCTGAGTTCAATAGAAAGTGATGAGCCAGAACCAGGGCCTCCTGCATCTGATTCAAATTTAATAAATTCAAGACCGCTAATTTGTCTGGTTTGTTTACGCCATTTTGTTGTAAATTCTGCAGTTGATATTATTCGTTTATCTGGCGGTGTTAAAAAAACACGAATTTCTGTTTCATTTTCATTAATATTTGCAAAAATTCCTTCAACCTGTTTTTTACCTCCATTTTGTTCTGCTACAATTTTTGCACTTTCTACCAGTATGTTTTGAACTTCTATTGTTTTTTGAACAGCTACACCATATGGCAAAGTTGCAGATACTCTGGCAAAATCTGACTCAACTTTAGGAAATAATTCAAATCCCATACGCCCGCTTTTTACATATCCTATTGAAATAATTAATACAGCAAGACTCAAGGATAATGTTAAATAACGATTTCTAAGGGTCATATTTAAAAATGGGCCGTATTTTGTATGAACCATTTTGATAAAAAATCTACTAAATCTTTGTTGAAGATTTACATAAAACGAAAAAAAGCCTTTTTTTTCTTTTTCACTTTGATGACTCAAATGAGCAGGCAATACAAAAATACTTTCAATTAGGGAAATGCCAAATACACATATTACAACAATTGGAATTTGTTTGAATATTTTTCCTAGAAAACCCGGTACAAAAAGAATTGGAACAAATGCTATCATATTAGTTAAAACACTAAATGTAACAGGCATAGAAACATCAATAACTCCTTTAATCGCTGCATCATTCCATTTCAATCCTTTTTGACGATATTGATAAATGCTTTCACCAACAACTATCGCATCATCAACAACTATACCAAGAGTAATAATAAAAGCAAACATAGAGATCATATTAATACTAAGACCGATTTGCGGCAAAATTAGAAATGATCCCAAAAAAGAAATAGGAATTCCAAGACTCACCCAAAAAGCAAGGCGTGTTTCTAAAAAAATTGCAAGCAAAACAAAAACAAGACCCAGTCCCAGATATGCATTGCTTAGAAGCAAATCAAGTCTCTGTCTGTAAACTTCTGATCTATCACGTTGTTTTTCTAAAAAAAGTCCTGATGGAAGATCATTGTTTATTATTTTTATTTGTTTTTCAACAGCATCTGCGACAGAAATTGGGGTTTGATTACCTACTCTATATACATCTATACTGATAGCCGGCATTCCATTATATGTTGCATATTTATTTGTTTCTTCAAATCCATCTTCTATAGAAGCAATATCTTCAAGTAAAAGCATTGCACCATCATTAGTGGTGATTATTGGAATTTTGGCAAACTCATGAACCTGTTCACGACGTTCTTTCATGCGGATCATAATATCGCCTCTGTTTGTTCTCATAACACCGCCTGGTAAATCAATTGCTGTTTCGCTGATGCGTTTAGCTGTTTTTTCTAATGTCAAATTATAACGCCTGAGTGCCTCTTGTTTAATTTCAATGCTGATTTCATATTCACGAGCTCCTACAAGTTCAACAAGAGTAATATCATTATTTTGAAGTAATTGATCTCTAATATCTTCAGCAAATGCTCTTAAAATTTTTTCATCATTATTGCCATACAATACAAGTGATAAAACTGAACGTTTTCGAGCAGCTATAAAAATTTGCGGAAGTTCAATATCATCTGGAAATGATGTTATCCTTTCAACTTCGTTCTGAACATCTCTTAATATACTGGCAGTGTCTTCACCATCAATAATTTCAATATTTACCCTTGCCTGACCTTCAGAGGCATTAGATGTAATTTCTTTAATACCTTCAATTCCACTTATTGATTCCTCAATAGCTAGAATAATTCCAGTTTCAACTTCATCAGGGCTTGCTCCAGGGTAAGATACAGATATAACAATTCGATTTAATTCAAAATCAGGAAAAACTTCTTTTTTTATTTTTAGAGAAAAAATTATGCCTCCAATAAGACATATAAGCATTATTAAGTTTGCCGGAACAGATCTTCCAGCCATCCATGCAATTGCCCCTGCCGGTTTTGCATTATTTTCCATATTTATTTTTCCTTGTAAAAATATTTCTAATTCTAATGTATTTTGTGGGGTAATAATTCTACAGATTTAGTTATAAAGATTTTGGACTGTGTTCCCATATCAAAATTCGTCCTCAACGTACTTAATGTACGCCTGCGGATAATTTTGATATGGCGCCTTGCCAAAATCTTTATAACTAAATCTGTAAGAAGACATAAAATCTTTGACTGGAGTCCCAAATCTTTAGATTTGGGCGTCAGTTATCTTTTTCAATTTGCTTTTTTTTTTAAGCCCAAATTTTAATATTTGGGCTTAAAAGCTAAAAATTTATGTCGACCTGAAATATGACTACACCAAAAAATAATTCGTTACACCGAGGAATATTCATTATTTATTTATATGAAGTTTCATCCCTTTAACTGGTGTACTGATCTGAGAAATAATTATTTTATCATTAGAATCAAGACCTTTCTCAATAAGAACATAATCTGTTCCACGAAAACCAACAATTACATCTTTTATATCTAATGTATTATCAGAGCTGACTGTCCAAACCCATTTATTATTTCTAAGTGCAATACGAGGAATTTTACATGCATTTTTTAAATATTTTCCTTTAATAGAAACAGAAACATATTCTCCAATTAAAAGTGGAGGAGAATCTGAAACATAAGTGGATGGGCCGTTAACACTAACAATTAATCTTGCCATATGGCCGACTTTATCAATATCTCCAAGACATTTTATAACACTGCCATAAGTAGTAAACTGATTTCTATAAGAAATAGCGGCAGATTTTATTGATTTATCAGAAATTTTATTTGGAATTTCAACCCATTTAAGACGATCCAGCGGTAATGATACCTGAATCCAATATTCATCAGTACCAACCAGTTCAAGCAGGGTTTCCTGAGAACTTACCTGAGATCCAATTTCTATACTTTTATTACGCACAAAAGCATTAAAAGGCGTGATTATTTTTGTTCTTTTGAGATTTAGCTGAGCCTGTTTTAAATTTGCTTCAGATGCTGCAATATCTGCTTTTACTTTTTTAAGGTGAGGTTTTCTAAGAATCAAATCAAGGTCAGCAGAAGAGTTTAGTTTTTTTCCTTTTTTAATTAATGACCATTCCTGTTTAGCAACAGACTGATGCCCCTGTTCAATTTTTAGTGCATACTGTGCCTGAACAACACTTGTTTGAGCTTTAATGATTGCAAGCTCATAATCATCTTGATCAATACGAACAATTTCAGTTCCACCCTGTATGATTGCACCTTCCATCAAGTCAGGATGCACATAAACAACTTCACCAGACACCTTTGATTTAACTTTTAATTCTTTTGCAGGAATAACTGTTCCATATGTATTAATAATAGCGGCCTCATCAGCAAGTTCAGCATTAATAACATCAACATATGTCATTTTTTGAACAGCCTCTCGTTTTTTTTGCTTTGGCCTTGTTTTTTTAAAATATATAGCAGCAGCAACTGCCATAACAATAATAATTAAACATAATGCAAGGCTTATGCTTTTTTTTATGCCCTTTTTATTATCTAACTCTGGCAGATAATCATCATTGTTTATTGAATTTATTTCTTGTGTCATAAATACTTACTCCTTAAGCTTTTTATTATGAAATGGTTTATCAAAGGTTAATCCACTTCCTAAAGACCTGCAAAGTTGAACTCTGTAATGAAGATATTGTGTTTCTTGAATAATAATTTCACGTTCAAGTTTTTGTACAGAAAGAATCTGGGTTAACACAGGCAGATAATCAATTAATCCTTTTTCATAGCGGTTGATTGCTTCATCCAGAGCTTTTTGAGCGGTATTCCTTTCTTGTTTTAAAGCTGAAACATGGATTTCTTGTTGTTTTATTAAAATTAAAGCATTTTCAACTTCATTTAATGCATTATAGACAATGTTTTTATACTGCATTAATTGTTCATTCAGCTTTGCACAAGCTTTATCAGTTTCTGCTTTTCTTCGTGAACCATCAAAAATAGGAGCAGTCAAATCACTGGAGAGTCTTATTAACCAAGATTCAAATAAACTACTAAAAGAATCTGATTGAAAGCTGCCATAACCGCTTAATGTTAATGAAGGCAGTTGATCGGCTTTTGCTGACCATAGATTTTCATTTGCTGCTTGAAGCCTGTTCCATGCTGCTTTAATATCTGGGCGATTTTTGAGTAAGTCCGATGGAAGCCCTGATAATGGAATACCTTGTAATTTTGGTAATTTTTTAGTATTAAATGATATTGATGATTGAGGTGGTTTCCCGCATAAAATATTAATATTATTTAGATTTAATCTTTCATTAGCCTCTACCAAAGGCATTTGGGAAATAATTGATTCAACAACCTGCTGCTGCTGATAAATATCTATAGAAGATGCCAGTCCTTTTTGAAATCTAATTTGAATGAGTTTAAGATACGTTTGATTAGTTTTAAGCTGTTCATCAAGAAGCTCTTTTTTCATTTTTTCAGAAATAATATCTATCCAGCATAAAACAACCTCTGATATCAGGCTGATAACTGCTGTATTATAGTCCATACTCGCAGCATTAAACTCAAAATTTGCAGCTTTTTTCTTTGCCTTAATTTTTCCCCAAAAATCTATTTCAAATGAACTCATCACACCTAATGAAATATCCTTAATCCATGATCCTGTTCCATTAACCTGATCTTTTTTTTTACTAACCATAGGGTTAAAATTTAAATTTAAACCTGGATATTGACTGGAACCCGCTGCTATTACTTGAGCCTTTGCCTGCATCAATCTTGCCCATGAACTTTCTAAAGAAAAATTGTTTGTTAATGCATTATCAATAAGATTATTAAGCTCATTATTTTGAAAGCTTAACCACCAGCTGGTTTCTGGTTTTTTAATTGAATTTTGTATAGAATAAGAATATGGAATCTGGCCTGATTTAAAAGGCTCTATTTGCTTTTTATTAAAAAATGAACAACCTGTAAAACATAATATTAAAGAAAGTACTGATAAATTATATTTCATATTGATTTCCTGATTATAGGGTTTTTAATAAAACATAGATTTTAAAAATATTGTGTAGTTTTTGGACGTTTTTTTAGATAAAATAGTTGACAATTATTATTAAAAAATTTTTTTAGGTGTGATGTAATTGATTTAAATTTTTTTTTTGAGAGTTTATATGGTGGACAAAGTGGACGCAGTGGACAAAGTGGACGCAGTGGACAAAGTGGACGCAGTGGACAAAGTGGACAAAGTGGACGCAGTGGACGCAGTGGACGCAGTGGACGCAGTGGACAAAGTTGACGCAGTGGACAAAGTGGACGCAGTGGACAAAGTGGACAAAGTGGACGCAGTGGACGCAGTGGACGCAGTGGACGCAGTGGACAAAGTGGACAAAGTGGACAAAGTGGACACAAAAATAATTTTTTTTTTTTCTACCCACTTTGTCCACTG
>Ga0272440_1003035_pt1 | contig 12717 bp, 6 predicted proteins | sample SSMMMBAug17_FD_192440 | JGI IMG/M metagenome (GOLD analysis project Ga0272440, IMG submission 192440) | Marine sediment archaeal communities from Little Sippewissett salt marsh, Falmouth, MA, United States - SSM-MMB-Aug17 | ecosystem: Environmental > Aquatic > Marine > Wetlands > Sediment ...
GAGCTACCACCCCCATTCGTCGCATAACAGATCTGTGATCCATTAATATAAGCGATTGTATTTGAACCGGAGGAACCAGAACCATTTACTGGAAGCCCTTTGGCTCCTCCTGAACCACCTGAAAAGGAGATCACATCACCAGAATTGAAATGAGTTCCTTTTAATAAAAAAAGTTCAATCGCTCCGCCAGCACCTCCGCCACCGCCACCATAACCGGTCTCACCTCCGCCTCCGCCACCACCACCAGCGACAATAACTAACTTTATATATATGTCATCTGAAGAAATGGTATAAAGATGAGTGCCTGTTGAAAGATTTTGATTGTAACTGCTCGTCCTAAATATGTGTTGCTCGACTGGCACAATAATCGAGTCGCTGCCACTTCCCCAACTGAATGTCCCATCACCATTTGAAAGGAGCGTTTGTCCACTCGTTCCATTGGGTAGTGTGGAACCGCCCGAACCAGATAATTTTCCGACTGTTACCGCACTGTTCGCGATTTTTTCTGATGTGATAGCGCTACTACTTAACTTATCGGACGTTATCGCGTTACTATCAATTTTTTCTGCTGTCACAGCATTATCTGCCAATTTAGCTGTAGTGATTGCTGAATTAGTCACACTAAGCGCCATACCCGCTCTTAAAACACCCGCAATTTCCTGCCTGGGTTCCATTTCAGAATCACCTTCAACAGTAATCCCAAAATACTTAACCTGCTCATTTACAGTAAAACCAATGGGATTCGATTGACCTAGAACCAGGTTGTATTCACCGGCAATCACCTTAACAGCTTTTGTTTCAGACCATAAGGGGTTATTTTGGTCATCGTATAGTTGAAATGTCATATTTAATGTTGAACTGATTGGTGCGCCATCTGAGCTTTCAAGTCGACCCTGAAATGTGAAGGTGTTTTGTTCAGATGCAAAACTAATTCTTAATAAACATACAATAATTATTAAACAAACAGTTGTGTGAAAACAAATTAATTTTTTCATAATTTCTCCTTATGTATTAAAAAATAAATTAAGGTGTGAAAAATTCAATCAATTTTGTTGACTGAACACGCTATCCTCTATTCGTTAGATCGGTTTTGTGGGTATTTTCTTAAAATTGGTATATTGAAAAAATTGGTCTTGATCATTGTTTCGGCTCCTTTTTGACAGCAAGATATGAGATATCTGAGGTAAAAAAAGAAAGTCCATTCAAGAATAAATGGAAATCAATTCGAACAAATACGAACGAATCATATGAATTGATTTAAAAATGTAATACAAAATTATATTTATATTTATCAGAAAAATAAAAAAAGTCAATAGAAATGAATATGATGTGGGCTATTGACGAGGAGATCTTTTGTTGTCACAATACAATATCGAGATCACAATGAAGCCATTGGAAATAAAAAATCCTCATTCCGAAGAATGAGGATTTTATTGTATTTGTGTAGATACCTTATTTATTGAAGCATATCTAAAACACGAACTTCCGTTTGTTCCTCAACTAACAGTGGCCGTTTTAGAGATACAGTTTCTTTATCGATTAAGGTGCCGCCTTTGGCATATCGCTGACCATCATCATCTTCGATAATTTCTTCCCAACCCACATGAATACATAAGGTGAGAACTTTGGTGCGAATTTCATATGGCACTTTTGTCGTTACAATGAGCTTTGCCGAATATGGCGGATTTTTATCCGCATACTCATCGTTCATCCATGTATCAAAGTAAAAGAATATGGCTTCCCTTGGTGTAAAACCATCAGGCCCAGCCAGACCATGATCCAACAGATTTATTCTGCCATTGGAATGCCATCCCGGTCCGCCGTTGACGTCGATTAAATTACCATCCTGGCCATAGACCTCAATGATCATATTCGTATTGTCGTTTGTAAACGTAAAACCTGACGTGTTCATAATCTGAAACCATGTATGAGTGAAATGAACATCTGTAAAAAGATTGTTTCCATAGGGAACTGTATGTTCACCACAGTTTCGAACATCAGGATCATGATTGTTACAATGATATGCAAATATTGCTGGCATGATCGATTGACCCTGAAACTCATTGGGTGAATGAATTATCTCGTCAGGCAATGCAATCCTGTGGTGTGTCGGTGCTGTATTTATACGAAGCCCAGACGATACCCTACTATAACTTGAATTTAAATTTCGTCCTCTCGTTGAATTTGCACTTTCATCACGAGACACTTTCAGACGTTTGCCTGTTGACACACCTACCATTTGTGCCCAAGCATTTGACATTACGATAAACATGGATAAACTGATAATAACCATAATTTTCTTCATTGTTTTTCTCCTTAAAAAAATAATTAAAGATTAATAAAAAGGTTAAATTCTCTTTTTCCATGATGCATCATGTTTGAGTAAGGAGTATTTCATAGAACGTGCCAAAAGAAAAAATATATGGAAGAAAAATAGGTTATATAAATAATATGAGTAGGTTAGAAATACTATTTATATTTTTTTGGAATTTGATAGTAGAAATCTATTGTGTTAACAAGATTGACAAAGAAATTCTTAGAAGGTTATTTATCTTTAAATATCAATGCCTTGAGATGGCGTAAACATTGTTTACTTTCAAGAATCAATGCGTTTTTAATATCAGGCGGGTTTCCAAAGCCCATATCCAAAGCCATCCGAAATACCCTGAAAACCGATTCCATAATATTTGATGTCTTGACAATAGGTCAATTCGTCTTCCTTTGCGAAGGATAGCTGTTGCTGTACCAATAATATCTTGGGCGTCGATCCATTTATATCCGCGCAAATGGTCACCGCGTTGACATACTTTCCACTGTTTGCCTACTTTCTTTTTTTTGATATAGCGATGAACGATAATCATATTATCTTGTAAAAATGCGATGATATCCCCTGTTTTTAAATCATGAATACTGATTTCATAAATCAACAGTTCTGCGGAATCGCCTTTTTGAAAATAGGGACGCATGCTGTGACCATCAATTTTCAGGCAAATGCGCTTACCTTTGCGCTGCCATATTCGAATGATTGCTTCTGGTAATTCTTTGTTTTGTATCGTTTTCATTGTATTCGATCGTTTTTCTAAAAACAAATAAACAAATGAGTATGATATTTATGAGTATCTTCTTTAAATTTCGGGGTAAGGTTGGAGTCCCAAATCTTTAGATTTGGGCGTCAGTTATCTTTCAGTTATTTTTTTTTGACTCCCAAATCTAAAGATTTGGGACTCCAACCTTGCCCCAAGATTTAAAGAAGATACATTTATTATTTGTTTTTATTAAGGTTTTCAGGATATAGAAGCCGATCAAAAGCTGCTTCATACGCACTTTTTCGATAACTGCAAAAAACATCTGTTTCCATCAAATTATTAAAATGATCCAATGCCTGTCCCATACATCCGGCCTGACATAAATTGCGAAATGAACATGCCAGGCATTTTTGTATGATGAATCGTCGATTGGATAATAATTGACAGGTTTCATTCATCTGCCTGGATTTAGATATTTCTTTCAAGGATTGCGAAAAAATATTGCCTAGAAAGTAGCTATCCTGCATCATCAACACACAAGGGTAGACATCGCCATTGGTGTCAATAACCATCATCCGACCCACCGGACACCAGATATCATCAGTCTTGAATGATTCAGGCATTTTAAGCAATAAACCACTCATACCACAGGTCAATTCCACTTTTTGATTACTATTGAATTGCATCTGATTAATATGCGCAATGAATTGTTCGTATGCTGATGCACTAAGAGGCCTGGCACCTGGATGATTCCCTGCACGCCCTACCTCACGTAAATGTAAAAAACGTAGTAATGGAATCTTTTTGTTTTCTGCCAAAGCGATCATATGCTGCCAGTCATCGGCATTTCTTTCCATTAAAGTTGTACATAGATTCAAACGTTCTCCTGCACCGTGCACCTGAATCAATTGAATTGCTTCAACAACCCGATCATAAGACCCGGCACCGCGAATGGCATCATGAATCGATGCTGTTGAACCATCCAGACTAATCTGAACAAAAATACCGTGCTCAGCCAAAAATGCTGCCATTTCTTTATCGATCAGGCTGCCATTGGTCAATAGGCGAACAGTCAATTTTTTTGACGCATGAGATAGGATATATTTTATTTCTGGATGCAGCAATGGTTCTCCACCACTGATTGTCAGACCTTCTCCACCCGCTTCGATCAATGCATCGATTGACGAAATAATTGCAGATGCTGGTAGATCGAGCTGTGTGTCGGTGGAGGAGATATAACAATGAGGGCAATGCAGATTGCATCTTTTCGTAATGTGGATAAATAGTGTTTTGAGCGATGGTTTTCGCAGGCTGTGCTTTGATAGCTGCTTTATGTCAAAATTGTTTTGACAAAGCGATTGTTTTACTGATTGAATGTCTTCCAATGCTTGGGCATATGCAATATCGAAATCCCGAATAAGAAAATGCGCAATTGTTTCAGGATTGTGACCATCTGCCATCATCCGGATAATGTCTTTTGCTGTTTCATTGACGATGAGCCAGGATGATTGAAAAGGATGAAACAACACCGACAAATCAGATCTATGTTTTGATTGATAATACAAAAAATGATTGGGAACATCAATTTTCATTCAAAGAACATCTCTTCTGATTCAAGGGTTTCATCTGATATTGATTGAAGAGGGGTTGCAATGTCGATAAAGCTAAGATCATCATTTGACATATTTTCAAAAGAAACCAGCATACCGCTTTCTATTGTAATATGTTCACCAGCATGAATTGGTATCTCATTTTTGTCAATTGTGATAATACCGTGACCAGATGTAATATGCCACTGGTTCAGTTGTAGAATATTTTGATACTCAGGGATTTTGGCACCAGCCTGAATGACATATTTGCTGACAATACAATTGGGTTGTTCATCCAAGATCGTAATATTTCCCCATTCCATGCTTTGAAAAGTATGTATTTGATACTCATTTCGTTCATGCGCCTTGAGATAAGTAACTGCTTCTTTGGCATCACGGCTATTATCCAAATCCGAGACAAAGAGGGCATCTGGTGTATCAACCAGGGTAATATTTTTGAGTCGATTCAAAAATATAAAGCGATCCTGTCCCATAGCCAGACAGTTTTCTGAATTTAGTAATTGAATATTATCCGACTTACCAATTACGACATTATTATGGGGATCTTTTGGAAGATAATCATAAAGGGCTTTCCAGGAACCGATATCGCTCCATTGAAAATCTGATGGCAACACAACGCCTGTATCGATTTTTTCCATGATGGCATAATCAAAAGAAATATTTTCCAGCTCTTTATAATGATTGATATCCAGTATATCTTTTGAAGTTAATTCTTTCAGGGAATTGAGCATGGCTGGCATATGTGTTTCAAACGCTTTCACAAGCACATTTGCTTTAAATGCAAACATGCCAGCATTCCAATAATAGTTCCCTGCGTGAATATATTTTTCAGCTGTTTTCATATCTGGTTTTTCAACAAAGCGACTAATTTTATGGCCATGACCAATTTTCTCATTTGATGCTTCAATGTATCCATAGCCGGTTTCTGGATATTCGGGCTTAATACCAAAAGTAACAATATGGCCCATACCTGCCAATTGATCAGCCATATGAATTTTTTCATAGAACTTTTCCATGCGATCGATAACATGATCTGCTGGAAACACAAATATGACCGCATCTGGATCGATAACATGAACCCTCAAAGTGCCCAAAAGGATTGCAGGCGCCGTATTTCTGCCACAGGGCTCATTTACAATTAGTTGGTCATGAAATAGTTGAATTTCTTTTATATCTTTGCAAATATCATTTGCATGTATTTTTCCACAGACAATTTTCATTTTTTGGCTATCGAATGCTTCAGATAATCGAATGGCAGTATGCTGTATTAATGATCGGTTATTGATAAATCGGACCAGTTGCTTAGGAAACATATCCCTGGATATCGGCCACAATCGTGTACCGCTGCCTCCAGCCAGTAATAGTGCAAAGGCCTGTGTTTTGTGCGTCATGTTGCAACTCCTTTGGTTCTTATTGCATGCTCATGATTGACACCTTATACCATTATCATATTTCCTATTGATAATTCAGAGTTACCTGAACTGTCAACGTTTTTTTTATCCTTGCAGATATTATTGAAATTTTATTATATTGATCCATACATAAGGCAACTGACATTAAAAAAAAAATGTACATCTGTTTGAAAAAACAAATTATATCGGACATATCGAACATTTCCGACCGGTGCAGTGTGAGTTTTTGTGTAAAGCGCTGCGACAGATATGTCAACAAAAATTAAAGGGAGAAAGTTCGGATGTTATATAAAATTATTGACGAAGACAGATATTCATAATAAAAACACCAAAAAATTTCAAACTTAAGGAGAAATATGCCAAAACGAACAGATATCAAGAAAGTATTAATTATTGGTTCCGGACCAATCATTATTGGTCAGGCGTGTGAATTTGACTATTCAGGCACCCAGGCATGTAAAGCACTCAGGTCTTTGGGCTTTGAAATTGTGCTGGTGAATTCAAATCCGGCTACAATTATGACAGATCCTGGAACAGCCGATGTTACCTATATCGAACCCCTTGAACCCCATGTATTGGAAAAAATTATTGAAAAAGAAAGGCCCGATGCCTTGCTTCCCAATCTTGGCGGTCAAACTGGTTTGAATTTATCTTCAACGCTTCATCGGACTGGCGTTCTAGATAAATATGGCGTACAGGTAATTGGCGTAAACGTCGATGCCATCGAGCGCGGGGAAGATCGCACTGCATTCAAGAATACCATGACGCGATTGGGCATTGAAATGCCTAAAAACGAGACAGTTAATACGGTTGAAGATGCCGAAAAAGTGGCGGAAAAACTGGGGTATCCGGTTGTTATTCGTCCTGCGTATACAATGGGAGGTACTGGTGGCGGACTGGTATACAATGTTGAGGCACTCAGAGAGATTGCAGCTCGCGGAATTGCTGCCAGTATGGTCAACCAGATATTGGTTGAAGAGTCTGTCCTGGGATGGGAAGAGCTTGAACTTGAAGTCGTGCGTGATGCCAAGAATCAAAAAATCACCGTCTGTTTTATTGAAAATGTTGATGCAATGGGCGTTCATACAGGTGATTCCTATTGTACAGCCCCCATGCTGACCATTTCACCGGAGCTTCAAGAAAAACTTCAACAATATTCCTATGATATTGTTGATGCCATTGAAGTGATCGGTGGCACCAATATTCAGTTTGCGCATGATCCCAAAACCGGTCGTGTCGTGGTCATTGAGATCAATCCCAGAACGTCGCGTTCATCTGCCCTGGCATCAAAGGCAACAGGTTTTCCCATTGCATTTGTTTCATCTCTGCTGGCCGGTGGTCTTACAATGGATGAAATCCCCTATTGGCGCGATGGCACTCTGGAAAAATATACACCTTCCGGTGATTATGTTGTTGTAAAATTTGCCAGATGGGCTTTTGAAAAGTTTGAGGGGGTTGAAGACAAACTTGGCACACAGATGCGTGCTGTGGGCGAAGTTATGAGTATTGGCAAGAATTATAAGGAAGCCTTTCAAAAAGCCATTCGTTCATTGGAAAATAACCGATATGGACTCGGTTTTGCCAAAGATTTCAATCAACTGCCATTGGAAGACTTAATGAACATGCTGAATTTTGCCACAAGTGAACGCCAATTCATTATGTATGAAGCTTTGAGAAAAGGTGCATCCATTGATTCTCTGTATGAAAAAACCAGTATCAAGCCCTGGTTTATTCAGCAAATGAAAGAGCTGGTTGAACTTGAAGAAAAAATCATTGCCAATACCAGTGGCGAAATGATTCCCAATGATCTTTTCATACAAGCCAAAAATGATGGTTTTTCTGATAAATATCTGGCACAAATTACACAACTCAAAGAAACTGAAATACGTCAGGCCCGCCTTTCTCTTGGAAAAACTGAAGCCTGGGAAGCAGTACCAGTCAGCGGGGTTGAAAATGCGGCTTATTATTTTTCAACATACAATGCGGCGGATTCTGTTGATACAACAGACAGAAAGAAAATTTTGGTGCTGGGTGGTGGACCCAATCGGATTGGTCAGGGAATTGAATTTGATTATTGCTGTGTTCATGCCGCCTTTGCCATTCGCGATGCGGGTTATGAATCTATCATGGTCAATTGTAATCCTGAAACAGTATCCACCGACTATGATACATCGGATAAACTCTATTTTGAACCATTGACTGTCGAAGATGTCTTGAGTATTTACGAAAAAGAACAGCCAGAAGGTGTTATTGTTCAATTTGGCGGACAAACCCCGCTGAATATTGCCAATGATCTGGCTGCTGCGGGTGTCAAAGTTTTGGGGACGTCACCAGATACGATTGATTTGGCAGAGGACAGAGATCGTTTCAGAGACATTATGCGGAAACTCGGCATTCCGCAACCCGAATCTGGCATGGCAAGCACCCTTGATGAAGCCTTAAATATTGCCAAAAATGTTGGCTATCCACTGATGGTTCGTCCTTCGTATGTTCTTGGTGGCCGCGCAATGGAAATTGTTTGGGATGAGAGTATGTTAAAACAATACGTGAGCGCTGCCGTTGATGTCTCTCAGGAACGTCCAATATTAATTGACAAATTCCTTGAAAATGCCATTGAAGCTGAAGCCGATGCACTGGCTGATGGCACCGATGCCTTCGTTCCCGCAGTGATGGAACATATTGAGCTGGCAGGTATCCATTCAGGAGATTCTGCCTGTGTTATCCCGCCAATCAGTATTCCCAGAAAACATCTGGAAACCATTGTGGACTATACCCGAAAAATTGCCATTGAAATGAATGTTGTGGGCTTGATGAATATTCAATACGCTATTTGTAATGACCGTGTGTATGTGCTTGAAGCCAACCCCAGAGCGTCACGCACAGTGCCGATTGTTTCCAAGGTATGTAATATCTCAATGGCCAGCCTGGCAACAAACATTATGCTGGGTAAACGCCTTTCTGAATTGAACCTCAAGCGACGATTGATTCCTCATTTTGGTGTGAAAGAAGCTGTTTTTCCCTTTAAAATGTTTCCTGAAGTCGATCCGCTTCTTGGACCGGAAATGCGTTCAACAGGTGAGGTCTTGGGCCTTGCAGACACTTTTGGCATGGCTTTCTATAAGGCTCAGGAAGCAACTGGCACCTCACTGCCCACCGAAGGTGCTGTTTTAATTACTGTCAATAATCGAGATAAGGACAGTATGCTTGAATCAGCCAGAATTTTTGCAGAACTGGGATTTAAAATTTATGCAACAAAAGGAACCCATGCATTTTTGGCCAGGAATAATATCCAATCAACATATATCAATAAAATTGGATATGGCCGACCAGATATCGTTGATGCCATCAAGAATGCTGAAATTCAGTTGGTTATCAATACACCGAGCGGTAAAGAAACTGAGGAAAAGGATTCGTATATTCGACAATCAGCCATAACCTATCAAATTCCTTACATAACGACAACAGCCGCTGCATTGGCTGCTGCAAGGGGGATTGCGAGGCGATTGAAGGGGGATTCTGTCTTGAAATCACTTCATGAGTACCATGAAGATATTGGTCGATAGTCTTTCGTGTATATTAATATTATATACTTAGGAATGTTCTTATAATAAGTTCCCCTTTTTGGCTGGAGTCCCAAATCTTTAGATTTGGGAGTCACACGCTTTGCCTCCCAAATCTAAAGATTTGGGACTCCAATAAATGGGGAACTTATTTTTCGAGCATACCTTAGGATTGCTCGAAAAATAAGTTCCTCATTGGCAAGAGTCGGACAGGTCAGACTTGTCCGACTTGTCCAATTGGGGCAATTATTTTTTCTAGATGTCCTTAGGAATACTCGAAAAATAAGTTCCTCATTTCATAATTGTTCATTCATTTATTTTGAACCAGGATTACACTGAAAAAGATGAATAAGATGAATTAAAAACACTTTTAATTCATCTTATTCATCTTCTTCAGTGTAATCCTGGTTCAAAAAACGAATGAACATTTAAACATTATAAATGGGGAAGTTATTTTTCGAGCATTCCTTAATTAATAAAAAAAATGTCTTCAATAATTAGATCTGTCAAACCTCTCATATGGGTCTGACAGATCTTTTTTTGTTTAATCTGTAACGTGATCATTAATGGAAAAAACAATCATAAAATTCGACTGGACGTTATTATGGCCCAATCTAAACGCATTATTCACCGGACAAATTGCCAGTACAGATGGTTTCAGTGCATTAATTGTACTTGCTTTGTGGTGTATATTCTTTTGGGCATTGTCTCTTGTAATCTGGAAAGCCCAAAGGGCCAGATGGATAATCAATCAATTTCGGTCTGCGATATATGGGATATCATCCGACCAATTTGTTAAAAAGCGACGTGATCTGATCAACGTTGCAAAAAAATTACCCAATGGATTTAGTGACTTATGGGTTGACTTTGATCGAAGTCTGGTTGTATCAAAGGATGGTAAACGCCTATACCGTGCCCTGGATTCAGCCTATTTTTTCAATACCAGATCCCTGTCTCCCGGTTTGACTGAAAATCGCTTGTTGGCAGCAGTCCCCGGATTTCTCACTGCAATTGGCGTCATTGGTACATTTTCAGGCCTTCAACTGGGGCTTTCTGGCCTTGATCTCAGTGATGCCGGCATGAATGCTGCCGGAAATGAGATCAATCGACTGATCAGCAGCGCAGCAGTTGCTTTCTTAACATCAGTTTGGGGCGTGTTAACCAGTGTATTGTTCAATTTTATCGAAAAATTGATCGAGCGATTTGTGCGAATGGATATTACGCAATTTCAGCATGAAGTTTCATTACTCACACCGCGAATGAATCCTGAGCAATCTCTGATGCGCATTGAAGAACACAACTTTGAATCAAGGGAAGCTCTTCAGGGTCTGGCTGAAAAAATCGGTGGAAAAATGCAGGAAGTTGTTCATCAGGTGTCTGAGGGGGTTCAGTCTGGTATCAAAGAGATCATGGCGCCAGCTATTGAACAATTCATTCATTCTGCCAATGAATTGAATCAGAGACAAACACGCACCTCTGAAGATGCACTTGCAACTGTTTTGGATAAATTTATGCAGGGTGTCAGCTCTGAAAGCGATAGTCAGCGGCATCTTACCCAACAACTGAATACCGAATTAAATCAATCTATTGAAAAGTTACTTTCACAACTCAATACGCATAATGAAACAGTGTCTCAACTTGATGAAGAACGTTTCCAGCGCCTGAGCAACATGATTGACAACTTGACCCATAAACAAACAACAGCCATCGATGATGCCGTTGTTCGCACACAAAATTCTGCCAGCAGGTTTTCAGATCAGGTAGAAGAACGATTTCTAAAACTGGCGCAGCAGGAAGAAGAACGAATTGCTTTGCTTACGCAACAATTGACATCCCTTCGTGAAGGTTTGCAGTTGTTTATGGTGAGCATGAATAAATCCTCAGAACAAAACATGAATGCCTCAAAAGATATTCTGGAGCAAGGGCAGGTGCTCAATGATGCTGTTATGCGCAACCAAAAAGTGATGGAAACTGCTGCCAAAAACATTGAAAAATCCAGCAGCTATCTGAACAATGTTGCAGAAAAACTGGATAAACTGGGATCTTCTTTGTCTGAAGTTGTTCAATTATTCTCTGGCCAGCTCAAAGAAACCAACGTGAGTACTGACCGCCTGACAAAGGAAAATGCGCAGATGACAGCTCAGGTGGGCGATATTATCTCCATGATCGAGGCTGTAAAGAATGATTTTCTCAAAGCAGTGGACGTACTGGAGCAAACCGCATCTGTTGCAAATGATGGTATCATTCAATTTTCAGAACATCACCAACAATTCCGAGAAACCCTCACCCATCATGTCAGTTCTCTTGAACAGGAAGTTAGTCGCTTGCTGACAGATTATGCCAGTCAGGTGCAGCACCAAACAAACGAACGTCTCAATGAATGGAATAATCAAACACGCGATTTTGCAACCACCATGCGTGATGCTGTGTTTACCATATCTGATGTGGTCAATGAAATTGAAGATGCATTAAATCAACGACAGGATAAAAAATAGTCATGATTCGTGTTTTTGAGAAGCGACAATCGCATTCGCCAGATGAAGACAATCCTTATTGGATATCATTTTCAGATATTATGGCCGGACTGCTGGTCATTTTTATACTCGCATGCGTTTTGTTAATTATTAAATTGTCCACAATGGAAGAGCGTGTCCATGATGCCATCAAAGAAATCCAGAATGCCAATCAAATTCGCGCAACCATGCTCATTGAAATACGTAAACAACTGGCAAAGCAGGGGATTATTGTTGAAATCTCGGAAAACTATTCCGTTCTTAGAATACCTGACGAACGTCTGTATTTTGATTCACTCTGCTATGAAATTCCCGAAGATAAGAAAAAACTACTGGAAGAAATAGGCTATGCACTTTATGATGCAATTATCAAAAATCAGCGCCACATTTATATAGATACAATTTTTATTGAAGGTCATACAGACAGTCGAAAAGCGGTATCCCTGGAAATGGGCAATTGGGGGTTATCGAGTTATCGCGCCATTGCGGTATGGAAATTCTGGTCAGAGCAGCTTGAGATTGGGCCTTCATTTAAAATATTGAAAAACAGTTATGGCAAACCCTTGTTTTCTGTCAGTGGCTATGCTGCGACACGC
>Ga0272440_1003036_pt1 | contig 12716 bp, 11 predicted proteins | sample SSMMMBAug17_FD_192440 | JGI IMG/M metagenome (GOLD analysis project Ga0272440, IMG submission 192440) | Marine sediment archaeal communities from Little Sippewissett salt marsh, Falmouth, MA, United States - SSM-MMB-Aug17 | ecosystem: Environmental > Aquatic > Marine > Wetlands > Sediment ...
CTACCTTGTAAATTATCGCAATTATATGTATCCATTTTTTCTTATAGGTTGGAGTGCAGATTATGCAGATCCCCATAATTTTATTTATAATTTTATGCATTCACAAGGTATTTTAGGAAAATATATCAGGTATCATGATCCAGAAATTGATAGATTATGCCAACAAGGCATACAAGTTGTAGATCCAGTCAAACGACAAAGTATTTATGAAAAACTTCAACATACCTGGTATGAGGATGCTATTGGTATTTTGCTATATCAGCAGGTAAATTTTAGAGCTTACCGCGATGATATCAATGGTTTTTTACTTAATCCCATTTTTTCTGATGATTGGGAATATCTAAAACATTTGTACAGGCGTTAATTTATGATAGCATTTATTTTGAAAAGATGCTTTTTTTTAATTTTTGTACTGATGGGTATTTCAATACTAATTTTTAGTATTATTTCGACTTTTTCACCAGAAAGAAGGGCTGCAGCCTATGTTCAAAGTCCTCAGCAGGCAAAGAATCTTCCAGCAATAGTCAAACAGTATGGTCTGGACCAACCTTTTTATGTTCAATATTCAAAATGGCTTCAACAAACAATTCAAGGAAATTTTGGATGGTCTATTGTTGCAGCTCAGCCTGTATGGAATGCATTTTGTCAATATTTCCCAGTAACTTTAGAACTTAATCTTTATGCTGTTCCATTGACAATTTTAATAGGGATTGCCCTTGGAACTTTATCAGGAATTCACAGAGGCTCACTTCTTGATCATACCACACGAATATTAGCTATTGTTGGATGGTCATTGCCGACTTTTTTATTTGCTCTTGTTTTATTAATGGTGTTTTATGGGTATTTTGGTTTTTTTGGAACTGGAATTATTAGTGATGATCTTCAACTATATATACTAAATAATCCAGATGCTTTTGTAAAATATACAGGACTATATACAATAGATGGAATACTCAATTTAAATGCATCCATTTTTTTCGATGCAATTAAACGATTAATATTGCCTGTTGCAACTCAGGTTTTTGTAGTTGTTGCACTCTTAATGAGAATAACAAGATCAAGTATGATTGAAGAACTTTCAAAAGATTATATTACAACAGCACGTGCAAAGGGAGCTAATGATAAAACAGTTCATTACAAACATGCCAGGAAAAATGCATTAATACCAACAATAACTGTATCTGGACAGCTTGTTGCCCTTTCAATGGAAGGAAGTGTCGCTGTTGAAATTGTTTTTAATCGTCATGGAATGGGATGGTGGTTAGTTTCATCTGCCACTCAATTAGATATGCCAGTCCTAATGTTTATGTGCATGTTTATGGGGTTTATCTTTGTTTTATCAAACCTGACATGTGACTTATTAATTGCTTATTGGGATCCAAGAATCAGGTTTTCAAACTCATGAAACAAATAATTATTTCATATATCAAATATATTAGCATTCCTGTCAGGCGCTTTGTCAAAAATCCAATGGCTCTAATCGGCCTTTCTCTCTTAATCTTGTTTTCATTTGTTGCTTTGTTTGCTCCTATTATAGCACCTCCAAAATATGATTTTGCTCCTTATCGAATGCCTCACAAAGGCTACTCTTCTATTCCCAAGCCCCCAAATGCAAACTATATTTTTGGGACTACATCAGGCCAGTATGATATTTATTATGGAATTGTTTGGGGAACCAGAACAGCATTTAAAACTGGCTTGTTTGTTGTGTTTGTTGCAGCATTTATAGGAGTATGGGTTGGAATAATTTCAGGATATTATGGAGGATGGATAGATGAAATTATTATGAGAATAGTTGATATCATATGGACTATTCCCTCATTAATTTTAGCAATGGCACTGGTAGTTTCTTTTGGAAGAGGACTTGAAAATATTATGCTGGCACTTGCCCTGGTTAGTTGGCGATGGTATGCACGGGTTATAAGGTCAGAAGTACTTAAAATTAAAGAAATGGGATATGTTCATGCTGCAAAAATAATGGGTGTTTCTGATTTTCGTATTATGTCAAGGCATATATTACCAAATACTATTTATCCGATTATTATTATGGGTACACTGGAAATGGGTTCAATCGTTATAATGGCATCTTTTATGAGTTTTATTGGCCTTGGAGCCCCAAAAGGCTATGCTGACTGGGGGCAAATGGTTGCTTTAGCTAGAAATTATATTGTAGGTCCACCTGACGACCCTCTAAAATATTGGTACACAATTTGCTTTCCAGGTGGTTGTATTATTTTATTTGTTTTGGCCTGGAATTTGATTGGAGATGCTTTAAGAGATACTTTTGACCCAAAGCAAGTATAAATAACCTTAGAAAGGTTTAATGAAATGAATCAATGGATTGGTATTGGAGATATTCACAATAATACTTCAAAAATTAATTACATTCCAGAAATAGAACAAATAGATGGTATAATTATTCATGGTGACATTACAAATATGGGAGACCGCAATGAAGCCAGTTCTGTTATATCAAAAATTAAACTAAAAAATTCAAATATTTATGCACAAGCAGGAAATATGGATGGAACAGGGGTTCAGGATGATCTTAACAAAACAACTACTCCCATTCATTGCAAAGGTTTTGAAATCTGTAAGGAAGTTGGTTTAATGGGCGTTGGAATGTCAACACCTACCCCTTTTCAAACACCTGGTGAATTTTCTGATGAGCAAATAGGAATATGGCTTGATGAAGCCTGGGAACAAGTTAAGCATTTGCCTCATATTATGTTAATTACTCATGATCCTCCCTTTGGGACAAACTTAGATATCATCGCAGGTGGTATACATGTTGGAAGTAAATCTGTATTAAATTTTATTGAAAAGCATCAACCTGATATTTTGCTATGTGGTCATATACATGAGTCCAGAAATGAAACTACTATTGGAAAAACAAAGGCTGTCAATCCAGGAATGTTTTCTGAAGGAGGATATGCGCATATTCAATATAATGAAGATAAGCTGGATATAAACTTAAATATTCTAAATTAAAAATCACAAGGAAAATATTTATGTCATATAGTGATTTTGATTTAAAAAAAATAAAGTCTGAATTTAATATAAAAATAGTAGAGGGTGAAGATCTGTTTTCCCATATTAATGAAGAAGATATTAGTGATTTTTTATCAACAATTTTAAAACAAAATGTTCCTTTAGCTTTATCAATAGGTACGGAAAAAGCCAGTTCAGAACTGATTATCATTAATATATTATTGGAAATTAAAAAAAAGTTAAAAATCAGTTTTTTTTCAGGCATAGATTTTACAGTTGATAAAGAAAAAGGATTAAACGGGTTTTGTGATTTTATAATTAGCAAATCACCTGAGCAGTTATTTTTAGATATTCCAGTATTAGCAGTTGTCGAAGCAAAAAATGAAAGAATTGTTAGAGGTCTTGGGCAGTGTTTTGCAGAAATGATAGCCGCAAAAATTTATAATGAAAGGGAAGGGAATTCTTTACCATGCATCTATGGTGCAGTTACAACAGGACATGCCTGGAAATTTTTAAAATTGGAAAATAACACAGCGTACATAGATATTGAAGATTATTATATAAAAACTCCAAAAAAAATTATTGGAATATTCAGACATATGGTTTCATAAGGAATCAGAATTCATACATATATGTCCCCACTTAAAATATATTTAGCAAATCTCGGCCAACGTAGACCTCTCCATCCTCTTGTCACCCCTCCTCTCGGCATTATGTACATTGCAGCATATCTTAGAGAAAAACATGATGTTTCAATTAAAATTTGTAATCAAAAAATATCCAGATTTTCCGACCAGGTGCTTTTAAAAAAAATTGTCAGTCATAACCCTCATATCATAGGACTTAGTGTTATGACTCAGGCTTCAAATAACCTTCAATGGATAACTGAAAAGTTAAGAAAAAGCATCCCACATGCATGGATAATTTTAGGTGGGCCTCATGCAACAGCCCTGGGTAAAGATTTATTAAGTTATACAAAAGCTCATGCTGTAGTAATTGGGGAGGGAGAAATTGCTTTTGAACAAATTGTTTCTTCATATCCTAAACTCAATGATTTAATCAAAATTCAAGGCGTAATAACACATGAATCTTCAAATGGTCATATCTCTCCTTATATTGAAAATTTAGATACACTTCCAATACCAGCATATGATCTGATAGATATTAGTGCGTATTGGAAAGAACAATCTATGCCACCTGTTCCCCGAAGAAAATACCTTACATTATTTAGTAGTCGTGGTTGTCCATGTAAATGCTCCTATTGTCATAATATTTTTGGAAAAAAATTTCGACAGCATTCTCCTGAGAGAATTGTAGATGAAATTGCATATTACCACAAAAAATATGGTGTTAATGATTATGAATTTGTTGATGATATTTTTAATTTAAAACCTTCTTTTATTTTTGATTTTTGTGAATTATTACATCGAAAAAATCTTAAAATAAAAATAGCTTTTCCAAATGGGGTTAGGGGTGATCTTTTAACACCTGATATAATTCATGCTCTTGCAGATGCTGGAATGTATTATTGCGCTTTTGCTATTGAGTCAGGAGCACCTAGAATACAAAAATTGATAAAAAAAAATTTAGACATTGAGAAATGCATTAATAACATTTGTATAGCCCAGCAAAGAAAGGTTTTCTGCCACGGCTTTGCAATGATGGGATTCCCTGGTGAGACAGCAAAAGAAATGCAAATGACAATTGATCTTGTTGCAAATTCAAGACTTCATACAGCTTCTTTTTTTACTGTTACTCCATTGCCAGGTTCAGAATTGTACAATCAGATTAAAAAAAAATATCCAGGAGTTTTGGAAAAACTTGAATTTAAAGAATTAAGTGAATTAACAATAAATCTATCTGACACTGATGATGCCCTATTTTTACAAATACAGCGAAATGCTTTAAGAAAGGTTATGATGAATCCCAATCGCATAAAAAGAATTATGCTTGATTTTCCCCAACCTCACCTTCTACCTTTATATATACCAGAATTTATACGCCGAATTACTATAGGACTTTTTGGCTGAATAATTATTGGCAATACGCATTATTCCATGAAAATACTGTGTGCTAAACAGATGTCGATCCATCCTTTGCATTAGTCTATCAACCATATTGCTTGTTCTTTATGCTCCTGGAAAATCGTAAGACACTTTGTATGATTACTTCCAATATTCATCCCTGTCCAATAGCAACGACATTTACAATAATCTCATTAATTGTCTCGGTAACAGATATCTGATCAAGAACAGTCTCATCAGTAAAGGGGACAAATATCGCGATTGTAACAGAGGGATACCCAGTTTGTCTGGCATATTTGGCAGCCTGAGTACGTGCCAGAATGGCATCTTTGGCATTGGTAAAGCTTTTTACTTCGATAATTCCTTTTCTATCTTCATATTCCACATGCAAATCTACTTTTCCATTTCCAGTCGGAAATTCTGGACTGATAATGCTTTGAATCCCCAAAGCCATATGAAGCCAATGGTATAGATGAAAATGCCCCACTGCTTCAGTTAAATGAAAATCCTGCTTTCTTCTGGGTTGATTTTTCCAGGGATTGATCCCATTTTCTTTTAATCGTGCTAAATATTTTTTATAACGATTTAACAATGAAGGCAAATTTAAGCCAGATTCACAAACCACATCATCCAGCGTATCCAATGGTTCAAGTGGAAGAATCGCATTTTCATGGGCTTCACTTATTTCACCTGCAAAGGCGTTAAATAAGCGTGTTTGAATGAATGGTGAAGAAAATCGACACACATGGTAATATTTGTTTTTTTCCTCAATTTTTTCATAAGAAATAATCCCATGCATATACATATAATTGCACCAGTCATAATCAAATGAAAAACGAATGTTGGCATTTGTGAATAACTTTAATGCATAAGATTGATAATCTTTTTTGGCTTTGGTAATCATATTTCGAACTGTATTATTATGTTCTATTTCACAGGCATCCAGATAAACACGATCAAAATGTTTTAAATCAATGAGTTGATTCACATCTTGATTATATTTTTCTGTTAAGAGTTCACCAAACCAGCCAATAAGACCGGGTTGTCCATTCGTCTTTTCATACAATTTTTGAATCACCTGAGGCTGTATGACTTGCTTATATTCCTGCTGATACTGATCAAACATGCTGATGACTTCGTCAAAGGTTAAATTGGGTATATGCAAAGATCTCTGGACATTAAAAGGAGAACCGCGTTCATTATCCACTCCCAGAACAGATCGAACGCCCACCAGTGCAAGGCCATGAAGGTTGTAATTGTCAGGTTTTAAATACATTTCACGAAACAAGGAAACAGTTTGATTGATAAGTTCCGGGGGTAATTTATCAAATTCATCAATAAGCATGATAACTGGTTTATCAAATATTCCGCGTTGTTTTGTAAAAAGATCCAACCATTTTTCCCATGAGTTAATTGATTTCGTTTTAATGCCGAACTCATCTTCAATCAATCTGGGCCAATAATTCAAAAATCGTTCAACATTGTCGTCTCGTTTGTCATCAATAAAACCTTGCATGGATAAGTACGCAGTATAAAACTTACTGCTATATTGTTGACGAATAGTTTGAACAGACCTTTCAACAAGCCATGTTTTTCCTGTTTGCCGGGGTGCCCAAATCGTAAAGTAATGTCCTGAAATATCTGGATCACCTATGAGAGATTGAACACATGTTTTCACCAGTTCATCCCTGGGGACATAAAAATGCATTTTGGATTTAACCGGGCCGTATGAATGAAATTTTCTCATATGTGATTTCCTTTTTATATTTTGCCAATATGGTGGGGGATGGTACTTCTGTCCAGGAATAGCTCTTTTAATAATTCACTACATTTAAATAACTTATTTGTAAATGAAAAATCAATATTATCTTCTCGACTTTTGATCCATATGTTAAGAAAAGGATGCCTCCTGTAAACAATAGCGCCCATTTCAAACTTATATTTCATATATGGATGGCCCATATTCCAAAATTCAAAATTAAACCTTTTTAAAAGTGATGCAAGTGACAATAATTGTATCTTACCAAAGTTATTGTAATTTTTTCTATCAAAAAAACCAGTTAAACTTGTATAAATACTACCTATTAAATATCCTATTTCTCCAGCAATTAGTTTTTCATTGTGCCACAATTCAACTGACATTAATTTTAGTCTTTTTTGGGAAGTTTTAGTGCTAAATAATTTTAAGCAATTTATATAAGATTGTGACATCCAGTTGGATTCAGCATGATATTTTTTTATTCCATCAAATACAGCATTAGTATTTTTATTTACTGAAAGGTAGTAACAATTATCATTAAAAATTTTTTTTTCTATTATTTTTTTTAATCTTTTTGAGATAAGTATATTCTCCCAATGAAGAACTGCATAATCTTGCTGTATTTCTGGAAGAAGATAATCATTGCCTGCTTCATCTTTTATAGAAACAGAAATAAACCCTGAGAAAGCCAGGGTTTCATACATTTTTTCAGACCAATCATCTGTAAAATAATAATTATAAGAATAATTATTATATATATTGTTGATCAAAAAAGCTTCATCTTGCAAGTCTGATAATTGAATATATGGATACATTTGCTAAAAAAAATTCTTAAAAATATTTATTTTCATCCTGATAAATGCCGTTGTAACCTTTAGTTTCACCAGTTAATTGAAAAAAAACCAGCTGAAGTAATCGAGCATTTTCAAAAATACAAATTCCTTCAGAATGAAAAACTGACAACATAGCCTCACTTCTACCTGAATAACCAGCATCCCATACTGCTGTTACAAGAGAGGCTCCCATTCGAATTAAACTTGACCTTGGTCTCCCCAAAGCCATTAAATGATCAGGTAAATTTACTATTTCTTTAAATGTTACTGCATAAGAACCTGGATTTAAATGAAGACATCCATCTTTGTCAAATTGTAAAGTACTTTTTTCTGGAAGTAATCTTTTTTTGTTTGAAAAATCAATTTGTCCGATACCTTTAAAAGAAAATATTTTATCAAGGGTCAAATCAATACCATTTGGTTGAATTTGAACTTCTGGATCAGTTAAACCCTCCATTAAGGGTGGAGTTTCATTCATATATTCTCTAATGGTTTCTTTATTAAGTACCATAATTTTCCTTTCCCATTTATATTATAAAGATTATAGTAGTCTTTTTCATTGAAAATGTTAAGGCAATTATTTATTTTAGTATTGTGAATAGAGTTCTAAAACAGTTTGTAAATAATATCAAGTTTAATCAGCCCTTCTGATTTTTTTAAAATTTTCGTAAGGCTTTGATCTTGCATACCTTTGAAGAATTTTAGATGTACAAAAAAAATTGTAAAAATAAATATTTTGTTAAAGGATAAATAAATGTTAGAAAAACTCGAAAAGCCAACAATTTTGGTAGTAGATGATACTCCAGAAAATATAGAAGTATTAAGTTTTATTCTCGATAATGAATTTAAGATAAAGGCTGCTTTGAATGGAGAAAAGGCATTAAAAATTTCCTCAATGGAAAAACAACCAGATTTATTGCTTTTGGATATCATGATGCCTGAAATGGATGGTTATGAAGTATGCCGACGTCTTAAGCAAAACAAGATTACCAACAAAATTCCAGTAATATTTATTACCTCCAAATCAGAAGATGAAGATAGAGTTAAAGCCTTTGAAGTTGGTGCTGCTGATTATATTACTAAGCCTGTTGTTCCTGCTGTTGTCAAAGCAAGGGTAAGAACTCATGTAGAACTGAAATTACTTCGTGAACGTATGGAAGAATAACTAAAAGCGCGAACTTGATATAGAGTTAATAGCCTATGTATATATTTAGCAAATACTTTTTTATCAAATAAATATAAATTGATAGAAGAATATTGCGACCTAAATATTAATAAAATTTTTTTTCATGGTGGTAAAGATTTTGCTATTTAAAAATCTTTTTTTGAAGAATAAGGAGACAAAATATGTTCAAAGAAGAAAGAAATGAGTTATTATTTAAATGGAATATGATTGGCGATGTGGAAGAAGGCAGACCTAATCTTGGTAATACAATGGATGTCAGTGTATATAGGCTAATGCAATTCACTTTAAGAGATGTGCTTATTAAAGAATTCAATGTTAAAACAGCAAATAAGATTTTTTTCGAAGCTGGTAAGTTTGCTGGAAAAACTTTTTGTAAAGAATTTATAAATAAAAAAAATAACCTAAATGACTTTATTTTTGAGCTAAAAGAATTATTATTAAAATTAAGTATTGGTGTTCTTCGAGTAGAAAAAGCTGACACGGAGAACCAGATTTTTACATTAACAGTTTCAGAAGATCTTGATTGTTCAGGCTTGCCAATAACATATGAAGAGATCTGCACTTATGATGAAGGCTTTATAAGTGGAATTTTTGGAGAATACACTGGTAAAGATTTCAATGTTAAAGAAGTCGATTGCTGGGCTTCAGGTGGAAGAGTCTGTCGTTTTGATGTACGGCCTTCTGAATAGTAGTCACTAAAAATGTTATAGGATTATTACCACATGATCATTGTCAACGAAGCTGATATTGATAAGATAACAGAGGTTTTTTATCTATTATTAAAAGGCAAAAAGCCTGCACCTATAAAGCTGCCTGAAGATTATCCTGATAATGAAATTAAACAAGCTGTTGACTATATTAATCAGTTCCTGGGGGTTTATGTCAATACATCTGATTTGTATGAAGAATTATCAAAAGGCGACTTGAATATCGAAATTCCTAAAGGGTTTCTATCGTTTCTTCAATCATTAAAAACATTGAGAACCAATTTGAAACACCTGACCTGGACTACTCAACAGATTGCGAAAGGTAACTTTGAATTTGAAGTTGACTTTATGGGGGATTTTTCAACTGCCTTTAACAACATGTCACAACAGTTAAAAGATTCATTTCAGAAAAATCAGTTAATGGAGCGCGAACTGACAAAAGCCATGCAAAAAGCTGAAGATGCTAACCTTGCCAAGAGTTCTTTTCTGGCAAATATGAGTCATGAGATCCGCACCCCTATGAATGCAATTATAGGTTTATCTCATCTTTGTTTAGAAACTGATTTAAATTTACAGCAACAAGACTATTTAAAAAAAATCAATCAATCTGCTAAATCATTATTAGGTATTGTAAACGATATTCTGGACTTCTCAAAAATAGAAGCTGACAAGCTTGATATGGAATCCGAACCATTTAAATTGGAAAAAGTTCTTAACACTCTTTCTAATTTGCTAAGTTTTCAAGCTCAAGAAAAAGGGTTGGAGTTTATAATTTCTATTAACAATGAGATTCCTGCTTACCTGATCGGTGATTCATTAAGATTGACACAAATATTGACAAATCTGGTCAGCAATGCCATCAAATTTACAGAATCAGGAGAAGTGGTTGTTAAGTCAGAAATAGTAGAATCGAATAATAAGAAAGTTACTCTGAGGTTCTCTGTTATTGATTCAGGCATTGGCATAAGCCCTGAAAAGATTAATGGATTATTTACAGCTTTTTCACAGACCGATACTTCAATTACACGTAAACATGGGGGTACAGGCTTAGGTCTTACTATAAGCAAATGTCTGGTTGAAATGATGGATGGCAAAATAGGCGTGGAAAGCAAGCCAGGCGTGGGTAGCAAATTTTTTTTTACAGTAGTTCTACAGAAACAGGATTCAACTTCTGCTGAGAAATTCAATGTTCCTCAAGAAATAAAAGACTGTAGAATTCTTATTGTTGATGATAATCCATATGCCTGTGAAATGATGGTCAATCTCGCACGCAAACTTTCGCTAAATTATGAATTTGTGAATACAGGTCAATTGGCACTTGAAAGTCTGACATCAGCAATTTGTAAAGATGGACCCTTTGATATTGTTTTAATGGACCAGCAAATGCCAGATATGAATGGAATTGAAACCTGTCTACATATCCAGAAAAATCCAGATATTTTTCCAAAGCCTAAAATTATCCTTGTAACATCTGAGCCATTGAAAGAAAACTTGCCAGGAGCAAAAGACGTTGATTTTTCAGGCTTTTTGTTGAAACCAGTATTATTTTCTACTTTTAGAGACACTATACTAAACAGTATTCTGGGTATCAATAATTATAAAAATGAATTAAAAAGTACTAAGTTATATTCATGCTACGATGATAAACCTTTGCTAAAAGGAGCTCGCATTCTTGTTGCGGAAGATGATGAAATAAATAGACAAGTAGCTATGGAACTTCTTACAAAAATGAATTTTAAAGTGACTTGCGTCAAAAGTGGACAGGAAGTTGTTGACGCGGTTAATAAAGATTCTTTTGATGCTGTACTTATGGATATTCACATGCCTGACATGGACGGCTATAAAGCTACTAAAATAATTCGAAGTAATAGCAGCTTTAAAAAACTTCCTATTATAGCCATAACTGCAAGTACCATGGTAGGAGACAGAGAAAAGTGTTTTAAAGCAGGTATGAATGACCATGTAGCTAAACCTATAGATCCCAAAGCACTTTTCAAAGCATTGAGTCAATGGATAGAGCCTCGTGAACGTGAGTGTTCAGTTGAAACTGCCAGTCCTGATTTTAATGATAAAAATATAGAATATAAATCTTTAAATGCTGAAGATCTTCCAAATATACAAGGTCTTAATGTCAGGAAAGCGATGGCCTTGCTCCTCAATAACCAGGAACTATATGAAGACTTGCTTAAAGACTTTGCCACTAAGCATAAAAATACAGTGGAAAAGATAGGTCAGGCATTAAAAAGTGGAAAGTTAAAGGAAGCCAAAATTCTGGCACACACTCTTAAAGGACTTGCCGCAACAATTGGTGCAACTGAATTAAATCTTAGGGCAAAAAATCTGGAAATTGGAATCTTGAATGAAAAACATGATGAAATTCCAAACTTATTGAAAAAGACTTCCCGGGAGATGTCCTCTGTGCTCAAAGTTATCAATGATTATATGAGTAATTTCTCCTCTTATAACGAAAAAGAAAAAAAGACTATTGAAATAAAAGACATTAAACCATTTTTTAATGAACTGGCTGCTTTGCTTGCAGATAGTGACACAAGGGCCAAAAAATACTTAAAATCATTTAAAGGTCAAATAAACAATTCTGAGATAAGCGATCAATTAGTTATCCTGGAGTTATTGATCAATCAATTTGATTTTGATGAAGCCCTGGAACAATTAAAGAAAATTCAAAATAGCCTGGATTATTAGTTAAATTTTTGGAAATTGATTTAAATTTATTACACACTATTTTTCTTAATTCTTTTAATTCTGAAAATTCATAAAATTCTGTAAATTCTGAATCTAAATACTCCTGTAAATTTTATTTTTGAATATATTATTTTCAAATAATCGTCTGATGATTCTGACAAAAGGGTCTTTATAATGAAAAAAAAATATAAAAACATTCAAATAGGTCATGGCATATCAATTAATGATGATTCTTATTCTGCCGGGCTTGAAGCTGCTACTTTTGCCATGAAAAGCATTACACAAAAAACACTATCTGTTGTACTTGTTTTTGCTTCAAAAAGATATGATTTATTAAAATTACTTACTGGTGTTAGAAGTATTACTGGCAAAAATGCTTTAATTGGGTGCACTACAGCTGGTGAAATCTGTAATCATCCATTAAACAATAGCGTTGTAGTTGCAGTATTAGCTTCACCTTACTTAAATGTAAGATTAGGACTTGGAAAAAATGTGTCTTCAAACTGGCAAAAA
>Ga0272440_1003037_pt1 | contig 12715 bp, 9 predicted proteins | sample SSMMMBAug17_FD_192440 | JGI IMG/M metagenome (GOLD analysis project Ga0272440, IMG submission 192440) | Marine sediment archaeal communities from Little Sippewissett salt marsh, Falmouth, MA, United States - SSM-MMB-Aug17 | ecosystem: Environmental > Aquatic > Marine > Wetlands > Sediment ...
GATGAAGATGACGAGGAATATGAGGAGGATGAAGATGTTGTCGATGATGAGGACACTGATGATGAGGATGCCGAAACCGATGATGATGATGCAGATGCAGATGATGATGATGTCGATACCGATACCGATACCGATGATGAAGAAACTGAAGATGATGAGAACGTCGATGCGGATGACGAATCTGGAGATGAGGAAGATGATGAAGTAAAACGTCAAATTGATGTCATGAATGAATCGTTGAGAATCAAAAGAGGAATACGACAAAAAAGTCAGGAAGCGCTTAACTGCCCCCTCTGTCATGAAGAAACAATCGTTGAGCTAGAAACATCATCACACAAAACATATTATTCCTGCAATAATGACGATTGCAAATTTATCAGTTGGGACAAACCTATTGACCAACAATGCCCACAATGCGACAATCCATTTCTCATTGAGGTTGAGATTGATGGAGAACCCTATTATAAATGTCCGAACAAAAATTGCGATTATAAAATTAAGAAAGCTGATGTTACTGATGAAACTTTTCTGACACAATCACAAAATTCAGAACCTCAAGTCAAGAAAAAACGAAAAAAACGTGTAAGAAAAGTCAGGGTACGCCGCAAATAGTTATAAATGCATTGGTTAAGTTGACGAATTCATGAACACGCAACGTTTCTGCCCTTCTAATGGGATCTATACCTGCTTGCTTGAGGGCTTCTGTAATCATGGATGCATCACAGAAAAGTCCACTGCGTAACGCATTGTTTATTGTTTTTCGTCGCTTACCAAATGCAGCCTTGACAACGCTAAATAGTGCCTTCTCATCATGAACAGGACAATCAATTTTGTTGTGAAATTCTATCATGATAACCTGAGAATCCACTTTTACTCGCGGAAAGAAGTCATTCCCTTTAATATCTATCAATTTTTTAATCGTCGAACAATACTGAAGCATTACAGACAATCGCCCATAAGCTTTTGAACAGGGTTCAGATTGTATACGTTCAGCCATTTCTTTTTGAAGCATGACAACTGCTTGTGAGAAAAACTGCCTTTCTTTGATAAGTTTGACAATGATTTGTGATGAAATATGATATGGCAAATTTCCCATAACAATCCATCGTCCCTGCGTATCTGGTAAAAAATTATTTTGGGCGATCACAGTGTCAAAAGGCATTTTCAAAATATCTTCATGTAATAAATCAACATTGGCAATGTTTTTTTTGTTCAGTTCGGTTGCAAGCAACTCCAACAAATGGGAGTCTATATCAATTGCAAAAACTTTTTTTGCGCATTTGCATAATGGTAATGTCAAGGCACCGAGCCCCGGCCCAATTTCAATAATCTGATCCATATGTGTAATACCAGATAATTGAACTATTTCATTGGCAATATCCGGATGATTTAAAAAATGTTGCCCCAACGATTTTTTTGCATATCGGTTGGCTTTTTGAAGCATTGAACGTGGATTTTTTGGCGGCATTTCAAAGGGGATCATGTGATAAAACCCTGACCGACAATTTTTTCAGGATCCAGTATCATAATGAGATGCGAATTATGTCTGAGAACATCCAATAGTGGAATATTTTTATCCATCATGTCGTTGGCGTGATTGGATTGCATCTGTGATATTTCGGTAACCTGAGTCACTTCATCTGCTGTAATTGCATACATTTTTTCTTTTTGTTTTAATACGATCATTCTGTTGTCTGGATGAACAGGTTGTTCAGGCAAGTTGAAGCGTTTGCGAAGATCAAGCACAGGAATAACCATTCCCTGAAGATCAATAACCCCCATCATCCATTTTGGTGCATCAGGCACCCTGGCAATGGCCACCATTCGCAGGACACGATCGACATAATCCAATGGTATGGCATAATGATTTTTGTCCAGACGAAAGCAGACGAGATGTTTGTTGGTCACTTCTTTCATTATGAATGTCCTGCGGGTGATTGTTTGTTGAAACTAAGTGTGAACCAGAATGTTGACCCTATATCTTTCTCACTTTTTACATGAATCTCTCCACCCATTAATTCCACCAGTTGTTTGGAAATTACCAGTCCCAGTCCAGTACCACCATATTTTCGCGTTATAGAGGCATCAACCTGTGAGAACAGTTTAAACAAATGCTTCATTTCCTCCTTTTGAATACCAATTCCTGTATCAGTAATGTGAAAATTCAATATTGTTTTATCGGGCATATCCATTTGAATGCTGACATTTAAATGAATCTCACCTGCTTCTGTAAACTTGACAGCATTATCCATCAGATTGGCAATTACTTGTTGAAGGCGTATGGGATCGCCAAATACTTTTTCAGGAATAGCTTTAGCTAAGGTAAGTTTTAATTGAAGTGATTTGTTTTGCGCCTTGATTTCAAAAATATTTATAATTGTGCAAATGGTTTGTTTCAAATCAAACTGAGTGATATTCAGTTTTAGACGCCCCGTGTCCAGGCTGGAATAATCCAGTAAATCATTGATCAAAGACAATAAATCGCGCGCCGAACTTTGAATGATTGTTACACACTGAAGATAGCTTTCATCCAGTTCCAGATCTTCCATTATTGAAGCCATACCCATAATACCATTCATAGGCGTCCGCAACTCATGACTGACATTCGTAAGAAATTCGCTTTTGGCCTTGTTTGCTTCTTCAGCTAAAATCGCTAATCTTTTCAAGTCCTGATTGGCTTCATCCAGTTCTTTCGTTCGTTCAATCACACGTTGCTCAAGTTCTTCATTCTGTCTGATAATTTTTTGCGCCATTTGATTGAGCACTTTGACAAATTGATCAAATTCAATATACGATGTTTGGGTTTTGTGTTGATCATATCGGCCATTAGAATAGGATGTTACAATGTCGTTCAATTCCTTAAATGGTTTCTTTAAAACAGTTTTCAGGAAAAAACCGGTTGTCAGAGAGATCATCATGATGGCAACAAGCATGGTGAGTGTGCTTGAAACAAATAATTCCCGATTTTTTTGAGTAAAAAATTCTGAGGTAATATCCATTTCTACTCTGCCAATCTTTTCCTGATTATAAAAAACTTTCCAATCAAATTGAATCGCATCGTTAAGTTTATTTTTTTGATCACTAAATATAACGCGATTCATTTGATCAACAACAAGCAAGCGGCAAATAAGATTGTGCTGCATGTATGATGTGCCAATTTCTTGAATGCTTTCCCGATCAATATCCCATAATGGCACCATCAAGCTGGATGTTATCAGTTTTTGATACTCTCTCGCCTTTTTGAGCAATATTTCATTGGCATCATTTTTTTTCTTGAAATATGTCGCTGTAATGAAAATAAAGCAAATTACTGCAATACATAATACAAGACTCGTTGATAAATGTCTGGATATAGACTTCTTTTTGTTTGTTTCTCCTGATTTTTTTTTGCCCAATGAAAACATACGTTTTATTGTCCTGTAAATTTATCAATAATTGATTGATATTGCTTGCTTTTCATAAATGTTGAAAGATGAGTATTGAATGTCTTTAACAACGCCATACTCTTTTCATTTTTCTTATTGACTATCAATTTCAAGGATTTTCGATCCAGGGGTTTATTCAGGCTGCCAAACATATCCACATTGTCAGGAAACATATTTTTAATCAATTCCCATCCGACCATCTCATTCAGTGGTAATAGCTGTGTACGTCCCAAAAATAATTTTTCCAGGGCCATTTTTTCTTTTGCCACATAATCAACATTCAATTTCGCCTGTTTAAACTGTTCTTCATAGTAATAGCCAATCACACCGCCCAATTTGTATTGTCTGAGATCAGTCAATTCATTATAGTTGAAGGTTGTTTTTTTGTCAGGTCTGACACAATAAAAGAATTTGGTTGTTGAAAATGAAATATCATCAGAAAAGGCAACTTCATTGGCGCGTTCTTCAGTGAACGAATAAGGATAAGCCGCCCAAACTTGATCCATTAATACATTTTGATAACACCGCCGCCAGGGATAAAACCTGATTTCTGTCTCCATATTCATTGATTTGAGGACTTGTGTTACAATTTCGGAAACAAATCCTTTGTTTTCCATTGCTTTTCCAGTGTATGGGATCCATTCACCGGTTGCCAAAACAATTTTTTCAGCAGCAAAAGCCACATGATTGACAATTATCAATGTTGCAATTAAAAAACAGACATTTTTCATATGACACCTCGAATGCGTAATGGTTATCGAATGCCTGTCCTTCTAAGCGCACCTGATGAAAAATTCTTTTTTGTAAAATTGATACTAAAATCAAACATAAGCGATTCGTTATCAAGATTGGTTGCCAGATATCGTCCCTCTGTCAGATCGTGATAAACATCCAATGTGGACCAGATCAAAGGCATTTCATAGTAGTTAACTTCATGGGCCAGTAATACGCGCCACAATTGATTTTGTGCATTATACATTTCAGCAGCAACAGCAGCCCAACTGTCTTCATCAAGATAGAATCGACGTTTGTGATAAATATGATTGCAACCTTTCTTCAATGTGGCTTCGACAACCCAGACGCGATGTAATTCGTAGCGAACATACTCGGGATTGATATGCCCAGGCCATAAAATATCTTTATATTTAATATCGTTGCCATGCAATTGATAGCAATTATATGGGATATAAATTTCTTTTTTACCCATTAATTTCCAGTCGTAGCGATCCGGCGCACCATTGAAAAAATCCCAATCGTCAGTTGTACGAAGGCCATCTGATGCTGTTCCAGGATAATCATATGCGGCATTGGGCGCTCTTCGGACTCTTCGCTCTCCAGTTTTGTATATCCAGGCATTTCTAGGACTTTTTTTCTGATTTAGATAATCATGAATTAAGAGTGCTGTTCCAGTCAAGCGAGCGGGTGCAGTAAGCATCTGAAGAAAATATCCCATAATATTCTTTTTTTCAAGCGTTTCTCTATCCATATCAGGATCAGCATACGTGATTAACATGGTTTCAATCATTTTCATGATAATGTAAGAACCATCTTGCGTTGGTGCAGCCTGGGCACCATATTTTTTTACAGACTTTCCTCTGTAATGGACAAGATGGTTCCATATTGCCTCCAGACCATTACCTGGTATGGGAAATGGGCTGGTAGCCTTCGCACCTTTAATACCATTGCCATCAGCGATCAATTCTGCTGATACAGCATTTTTCATGCATTCATCATAAACCCAGTAGGGCAGGGATGCTGTCCGGTGGGTTGTATAAACATTCATCTTAAAGGTTTTTGGATATTTGTTCAGAAGTGCCACAATCCCATCGGTCAATTTATTTTGATATTGGGTATAGTTGGCATGATTGATTGTAAATAGTTTTTCTTTGGATTGAAAGGGGCAGGGATGAAAATCGCCGACCTTGTACCCCGATGGTACATGATATGCATTTGGGAACAGTTTTTGAAGTTTACTTTCTGATTTCGGAATAACGCCACCCTCCCATTTTGGGATTGTGCCACTTTCGTTTCCTGCTCTGGTTGCACCTACCGGTGTAAGAGGTGTGTCTGTAAAACCAAGTTTGTTTGCTTCTTCAGTGCTTACTTTTGCAAAAAGCATAACCGGACTGCATAAAAGCAAGCAGCATATAATTGTTTTGATGTACATTTGCATAAATTCTCCCTGATTGTTGGCCATGCAATTCGAACTGGTCTATGTCTACTTTGTTAAACCAGTTTACTTGCTTTTGGCCGGTTGTTAGTTCAGTAAGGTTGTTGTAAAAATGCATCCAAGCAAAATCTGATCATCAGGATAATATACCATACACTGCCTATTCATAACAGTCCCACAGGTAACTATACAAGGGCGTAAACAATTTAAATCTATTTCAGCAGGCAAATGCATCTCCATATGTTCAAATCCATTATGGGTTTGAACGACAATTTCAGGCTGATGACTATGACCACGAAACAATATAGCATTTTCAGCTAAAGAATTAAAGCAAAGTTTTAATGAACGTTTATTTAAACTTTGAATCATGCAGGACAGCCCAAGCACGTTGAAAAATGGTAACGAATGGGCAAAAATAAGATTTTCACTTTGTATGACAAGGGGTAACGATTGAATGTATTCAAGTGTCAATCTATTAATTTTTGGATTTCCAGACATTGATAATGCATGATCGTTGTTTCCCCTGATTGCGATAATATCGTGTTTTTGAATGATCGAAATACATTCATCCGCTGTATGAATATGCGCAGAATCGCAGATATCTCCCAAATGAATAATCAATTTACATTTTTTTTCTTTCAAATAATTGATAGCTTGCGAAAGCTGTGCCACAAGCCCATGACTATCTGTAAGTATCCCAATGGGACTGTTTATTTTGAGATTCATTGATATAACATGGGGCATAAGATGAATGGCTCCATTTGCAACTACGTTCAAAGTTTAAACGTAGTTGCATATTCAATCGCATTAGAGCATGCAGGAGATAGGTTCTTTTATTGTCATCACGACATCTGCAACAGTAGCTCCTTTACCCTTTTCATGGACCAGTAGTGGATTGATATCGAGTTCTTTAATCAATGGATTATCAATTACCATTTGCGACAGGCCAACCAACAATTTCTCAATCGATTCAATATCTGCAATAGGTCTTCCACGAAAACCATTCAACATGGGATAGCCTTTTACGCCTCGGATCATACGCCGTGCGTTATTGCGTCCAAGAGGTGCCAGTCGAAAAGCGATATCTTTGAACAATTCAACAAAAATGCCGCCAAGCCCAAACATGATTGAATGACCACAATCGTTTGGATTTCGATTAACGCCCAATATGACCTCAGTTCCCGGAGCTGCCATTTTTTGAACCAATATGCCATCAATTGAGGCATCAGATTTATACGCACGTGCATTTTTAATGATCTCTTTAAATGATTCCCGCACTGCGTTTTCATTTGGAATATTAATTTTAACCCCACCAGCATCAGTTTTATGGGTAATATGCGGAGAAACAATTTTCATGACAACAGGATAGCCGATTTCATTGGCAATATTGACAGCATCATTTTCTGTTGATGCCAGTTTCATTGGCAACACATTGAAGCCATAGCATTTTAGAATTTCGCCTCCTTCAAGTTCTCCCAATGTTTCTTTACCCTGCGAATGATATTTTTCAATCAGATTTTTGGCTTTTTCCGAATCATGCTTGAGTTGATATTGCGGCAATTGTTTTCGATTGAGCCATCGGGTGGCCAGATATAGCTTGCCCAGTGCCGCTGCTGCATTTTCAGGGAATGTATATACAGGCACACGATTTTTTTGAAGCAAGTTGACACCTTCAGAAACATCTACAATGCCCATAAAACTGCACACGATAGGCTTTCTGCAACGTTGTGATATTTCAACAATTGCCTGTGCTGTTCCAATGGCATCAGTCATAGATTGCGGCGTCAAAATAATTAAAGCAGCATCAACATTTGAATCACTGATAACAGTTGCCAATGCATTTTCATAACGTTCTCGGGTCGCATCACCGATCACATCCACAGGATTATGAAAATTCGCTGTTATAGGTAAATATTTGCGAAGCTCTTCCACTGTTTTGTCAGAAAAGTTTGCAAGCTCAAGACCAGAGGAAACTGTCATATCAGTGGCAATAATGCCTGGGCCGCCTGCATTAGTTACAATAGCAACACGATTTCCGGTTGGTATTTTTTTGCAGGAAAAAGCCTCTGCATAATCGAATAGTTCGTTCACAGTGTTGCATCGAATAATGCCCGCTTCGCTGAAAATCGCATCATAGTAAGCATCAGGACCTGCCAGGGAACCAGTATGGGATGCCGCTGCCGCTGCTCCGGCTGCTGACCGACCAGATTTAATTGCCAGAACTGGTGTCGGTTTTTCTCCATTGGTCATTTCCTGTACGGCTTCGATAAATTCCTCACCTGCACGCATCAGTTCTTCCATATAAATCATAACAACATCTGTATTGGGATCTTTATGATAATATTTTAACAAGTCCAATTCATCAACATCCGCTTTATTGCCAATAGAGATGAATTTTGAAAAACCAAACCCCCGATGCGCTGCAAAATCAAGAACAGCAGTACATAATGCGCCACTTTGTGAAATAAATGAAATATTCCCCGGATTCGGCATTCTGGCTGAAAAACTGGCGTTCATTGAAACTTCAGGCAAAGGATTGATTACCCCAAGACAATTGGGACCAACCAGACGAATCCCTGCTTCAGCACATATTTCAGTTATCCGGTTTTGAATTTTTACGCCTTCGCCACCGACTTCCTTAAAGCCTGCCGAGACAATAATGAGTCCTTTTACACCGGATTTTGCGCAATCTTCAACAGCTTGTAATGCAATCTTTGGAGGCAAAATAATCAGGGCCAGATCAATCTGTTCCGGAACATCAACGATTGTTGGGTATGAACGAACAGACAGAACTGATTTTGTTTGTGGATTGACAGGATATAACGTCCCTTGATAGTTACCACGCAGAATATTTGCGAAAATATCGTGTCCAACTTTGCCTTTTGTTTTTGAAGCACCCAAAACAGCGATTGATTTTGGGGAAAAAATGGCTTCTAACTTGTCCATGGATTTCTCCTTATTTTTTATTGACATCGTTTTAGTTGTCAGACTGTTAAACTTCAGCCTTTTTGTTCATAACATATTACAGTATCTTGTTAATTTTTCAAGCACAAATTTATTATCCCACACAATAAAAAAAAAGAATCATCAATCCGCTTTGAAATAATTATTAAAATTTGTATTGCAAAAAATTGTTTTTATTTGTTAAATTCAAATCATTATTTTAGAATATTTTGAGAAAAGAATTACACTGAATTAATAAAATTACCGGATACAGGTTCATAGAGACGAGGCAGACTTGTCTCTACGAACCTGTATCCGGTTGTGAATCACCTGAGATGTTTTTCTCAAAATAATAATATGATCGACCAACTCTGGTATTTTCAATCGCTTGACGTATGAGTCTGTTGGTTATCCATGTTTGTTCACGCAAAATTCGAAAAAACAAAGATGGTCGATCATAACATTTTAGGAGTATAAAATGCGAAAAACAACCCGACGACAGTTTGTCAAACACATGGCAACAACAATAGGCGGCATCGCTCTTTCCGGTCCAACGTTGCTATTTGCAACAACCAGTGCCATAAAAATTGGCGTATACGCGCCATCACATTGTTCAATGCCACCTGTTCATGCATTCCATAATGGTATTTACAAAAAAAATGGGGTTAATGTAGAAATTGTTTATTGTAAGGAAATGCCTGAAATAGTAAAAAAACTAAGAACCGGCGAAATAGAATTTGCACAACTCATGTCTCCCATGATTTTTCAAATGCATGCCGGTCAAATGGGCACAAAACAAACGCCTGTCGTTATTACACAGGTTTTGGGTACCAATGGCGGGATACTGGGAATTGGTTTAAAATCTAATATCAAAAAAATTCAGGATATTGCGGGTAAATGCATTGGTGTTCACAGTCCATTGATGGTTCACTATTTAATTATGCAATTGTTGTTGGATAAGTATGGTCTGACCCAAAAGAATGTCCAAATTAAAACTGTTCCCATGCACCTTATTCGGCAATCACTTGAAAATGGAGAAATTGATGGTTTTATTAATCCAGAGCCCTTACCCACTTTACTGGAATCACAATCCATTTCCAAATCATTACTTTTTACGCGAATGTTTTGGCTAAATCATCCCTGTTGCCTGTTAACCTGTCGAAAGTCATTTTTTCAAAAGAATCAACAGCTTGCTGAGGATATTACCCGTGCAACAACAACATCATGTCTCATGCTTGATAATATTGCCATGCGAAAAACACAAATTGAAAAAACCTATGCATTTGATACACCATTCAAAAAGATTCCATTAGAAAAACTTCAGCAGGCTTTTCAGCCGCGTAGATGTGATTTTTTTCCATTTCCTTTTTTAAGTGCAGCATATGTCATTGTTGAACAAATGAAAAAGGCAAACCTGTTACCCAAATCACTTGAAGTCAAAGCAACTGCCAAAGATGTTTTTCAGTCAGATTTTGCTATGCGTATTATCTCACAAGCCGCATCTTTGGTACCTGGAACATCAATTCCTTCAAGGATTGAAAGAGAAGAAACATTCAAATTAATATAGCAAGAAACTTAATGTCACCGAATGATAGAAGGGTTTATGAGAAAATATTTTCAACTATATACATCTATATTATTATTAATTATTCTTTGTTTTTTAGCGATTTCACAGTGGATATTATCCTCATATTTTGCAAAGCAATGGATTCATAAGCAGCACATGGAAGCTGTTCAGAGTGTCCAAAGATTTATTGATGAAAAAGTAAGATTTGCTCAAAATATATGTAACGCGCTGGTTGAAAATCCAGAAATGATTGAGGCGTTTCAGTTTATGAAATTGACTGGTGATTCTTCCCTTGTTGAAAACAAAGTCAAGTCTGCAATTCAAAATACAATGTTTAATATCTCAATTAAAGATATGAATGGCAACAACTTATTTTCCACTCAAAATGATGACAGAGTCTCACAAATATCAGATTGGAAAAGAATCAGTCAAAATCTGTCTGACGAAAAAAATTATAATTTGTTGAATGAAGCCGCTGAAATTAAATTTCATATTTTGAGAGTCGTAAAAAATGACTGGGATAGCATTGGTGTATTAGATATTTACATTATATTCAACCAATCGCTGCTAAAAGAAATTGATAAATTAGATCATTTCTGCATCTCTGTCCTGGGAACAAACGATAAAATATTAGCATCATCTCATTCTGTTCATTTGAAACATCCCTTTCCATCGACAATCAGACTTCATAAAAGAAGGCATCAAATATTTAAACAGAAGTTAAAAATTTTTGCGCATGACTTAAATATTCTTATATATCTTGATATTGAAAAAGCCATGTCAGAAAGAAACACACAAATAATGGTTACCCTCATTGTTCTTACTGTTGTTTTATGCCTGGCATTGTTAATCAGTCGCTGGTCAGCCGGTCGGATAGCACAACCATTGGAACAACTGGCAGAAACCGCTCGAATTATAGCAGATGGTGATTATAGCGTGCGTGTAGATTTATTTAAAACGCGAATTATTGAAATAGATAGTATTTTTAAAGCTTTCAATCAAATGATATTTGCTGTTGAAAAAAATATGAAAGAACTACTTCAGGCGCAGAAAGCGGCTGAAGCCGCATCTCTGGCAAAGAGTGAGTTTCTTGCCAATATGAGTCATGAGATTCGTACGCCTATGAATGGCGTACTTGGAATGTTGACACTCTTGGAAGGCACTGAATTGAAGGACAAACAATATGAGTTTATAGATATTTGCAAAAGTTCTGCTGAAGCCTTACTGGTAGTAATTAATGATATACTTGATTTTTCAAAAATTGAATCCGGAAAATTAGATTTGGACACTGCCCGGTTTAGCTTAAAATCCACAATTGAACAATTATTGCCCCCGCTTCAATTGCGTACTGAGGAAAAAGGAATTAATCTGGTTGCCAACATTGATTCAGCTTTGCCAAAAACATTGATTGGCGATTCTGTTCGCATCCGTCAAATAATGGTAAACCTCATTGGCAACGCGATAAAATTTACTGAAACCGGTTCGATCACGCTGGATGTTAATGTTCAGACACAAACAGAAAATGAAGTAAGCCTTTATATTAGCGTTACAGACACTGGCATTGGTATTCCAAAAGATAAGCAGTCCATTTTATTTGAAGCCTTCACGCAGGCAGATACATCGGTCACCCGAAAGTATGGTGGCACGGGTTTGGGGCTTTCCATTTCTGAAAAGCTCGTCACAATGATGGGCGGTCGGATTGGTCTCAATAGTAAAGTAAACGAAGGTAGCACATTCTGGTTTACATTAACGCTGAAAAAAGTAGCACAAGAATTGATTACTGATTATTCAAAAACAAATTCACCCCGGAAAATACCATCAACTTTCCATTTTGATAAACCTTTTCTTCTGGTTGAGGATAATCTTGTCAATCAAAAAGTGGCAGAAATATTTTTCAAGCGTTTAAATTGTAAATGTCATATTGTCCAAAATGGTCAGGAAGCCCTGGATATTCTTTCTGCCAATGATTATTCCCTGGTATTCATGGATGTTCAAATGCCTGTTATGGATGGTGTCGTTGCAACCAAAAATATTCGGAATCCGAAGTCCACAGTCAGGGATCATGATATTCCAATCATTGCAATGACAGCCAACGCTATGGATGGAGACCGCAAAAAATATCTTGACGCTGGCATGGATGATTATTTAACCAAGCCCTTAGATATCGATGAATTGAAAAAGATCCTGGTAAAATATTCACATGAGTAGTTGTTTGAAACTTTTATATCAAATTCATTATTTTCACAAAAACACCAACAACGCTTAAAGTGCTAATTGAGATAGCAATACTGAACATACGCAACGTAAATTTTCTTTGTCTGTCATCTCTATAATCCAAATGTTCTCGCATTTTATCAACTTTTTCGTCAAATTTATCAAATCTTTCATCAATTTTTTCATCAATTTTTTTAAGCTGTTTATCCACCTGCTCGAAACGCTTATCCACCTGCTCGAAACGTTTATCCACCTGCTCGAAACGTTTGTCCACCTGCTCGAAACGTTTATCCACCTGCTCGAAACGTTTGTCCACCTGCTCGAAACGTTTATCCACCTGCTCGAAACGTTTATCCACTTGAGAAAATCGATCCAGCATATCAGCACGAGTTTCAG
>Ga0272440_1003038_pt1 | contig 12714 bp, 9 predicted proteins | sample SSMMMBAug17_FD_192440 | JGI IMG/M metagenome (GOLD analysis project Ga0272440, IMG submission 192440) | Marine sediment archaeal communities from Little Sippewissett salt marsh, Falmouth, MA, United States - SSM-MMB-Aug17 | ecosystem: Environmental > Aquatic > Marine > Wetlands > Sediment ...
CCTTCTTGTGATTTCGCCACTTTCAGGACAACTGCACTTGTGCCAATATTATAAATGTCTGTTGATCCATATTTTTCTTGAATTTCAGGTTTTTTTGCGACCATAAATCCAATGACTCTGTCATTATCCATGGCTTCTTCTACAAGCTGTACCGAATCTCTCTGCATAACAATCAGTGGCAAAACCATTTTGGGAAACAATGCCACGTCAAACAATGGTAGAATGGGTTGAATGTTTGGAAGCGCTATTTCAGTAGCTTCTGCTGGCGATAATTCTTTATAAACAGTATTATTGTTTTCTGATTGTGATGTGCTATCTTGTTCATTTTTGTTTTTAGGCGTTTTATTGGCCATTAATATTTCAAATCCTCCTTCGAAAAACATTGCAAAAAAATGTCTTGCTTTATTTAGATATTATGACACAAGTTGCATATTTATTCAACTGATAATATTGCAAATTGTATTGTATTGGAATATAAAGCAACGATATGAAATTATTACCAATTTATTTTATTGGCAGGCATTCCAGTCCAATTGCACATTTTGACTTTCAGCTTTAATTTTTATCCAATAACCATAACCCGGCCCCACATATTTCATATTACTGGCTATTGTATTTTCTGGATTCAGGGCCTGAGGTTCTGTATCAAAGCCTTGCACAATCAAAAGATCATCATTGATAGAGCAGAATGATGCATCAATAAGATTCGTTACCATTAATTTTTCAGGATCATCAGGGAAAGGTACATTTGGAATGGATCCTGTATATCGGACATTACCACCTGTATAACCAATAAGATTCCACCCTGAATTAAGCGGAATTGAATGATTAGTATCAATTTCTTTCCCGCCAATTTCAAGATAGATATAGCCATTACCATCAAATGGTACAGAATCTTTAACTTTAATCCAATAACCATATCCTGGTGCGATGTATTTCATGTTTGATGCAATTGGAACGAGCGGGTTATAAGTTTGTGCCTCTGTATAAACCCCATGCACAATTGAAAATGTGTTTGCAATGCTTTTAAATACTTCGCCAATATCTGTTACCTGCTCGTAAACAATATCATTGATCCAGGAAATATTTGGTTTGGTCCCCACATAAAAACATCGATCTGTTGCATAGCTGATCAAATTCCATCCTTTATGAAGTGCAATTTTCTGATATGCAACTCGTGTAGTTGTAGAACATTTGGCAATATTGCCAGCCTCATCACGAAATTGAACATAAATTGTTTTAATACCTCTTTCCTGTGAAACATTCCATTGGCGGCTTGTATTATAAGTTTCCCACGTTCCACTTACACCATAAGCGATGTTGCTGACATACATCTCTCTTGCACCAGTTGCGCCCAATGTCAATGTGAGCGCGTCGTCGAAAATGACATCTTTGGCATCAACCAGCGCATTTTTTGGGGCAATGGTATCAATTCTGAATGGACCCAATGTTGATGTTGGTCCAATGTTTTCCGAAATATCTTCAGGCGCAATATGAAAATAATAGGCTTTATCATCAACATTGGTATATTCCGGGCTGCTGGTATCGTAATAATTGCCAAAACTGATACCAGCAGTGTTTAACTCTGTAAAGGTATGCCTTGAGTTATTGTCAAACATATAATAATAGCCATTTACCTGAGTATATCCTGAAGGGATTTGCCATGTGACACGAATTTGGGTTACTTTTGATGGTTGATTGATCTCATGTGTTGTTGAGCGAAGTTGTTCTACATTGCCAATGCCTGAAGCGCTTTGAATACTGAGAATAAAAAATAAACCAGTTAAGATCAATAATTGAATGAACTGTTTTGGGCGTTGCATAGGCTGATTCCTTATTGTCTATACAGAATAAATGCTTTTAAAGGTTGTTAAAAAGATATCATTTTCCTGCGGTGTTCCCACTGTAATTCGCAAATAATTTTTTAACGATGCGTATTTACTCATATTGCGAACCAGAATGCCTTCAGCAATTAAATCCTGATGCACCTGATCTGCATTTTCAATTTTAACAAACAAAAAATTGGCATCAGAGGGGACAACTTTAATATTTGAATATGCATTTAACGCATTGAATAATCGCTTACGTTCAGAAATAATTGTGCTGATCTGTTGCTTGATTTCAGAAGCACCTTCTGAAAGTACTGTTTCTGCGATAATTTGTGTTGGATAGGTAATATTGAATGGCATTCGAGCGGCATCAATAATACGCGCAATATCCGATCTTGCAATTAAGATTCCCAAACGAATTCCAGCCAGACCAATTTTGGAAAGTGTACGCATTACAACGATATGATCGCTTTCAACTGCCATATCAATACAATGAGCCTTTTGAGAAAAATCAATGTATGCTTCATCAATAACTGTAAAAATGCCCTGGTTTGCAATCCATTTTATATGATCCACTGAAAAGGAGTTCCCTGTTGGATTATTCGGACGAGCAAAAAAAGCAATGCCAATATTTTGGAGTTGTTCTGTTGAAATTTGATCCAGGTCAAATTCAAAATCCTTTTTGAGCGGAATTTCAAGTTTTGGTCTACCAACAATATCAGCAGCAACCCGATACATTGGAAAGGTTGGCGTTGGATACATTACAAATTGATTTTGGTTGGCAGCAATAATAGTCAACAATTGAATCAATTCATCTGAACCATTGCCAAGAACAATTTGATCTGGTGATATTTCCATGCGTTGGGCAATCAATTTTTTAAGTTTCGTCGATGTTGGATCGGGATATCGACCAAATGAGACACCGGCCAAATTTTCAAGAATTTTCTCTTTTAACGCTGAAGGCATTTCAAATGGATTTTCATTGGATGACAGTTTAATTTTACAGGGACTCGTTTCAGTCTGGTAAGGTTTCAGGCATGATAAACGTTGTAAGCTCATATGGTTCTCCTGTTTAAAAACATTCCTTGACAGCTTCAAACTGAGTGTTAAGCTGATCGAGAATTGTAGATGCCTGATCCATCTGGTTTTCTTTGCCTGCATTTTCAAGCGCAAGGGAAGTTTCGGACATTTCTTTTGCAGACATGTTTGCTGTAACACCTTTAAGTGTATGGGCGATATTAATAATATCACCTTGATTTTTATTATCAACAGCAGTTTTGGCCTCTACCAATAAGTCCGCAACATGTGCCTTGAAAAAACGAACAGTGCTGTCATAAATGGTTTGATCTTGTCCGATGCGGTCCATCAGTTCTTCACGATCAAATCTAACACTTTTGTTGGAAGTTGGTTTTTGATTCATATAATACTCTATTTTTTTGTATAAAAGTTCTTGTTGAATGGGCTTTTCAATAAAATCATCCATTTCAGAACTACTGAAAAGCATCTGGTCATCCTTTAGCGCATGGGCTGAAACAGCTATGACAGGAACATCAGAATTGATAATTTCTGAATCATTCCGAATGCGTCGCGTTGTTTCCATGCCATCCATGCCAGGTAGTTGAACATCCATGATTATCAAATTAAAAGGATGCTGTTTCATTGCCACAATTGCATCGTTACCAGTTCCTACAACTCTGAACGAAAAATTTTTCTTTTTCAGTATTTTTTCCATAAGCTTTTGGTTGGTAGGTTCATCCTCAACAACCAGAATGGAGAAATCTTTTTTGGATTTCTGTGGTAAAACTGATTCTTTAAACTGTGCAATCAGCGTCTGAAATGTATTATAGAGTTCTTTAACCTTTTCCAAATTTTGTGACTTACCCGCACTTTCAAGTTGATCACATATATCCACAATTGGCTCTGATGAAATATCTGCTGCGCCTTCTTTTATAGTAAATGCTATAAATGCAATGGTTTTATGATCTTTTTGATCAATTGCCATTTTGAGAGTTTCGATCAACTCAGGAATATCATTAAGAAAATCTGAAATAATCTCTTGAAAAAGCTCCTCATCTCCATCAAGACGTTTGAGTAGTGAGTCTCGATCATATATTGTCGGAGATTCTAAACCCTGATTTAAAGGTAATTTATTTTTTATTCCTGGAATAATATTCTTTGTTGATTCATCAATTTGACTATCAGCAGTTTTTTCTTCATTATTTTTCAAAGAAATTTCACTTGTTGATTCTGAAGTTTGTTCTTTCCTTGAAGCGCCTGTAGTACCGAATTTGTTGATACAATTCAGGATTTCATCAGGATGAATGGGTTTAATAATCGTGCCATTCATGCCAACTTCCTGAAATTGTTTTTGAATACCTGGAAGCGTATGCGCTGTCATAGCGATAATGGGGATTTCAGGATTACGTGTTTGACGAATTTTTTGTCGGACGAGGCGTGTGGCCTCAATTCCATCCAAAACAGGCATTTGTACATCCATAAAAACAATGTCATAAGAAACGCCTGCAAGAGCTGTAATTGCTTCTTCACCATTTGATGCCACATCCACGCGAAAACCCAGTTTTTCAATTATTTTTGATGCTATCTGTTGGTTAACAATGCTGTCTTCAACGAGAAGAATTCTCATACGACGTTTTTTATTTTCCTGAACAGAATACTTGGTAATCAATAAATCATTTGTTGCAGTGTCATCATGAGAATCATCAAGCACTTCAGCAAGGGCATCATGGAGAACAGCATGTCGAACAGGTCGGGTAAGATATCCTGATAACCCCATATTCTTTAGACGAGCGGCATCACCCCGCTGTCCCAATGATGTTATTATTATCGTTTTGATATCTTTAGATAATTCGATTTCTTTTATTCTTTGAATCAGCTCAGATCCATTCATATCAGGCAGTTCCATGTCCATGATCACTGCATCATAAACACTATCATTTGCCTGAAGTTTTTCAATGGCGGCTTCGCCGCTATCAACTTCATCAAATAAGCATGACCATAACCGCAGCATTTCTCGAAGCACATGTCGATTGGTTTCGTTGTTGTCAACAATCAATAAATGTTTTCCAGAAAGTTCGGCACAATGGCCAGGAGTTTCAGTTTTGCTTTTTTGTGTTTCAAATGTCAAATGGACTGTCACTGTTGTGCCATTGTCATTATTGGATGAAATATCAAATGTGCCATCCATCAAATCAATTAACCGACGCGACAATGTCAAGCCCATACCAATCCCACCATGTTTACGCGTAAGGCTTCCATCACCTTGCGTAAAAGGCGTAAGAACTGTTTCCAAATCCTCCTTTTTAATCCCCATCCCAGTATCAGTAATTTCAAAGCGTATAGCGACAAAGTGATCAATTTCGCGAACATACCGCACATCAATAGTGACCCAACCGGCTTCAGTAAATTTGACAGCATTATCAGTAAGATGAGATAAAATCTGACGTAATCGTGCGGGGTCGCCGTGTAGAATGGGTGGGATACGATGGTCAATCATGCAGGAAAAGTCCAGACCTTTTGAAAAAGCGCGTGCAGTATAAATATCAACAACTTCCTCAATGGCAACACGAAAATCAAAATCAATCATATTCAGATCCAGCTCATTTTTCTCCAGTTTTGAAAAATCCAGAAGTTCATTTACAAAATAGAGAAGACTCTTTGATGCTGTTCTTACAGATTCTGCATACTCAAATTGTTCTGAATTTAAATCTGTATCCAGAAGCAAATCTGTCATGCCAATAATGGCATTAAGCGGTGTACGAATTTCATGGTTCATGTTGGCAAAAAAATAATTCTTTGCAGTATCTGCATGCTGGCTTGATTTTTTTAGTTGAGCAACACGGCGTAAAGACAAATCCAGCTTTGTTTCTAACTCCTGAATTGTTTTATTTTTTTGCTCGAATTGATTAATTAGCAATAATAAATCAGCAGGGTTCATCTCAATTTTTTGATCGGTACCTTCCTGCCTAATTTCACTGAGATTTATATCCATAGATATCAAGTCTGCGTTATGCAACAGTACTCTAAGTTTATTGCGCATGTCATTTGAGAGGTTGTAACCGAAGATATTCAATCTTTTGTCCATAATTAAATCCGTGTATGTTTTAAGGAACAACCAGTTAACTTAATGTTCCTGTATAAATTATCCGACAACTTTCGGTACGATAAAAGCATTTTCATCCCTTTCCGGTGCGTTGGAAAGGGCTCTTTCAGTAGGAATTGATGGCACGACAATATCATCACGAAAGGCATTGATCATCTGGCTGGGATGGCTCATAGGTGCGATATTTTCTGTATCAACCCTATTGAGCCTTTCAATATAGGACAATATATTGCCAAATTGATTCGTAAAGGTATCAATTTCTTCATCTGCAAGCTTCAATCGTGCCAGTTCAGCGATATGTCGAATGTCCTTTTTGGTAATTGGCATAAAAACCTCATTTATTTTATGATTCTGGATAAACAATATGATCTTTTGCATTGGCAAAATTATAATCATCACCCCGAACAAATGGAACAATAATAGAATCAATATTCTTTTTTTGCAAGCTGTCTTTCATTTGTCTTGCTTTTTGAACCGATGAAAATGTACCTACACGTACGCGGTGCCATAATCCTTTTTTTGGAAGATTAATACTGGCAGTGTATGCAGGAAATCCCATACGTTTCAGTTTTTTTGCCATTTCAACTGCAGCATGTGCATTTTTGAGAGCTGCTGTTTGCAAAGTGACACAGTCGTTCGTATCAGTTTCTGTGGACAAAGCAAAATGACCTCGGGTTCTTTTTTTGGTGGACAGTTTTGTGATTAATTGCGTATCAGGTTTCATTTCCGATTTACTTTTGGCCAGTCCATTATTCTGCGTATGAGGTATCAAATCGACATTCGTTTTTTTCAATGCTTCATAATTAATTTCCGGCATTCTGTCCTGACTGTTTACAGTTCGAGCATATTCCTTTTGTTGGTTCACGTCCGATTCAATCCATTGCGCAAGTTGTGTCATAATTGATTCGGTTTCAAATCGAATTGGACAGGTATTCCGGCCCACGCTAAGTCCCAAAAAAAACATCCAAACACTTGCAAACGCTATGCATAAGCAAAAAAACCGGTGTGACACTGTTTTTTTTACAGATGCACTGCCATAATTTTCATCTATCCAGCTACTTATCCCTTCCATATCTATTTTTTCCCATTTTTTCATTTAAATTGTTACATATACTTTCAGGCAGAAACCTGAAAGAAATTATTATACCATGTCAGTAAATAGGCATACAAGCCAAATTACTTAATTACCGCTTTTTTAGTAAAAGGTCAATAATTATATGGCAATATTCATGCCTGAAATTATTTAATTTCTTGAATGATTTGTTTTTAAATTTTTTTCAACTCGTTTTCTAATTTATGCATACGCGATTCCGCTTTTATCTGCTATTGACAGAAGGAAAATCACTGACTAACACAGACACTAACATCACGCGTTTGGGTCAAGAATGAAATACAATAAAATAAAACTTAGCGGTCTTGTTGTTTTTCTTTCTTTCGTCTAAAGCCATAAACAACACCCATATTAAAAGTCTCTGTGCCTTTTGGGAATTTCATTGCCATCAAAAAGTCATTGACCGATTGTGATACATTGCCCATTTTGGCAAGCACAAGGCCGCGATTATAATAAGGTTTGGCAATTTTTGGATTGATTGAAATTGCTTTTTCGTAATTACGTAAGGCCTGATCTATATCGCCCATATTGAAATATGCAACGCCCCTGTTATTATATGCTTTATCATTATTGGGTTTCAATCGAATTGATTTTGAAAAATATTCAATAGCGGACTCAGAGTCTCCCTGATAATACAAAGCCAATGCAATATTAAAATGAAGAACTGCACTTTTCGGGTCAGACTTCAATGCTTTCATATAATCAGAAATGCCTTCTTTCAAGTGACCTTTTTGACACAACAACAACCCTCTGTTAAACAAGGCTTTGTTGTTGTCCGAATTGATTGTGACTGCCGTTGAAAAATCTTTAAAAGCAGCTTCAATCTCATCCGCATTAAAAAAAACTGTGCCACGATTATTGTAAGCCCTGTCATCTTTGGGATTATTCTGAATTACCTTTGAAAAAGATATGGCAGCATCTTTATTTTCATTATGACAGTAATACAGCAAGCCGCGATTATATATTACATAAGTTTCATCGCCTTCAAGTTTGACTTTCTTAGATAACCTTATGATATCTTTTTTGTTTTCTCCCTGATATTGATACATGAGGCCCACGTGCTGACGAGATGGATCACCTGTAAGGCTCATTTGTGTAAAATTCTGAAAAGCATGTTTAACATTGGCACTTTTGGAGTTCAGTTTCATTGCCTCACAAAAATCTTTGAACGCATCATCAATATGATTTCGTTTTTTATTAACATAACCTCTATTATAGAATGCCTTTTCATCTTTGTTCTGACATGCGATTGCTTTTGAAAAGTCTGCATGTGCAAGCTGTATCTGTCCGGCTTTTGCCAAAATAATGCCGCGATTATTGTATGCCTTGTAATACCGATCATTTATTTTTATGGCTGATGAATAATCTGTGTAAGCCTCTTTTGCTTTTCCAATGCTAGAATATGCAACCCCGCGATTGAAAAAAGCCTGCTCATTCGTTTTGTTGCAGGCAATGGCACGGCTATAATGTCGAATAGCAGTGATATTGTCCCCTTTTTCGAGATATGCCACACCAAGGTTATAATGCGCTTTATCGTAATTGGGATTGAGTTGAATGGCTTTGGCAAAATAGGTAAGTGTGTTTTTGTTGTCCCCTTTTAGATAATATGCAACGCCCAGATTATAGTAGGCTTTATCAAATTCAGGGTTGATTTTCAAAGCCTTATGATAGTCCTCAATTGCCCAATCATAATTACCCTGCCCAAAATACACCAGGCCACGATTGTTATAAGCCTTATCAAAATCTGGATTTATACGAATTGCACGAGAGTAATCATCAATGGCGTGCGAATAATCTTTTTTCCCATAATAAGCCAGCGCTCTATTATAAAATAAATTTGAATCGTTCTGACGAAATTCAATTACTTTAGTCAGGATCTTGATAGCGATATCAAATTTGCCCTCACTCATACTGTTGACCGCTATCGTAATTAATTGGTTAATTTTTTTTTTAATATTTGATTGCATAATTGTACCTTATTGTTGATTATTGTATAAAAATAAACAATGGCCTAACATTTTTAATTATCGTGTCGTCTTTTTTGATATACGAATACATGCATATTTTTTTGGAATAAGTAACATTGATAACATATTCAGTAATTACTGACAATATTAATAAATAAATTAATCGAAATTTTTTTTTCTTGATCAATTCAAGAATAACTTTTATATTTTATAAATAAACAATAAAATAAATCATCTTACAAGGATGATTAGAATAATAATAAGGAACAATATATGAAACGCATTCTATTTGTAGATGATGATGTTACCGCACATGCCTTGCTAAAAGGCATGCTTCCTGACTGGGAAATATTATCTGCCCATTCGGGTGCTGAGGCTTTGAAAATTTTGTCTCAAGAATATGGCTTGATAGTCATTACAGATATTCATATGCCCAAAATGGATGGTATCACACTGTTGAAGACTATCCGAAAAGAGTATCCAATGGTTCAGGTAATTGTTCTTTCGGCAACTGATCAGTCGAATAATTTGCTGGAAGCTTATCAGGCGGGTGCCAATGATTTTATTTCAAAACCTTTCAATCGTGATGAAATAATTGAAGCATTGATTAATACAGAACGAAAAATTGATCGATGGAAAAACGCCATGTGCGATATTTATGACAAAAAAGGAAAATATTGGTAAAACTAAAAACTATAGATAACTTTTAGTACGCCAACAATCAATGCGATCCAGCCCATCAGTCGATGACCGGGAAAGCTTTCATTTAACAATGCAATGCCAAAAAGCATGAGGAGAAAACCAATCACCAGATGTTTCATATAGCTGCGGACTACTTTTTCCATCCACTCCATCTGATCTTTTGATACTTTCATGGACATGGAACCATCGTTTAAATGATAAAAAATATCCCGAACACGTTTTAAGATCAATGGAAAGTTTTGAACTTCCTTAAATAAAGATTGTATCAATTGTTCTTCAAAAAAGAGCGCCTGTGGAATATAGACTTTTAATAATGGAAAAATATCTTTTACACTGTTAAAATTTTGAATTTGTGATGTTCCCAACCCCTCAATCATGACACCAGCCCTGATTACATAGACAATATCCTGTGGCAATTTAAATGGAAAATCCTGCATGGAACCAAGGAGTTCAAACGCAAGATCCTGCATGGTCGAAGCGCTAAGATTGTCATCACCAAAAATATCAAATACGCGTTTTGCATATTCCTGTATTTGTGCCTGTGGTGCTTCATAGGCAATAATACCCAGTTTTTTACATGCGGCAATAAATCGCTCAAATTCATATTCATAAGCTGCTTTAACCATCTCGATAATCGCCACGCGTGTCTCATTTGAGATCCGCTTGACCATTCCAAAATCCAACATAACCAGTTTACCATCAGGATTGATTAAAATATTACCTGGGTGCGGGTCTGCATGAAACACACCTTTAACCAATATTTGAACAATATAAAATCGAACCAGCTGCTCCATGATTCTGTCAAAATTGAACTGATTTTTTTCAATTGTCGCGTGGTGTTGAATCATGTCACTTAATCTGATGCCGGATTCATAACTCATTACCAGAGCGTTTTCACTACAGAATTGGCCATATATTTTTGGAAAAACAACGCCTTCTTTTGCATAAATTGTAGAAAATTCACGCAGGTTTTCCAGTTCATTGCGAAGGTCTATTTCAAGCAGAATCATCTCGGAAAATTCCAAAATCAGCGTTTCTATTGAATTGTTCGTGTAACTTGAAAACATGGGGCTGAAAAATTTGTTCAGCAGACGTAATATTTTAATATCCGCTTTAACTTTTTCTTTTATACCAAAACGTCTGAGCTTAACTGCAACACAAGTTTGATCATCAAGAAAGGCCATATGAACCTGACCAATAGATGCACTGGCAATGGGGATTTTGTCAAATCGAGAAAAAGGATTATTTCGACCAAATGCCTTGCTGAACACTTTGTTAAAAGTTTCTGAAGGCATGGGGTCAACTTCATCATGAAGTAGTTTGAGTTTTTGAAGATATTCTTGTGGAAAAAAATCTGCCCGAGTTGCCAGTATCTGCGCAAACTTTATAAAACAAACACCTAATTGATCAATTGTTTCTTTAAATCTGGCAGGTGACAGTGGTTTAAAACCCAAAAATCGCTTTCGTTTCATGATGATCAAAAAGACTGTCATCACAAAAGTAAAGATTGCATATATCCGGCGGGGATTATAAGGAGAAATGATTTTCATATATTGATGTCTGTCCGACAGAAGTTGGCATTAATTCAACATATCTTTTTGCTGGCGACGATACATTTCTTCAGGATTCTGAGCAAATTCCCAACTGGTGATAATACCATAAGCGTTCAAAATTTTTTGAAGTAACTCATAATTAAAACTGATAGACTCTTTTACAGATTCATAACCGCGTTTGGCAGCTTTTCGTCGCTCCCAAAATGCAAGGGGATTCATGTCAAAAAATTTATGGTCATAATCTGTTGGTTCAATTAAAATGATATCCCCTTTAAAACTGGGATCTTTGCGATAGAATTCCATCCCATGCATCAAGCGGGTGTGAAGCATAGTCCGAAAAACCTGATTAATCAGTGCATAGAGACCATCATCTGCAATATTTAACCGATGTTTACGTTTTTCCCTTTCAGAATAAATCTCAAAATTAATCGGACGAAAGGGATTGTAACAAATAACAAGATCAGCCCCCTTGTCAATGGCAACATCCATACTTGCAGTTTTAATCACACCACCATCAATATAGTCTGAGCCATCGATTCTAACCGGCTTATAAAAAATGGGGACAGCAATTGATGCCTGCATGCTTTTTGAAATTGGTACGTTATTCATTTCGTCAGGACCAAAAATAACCCGCTCTGCAGTATCCAGCTTTGTTGCTGCAATGTATAGTCTTTTGCCGCGTTTTTCATATAATTCAACAAAATCATTACACAATCGGTTTCTTTCAAGATTCATCCGAATAGAGTTCTCAAAATTATCTGTATTGAATATGCCATTGGGAATATAACCCCAAGGAATGGATGCATTATGCTGCTTGTCCAGATCAACTTCAGTTGCAAGGGTAAAAATTGATTCAAAATTTTCGTATATTGGATTGGCAAGGGCAATCAACAGACGACGCCGAAATTCGGCCCTGAAAACATTGTTGGATTTAAGAAAATGGAATAATGCACGCGGAAAACGTGTGACAAGATCACCAAACATCATTAATGGTTTTGATATAAATTCTTTATAATTTAAATAATAGAACTCAGATGCCATAATGGGATCCAACATCCCTTTGCGGCCGCTCATGCTTTTGGAAATTTCCGATGTTGGAATACCATTGGCCAAAAATACTGAAAGCATGGAACCTGCACTGACCCCGACATAAATATCAAAATCACGAATGCTTTTATTGATCATGAAATTTGACAAGGCATTCAGTCCGCCCAGTTTAAATGCACCTCCGGATACAGCACCACCAGACAGTACCAGGGCAATTTTTGCATTTGGTTTTGGATTGTTCAAATCACTCTTTTGTACAAAGGTGATTCCCATTAATTCCTCCACATAAGGAATGATCTGAAAATAACATACTCATTTCTCTTGAACATACAAAAAAATAAGGTCGTGTAGAGACGTAGCATGCTACGTCTCTACAGTACATTTA
>Ga0272440_1003039_pt1 | contig 12707 bp, 11 predicted proteins | sample SSMMMBAug17_FD_192440 | JGI IMG/M metagenome (GOLD analysis project Ga0272440, IMG submission 192440) | Marine sediment archaeal communities from Little Sippewissett salt marsh, Falmouth, MA, United States - SSM-MMB-Aug17 | ecosystem: Environmental > Aquatic > Marine > Wetlands > Sediment ...
GGGCGCTTTAGCGTCCTTTTTCCATTCAGCGTTGGGCTTTAGCCCTACGCTGTTCTTGGATTTGCCGAAATAAATCATTTTTCAATGATCCTCAATGTATGTCCGACTTTTTTGGAATGCGCCCAGGAAAAGTCCATGAGCGAAGATACTTTAATCTGTCTTGAGAATTGCTATTTCATACTGAATGTGCTATACAATTAAATAGTCGTATCAATAAAGGCTACACGATGGATATCTTAAAAAAATATTTTGACCTTTTACACAATATTAAATAAACAAGGAGAAAAAAGAATGACAGGAATTGAAAAAATTATCGCAAGAGAAATAATAGATTCTCGAGGAAATCCAACTGTTGAGGTTGATGTCATATTAATAAGCGGCATAGGTCGTGCGGCAGTGCCATCAGGTGCTTCAACCGGTACACGAGAAGCGCTTGAATTACGTGATCAAGATGAAAAACGTTTTTTAGGCAAAGGTGTTTTGAAGGCAGTTGATAATATCAATTCTGTGATAGCACCCAAAATTGAAGGCATGGACGCTGCTGAACAAAAAGAAATTGATCGTCACATGTTGGCGTTAGATGGCACGCCCAATAAAGCCAATCTGGGTGCAAATGCAATTCTCGGCGTATCCATGGCAGTTGCTCGTGCTGCAGCCAATGCGTTTGAGTTACCATTGTACCGCTATCTGGGCGGTATCAATGCCTGTGTTTTGCCGCTTCCCATGATGAATATTATCAATGGTGGTGCGCATGCGGCCAATAATCTGGATATTCAAGAATTTATGATTATGCCCAAAGGTGCAGATTCTATTGCAAAGGCGGTTCGCATGGGCGCAGAAATATTTCACCATTTGAAAAAAATCTTAAACAAAAAAGGTCATCAAGTGGCTGTTGGTGATGAGGGAGGCTTTGCACCTAATTTGGGTTCTAATGAGGAAGCCCTTGCATTTATTATTAATGCCATTGAATCTGCTGGTTATGAACCTGGTAAAGATGTTGGTCTGGCCCTTGATGCCGCTGCCAGCGAATTTTATGAAAATGGCAAATATCAATTCAAGTCCGAAAATAAATCCATGTCTGCTGAAAATCTGGTGGATTATTATGAAAGTTTAATTGAAAAATATCCAATTCTATCCATTGAGGATGGTCTGGCTGAACAGGATTGGGATGGCTGGGCAATTATGACAAATCGTCTGTCCCAAAAAATTCAGATTGTTGGGGATGATTTATTTGTTACCAATTCATCCATATTGAAAGAAGGCATTGATAAAAAAATTGCCAATTCCATTTTAATCAAATTAAATCAGATCGGTACAGTGACTGAAACCATGGAAACCATTGAAATGGCTAAATTAGCAGGCTATTCAACTGTCATATCGCATCGATCCGGTGAAACTGAAGATACTTTTATTGCAGATCTTTCTGTTGCAGTCAATGCCGGTCAGATAAAAACAGGCTCTCTTTCAAGAACTGACAGGGTGTGTAAATACAATCAATTGATTCGTATCAATGAGGCATTGGGTGATGCGGCAATATTTTCTACTGCATTTAAATAAGACCTATGACCGGAGCAATCTATATATGAAAAAATGTATGTATATCTTTGGTATGTTAGTCATCGCCATATCAGCAAATGCGTATGTCATGCCTGGCAAACAAATGATTGAAGAAATGGCAAATCACCTTGGCGCTACGCAAACTTTGTCTACTGTACATTCTTTTTTAATGTACAATCTGGAATACAATGATGGCCAACCTCTTGAATTAAAAGAGACTGTCATTTATAGATTTCCTGATGCCATGCATTCGGAAATATTGATGAACGATAAACAAAAACTGCATGTGGTTTCACCCAGGGGGGTGGTGACAATTATCGATAATATTGTTTCTGAGGAACCACATACCACTTTTGATTTGTACAAATATTTGCTGCTTGAACGTGATAAAGTAATGATTACAAGGCGATTGTCTGTATCTGGAATCAATGTTAAGATTTCAAGTTATGGTAAGTTTGAAGAAAAAGCGGTCTATGTGATAGGCGCGAAGTATCCAGATTTGTCAGTGCCGCAGCTCTGGCTTGAAATAAATACATTCAGACCCTGTCGATGGATCATTACACCGGGCGGATTTGCTCAATCATTGGAAATTGTTTACAGAAATTGGAAAGAAATCACCAAAGATGTCTGGTATCCTGAAAAAATTGAATATATTCAGGATGCCAATGTTCTGGTTGAAATCAAACTCAAATCGCTCAAAATCAATCCTGAAGTTACCAATGATTTATTTGATGTGACTTACTTTCGTCAGATGTATCCGGCAAAAACAACTTATGATTCACCATATGAATCAGATATGGATGAGGTCAAAAAAACAATACGTGATTTTCAGAAAACATTTGAATAACCCATAAAATTGCAAATGCCCGCTCGTCGCGGCATTTGCAATATCTATCACTCGATATTCAAGTTTTTCTCACAAACCAGCGCCGGAACTCGTTCGTTCCCACGCGCTGCGTGGGAATGCATCTGGGACACTCTGCGTCCCTTGCACTTCTGTTTCAGATGTACAAAACACTGGACGCAGAGCGTCCAGGATGCATTCCCACGCAGCGCGTGGGAACGAGCAGTGGTAGCTATCTGGAAAAAACTTTAACATTGAGTATTAATAAATAAGATTAATCATGGCAAATCAAACTAAATTTATTTTTGTAACAGGAGGCGTACTGTCGTCTCTCGGCAAAGGACTGGCATCGGCATCCATTGCCGCACTTCTTGAAAGTCGCGGTCTAAGGGTAACGCTTCAAAAATTGGACCCTTATATCAATGTTGATCCGGGAACCATGAACCCCTTCCAACATGGCGAGGTTTTTGTGACTGATGATGGCACTGAAACTGATCTGGATATCGGCCATTATGAACGTTTTACAACTGCACGCCTTGGAAAACAAAACAACTTTACGACTGGAAAAATATATCATTCTGTCATTACAAAAGAGCGTCGTGGGGATTATCTGGGCGGTACTGTTCAGGTTATTCCCCATATTACTGATGAAATCAAGGCATGTATAAGAAGTATCGAAAATGAGGCTGATGTTGTTATTGTGGAAATTGGCGGTACCATTGGAGATATTGAAAGCCTGCCTTTTTTGGAAGCGATTCGACAATTTCGTCTGGATGTTGGCAAAGAAAATGTATTGTATATTCATTTAACCCTTGTGCCATATATCGCCACTGCGGGTGAGGTTAAAACCAAGCCGACACAGCATAGCGTAAAAGAATTACGAAGCATTGGTATTCAACCCAATATATTGATATGCAGAACAGATCGTAAGCTGGAACCGGATATCAAGCGAAAAATTGCTTTATTTTGCAATGTGGACATTCAGGATGTCATTACCGCCAGGGACACACCTAATATTTATGAAGTCCCCCTTAACTTACATGATGAAGGCATTGATAATCGAATTGTTCAATTAATGTTTATGTGGACCGCAGCACCAGATCTTGCCCCATGGAAATCTCTAATTGAAAGAATGAGTAATTTATCAAAGTCGGTTCAAATAGCTGTTGTAGGAAAATATACTGATTTAAAAGAATCCTACAAAAGTTTGAATGAGGCGTTATATCATGGCGGTGTGGCCAATGATAGTAAGGTGGATCTTAAGTACGTTGATTCTGATAATGTGAATGAATCAAATATTGATAATTTGTTGGCGGATGTCGATGGGATACTTGTTCCCGGTGGATTTGGCTCCCGCGGAATCCCAGGTAAAATCTTGACAGCAAATTATGCGCGAACCAAAAAGGTGCCCTTTTTTGGAATCTGTTTGGGGATGCATGTGGCAGTGATTGAATTTTCACGTCATGTAGCAGGACTCACTCAGGCACATAGCACTGAATTTGATCAAAATACGCCTGATCCGGTAATTTATCTGATGCGTGAATGGTATGATGAAAAAACGCAAACCATTCACAAAAGAGATTCACAATCAGAGAAAGGCGGCACCATGCGCCTGGGTGCTTATACCTGTAAACTTGTTTCAGATACATTTGCCCATAAAGCATATCAAGTTGCAACGATCTCAGAACGACATCGGCATCGCTATGAATTCAACAATTCTTACCAAAAATTACTCGAAGACCACGGCCTTGTGATTAGCGGTAAATCACCTGATGAAGAACTTGTTGAAATTATTGAAATTCCAGATCATCCCTGGTTTCTGGGATGTCAGTTTCATCCGGAATTTAAATCAAAACCGATGGATACGCACCCTTTGTTTCGAGAGTTTATTGGAAGTGCTGTAAAACATAAGGGATAATTGAATCACCAATCCTGGGGATGAACAAAATTAAAAAAAAATGACACATGGAATCCAGTCGATCAGAAAATAATATCCTTAAAATTGCCCTGTTTGCAACCGGGTGTGCGGGGATAATTGCGGAATTCGTGTTATCTACACTGGCAACATACCTCTCTGGAAATGCTGTTTTCCAATGGACGCTGGTCATGTCATTTATGTTATTTGCTATGGGGGTTGGCAGTCGGCTTAGTCGAATATTTCAAACCCAACTCTTGGAATGGTTTCTTCTTACAGAGCTGTTACTTTCAGTCGCTTGTGCCACATCCGCCATTGTCGCTTATGGCCTGGCAGCATTTATTCAGCCTATCAATCTGGTCATATATTCTCAGGGCATTATCGTGGGTATCCTGATTGGTTTAGAAATTCCACTTGTCACGCGAATCAATGAATCTTATGAAAATCTGCGCATCAATATTTCCAATGTCATGGAAAAAGATTATTATGGCTCGTTGCTTGGTGGAATTATCTTTGCGTTTATCGCATTGCCTTATCTGGGCCTGACCTATACGCCCATCATTCTGGGTTGTATCAATTTTCTGGTTGCAACCCTGGTGATGTGGCGATTTATGGCACTCATAATTCATAAGCGGGTTTTTGTTTTTTCATGGCTGGTATGTTTTTGTTTTTTTATCTGTCTTTGTTATGCTGCAAAGCCAATTATTCAATTTGGCGAACAAAGCAAATATAAAGATAAAATTGTATTTGCCAGACAAACTGCGTACCAAAAAATTGTGATTACCCACTGGCGACAATATTACTGGTTATATCTCAATGGTCAGGTTCAGTTCAGCACGTATGATGAAGAAAAATATCACGAACCGCTGGTTCATCCGGCCATGAAATTAAGTGCCTTTCGCAAAGAAATTCTTGTTTTAGGCGGTGGGGATGGCGTTGCAGTTCGGGAAATTTTAAAATATCCGGATGTTGAACAGATCACCTTAATTGACCTTGATCCTGTGATGACTGACTTGGGAAAAACACATCCGGTTTTAACCAAAATTAATCAAAATTCTCTGAATTCGCCAAAAATAAAAATTATTCATCACGATGCAATGACATTTCTGGAAAAACATGATACACAATTCGGCATTGTAATTATTGATTTGCCTGATCCCGATACGATAGATTTGATGCATGTTTACTCATTGGATTTTTATCGCTTGATTGCGCATCATCTCATGCGCGGGGGGGTGATGGTTACACAGGCAACCAGCCCTTACTTTTCAACAAAAGCGTTTTTGTGTATACTAAAAACCATTGAAGCTGCCAATCTGTCTGTATTGCCTTATCATAATCATGTTCCCACAATGGGTGAATGGGGCTTTATTTTAGGGATGCGTAAAACTGACATTGAAGCCGCTCAATTGAAAGATCGGGCTTTGCAACTCAGTTTTACCGATTTACATAGTAAATTTATAAATGCAAACGCTATGAAATCAATGTGTTATTTTGGCAAAGGTGTATTGGATAAACGACATACAGTCCAAATCAATACGCAGATTCGTCCGGTTTTGCACCAATACTATCTTTCCGGAAATTGGGGGGGCTATTGATACCCGGAATTGATCAATGTATGCAAATAATGGATAAGTATTTTATGCCATCTCATATTCGCGCGCATTCCCTGCTTGTTGCCCGGATTGCCATGCTGATCGCATCACATTTGGATGCACAGGGCATTGAAATATCCATAGAAAAATCTGTGAGTGGGGCATTGATGCATGATATTGCCAAGTTTCCCTGCATTGCTTCTCATGAGGATCACTGCATGAAAGGCAAGGAAATCTGTGAAATTGAAGGTTTTCATGAAATCGCAGATATTGTCAATGAACATGTACTTTTAAGAACCCCTGTTGTCGCCGGTGAATATAATGAAAAAGAAATTGTCAATTATGCGGATAAACGTGTATTGCATGATCAGGTGGTCAGTCTTCAAGCACGCATGGATGATATCAAAGTACGATACCTGCCCAAATGCCCGCATATTGATATATCTATGTTTAATCATCATTTTGACATTTGTAACATAGTGGAACAAAAACTGTTTGCAAAATTGAATTTTTTACCTCAGGATATTCCTGAGCATTTGACAAATATTAAATTATAAAATCAAAGGAGAAAATTATTATGGCATTTAAAGTTAATGTAGACATCAATAAAGAATTTGATGTTCCGGCAGATTTTGACAAAGTGTTTGATTTATTGGCAAGTGTACCAGATTCAGTAAGTCATTTTCCAAAGGTCGACCAATTGGTGGATATGGGCGATAACTGTTTCCGATGGGAAATGGAAAAGCTCGGCATTCAAAAATACTATATTCAAACAGTTTATGCCTGCAAGTATGAGAGTAACAAAGAGTCTGGCAGTATTATATGGAAACCGGTCAAGGATGTTGGAAATGCAGAAATTGAAGGTTCCTGGACAATCTCAAAACAGGGTGATAAGACCCATGTTGCGTTGACAACAAAAGGTGTGCTGACCCTGCCATTCCCATCTCTGGCAAAAATGGTGATCGCACCTTTTGCTACAAGAGAATTTGAAGGAATGGTGAATCAATACATTGAAAACCTAAAAAAAACCTTTAATGGATAAGTGGTTGTATGAAGCGGATTTTTCTATCCCCACCACACATGGGCAGTGATGAAAAGAAATTTATTGATGAAGTGTTTGCAAGCAATTATATTGCGCCGGTGGGAAAACATATTACTGGCTTTGAAGATGAAATAGCCGAACGTTTTGGAGTACGCAGTGCCCTTGCTCTCTGTTCGGGCACTGCTGCCATTCATTTAGCCCTTCGTTTGCTAAAAGTCCAACCGGATGATATTGTTTTTTGCGCTTCCCTCACATTTATTGGAAGCGCAAATCCGATCTTATATGAAAAAGCCATACCAGTTTTTATTGACTCGGAACCACAAACCTGGAATATGTCTCCTGTCGCTCTGGAACGTGCATTTCAAAAGTATTGTCAGATGGGAAAAAAACCAAAAGCAGTTATTGTTGTTGATATTTATGGGCAATGCGCGGATATGGATGCCATTTCAAATATTTGTAAAAAATACGACACGCCAATCATTGAAGATGCGGCTGAAGCTATTGGTGCGAAATATAAAGATCGTTACAGCGGGTCATTTGGCGAGTATGGCGTATATTCGTTTAATGGCAATAAAATGATTACCACCTCAGGCGGAGGCATGTTATTGTCTGACAACATGGATGCGATCAAAAAAGCACGTTACTGGGCAACGCAAGCCAGAGATCCGGTCGTTCATTATGAACATAGCGAAATGGGGTTCAACTATCGCATGAGTAATGTACTGGCAGCTATAGGCCTGGGACAGTTGCGGGTATTGAACGATCATATTTTTGCCTGCCGCCAAATAGCCAATAAATATGTAGCTGAATTGGGGCACATTCAGGGGATTGATTTTATGCCTGAACCTGTTGACCATGATTCTAACCGATGGTTGACTGTGATGACAATTGCCCCAAATATTCTCTCACCACTTGCGTTGGTAAACCATTTGGAAGAACAAAACATTGAATCCAGACCGGTCTGGAAACCCATGCACATGCAGCCTTTATTCAAAGGCACAGACTTTTTTGCCCACAATTCCGAACAGCCGGTTTGTGAACAATTATTTGAAACCGGTATCTGCCTGCCATCTGGCCCAGGGATGACAATAGAAGAGCAGTCGCGTGTGATTGAATTAATTGTGGCGAAACTTCCGAAATAGAATGGATTTCCTTTCATGAAAAATTTACTTTGCTCAAAAAACTTTTACCTTGTATTTGTTACTGATATTGCACTGGTAATCATATCCTGGTGGCTGGCTTTTGCGGTTCGCTTGGATTTTGTTATTCCCGAACATTATCAAAGAGCGCTCTGGCAATTGATACCTATGGTGTTGATTGTCAAAATGAGCATATTTTTTTCATTTAGCCTGTACCAGGGCATGTGGCGATTTACTAGTCTTTTTGATCTGGTGAATGTGGTCAAAGCTGTTATATTCAGCTCTTTAATATTGATTCTATTCGTTATGGTCTTGCATCGTTTCGAAGGTTACCCCCGATCAGTTTTTATTATTGACTTTGGTCTGTGCCTGATTTCCATTGGTGGCTTTCGTGCCAGTATTCGATTGTTTTACACAAGGGATTCAGGAATGTCGTATTTTCCCACCCTGATTCGTAAAGGCACAAATGCAAAACGCCTTTTGATTATTGGTGCTGGAAGTACAGGTGAGCGCGTCTTGCGTGAAATTCGAGATAATCCCAATTTAAAACTACAGGCGGTTGGCTTTTTAGATGATAACCCGCTCAAGCTTGGAAAAACCATTCATGGCGTTGTTGTGTTAGGCCTGGTGAATCAAATTGATTCATTTGTCAATATGTTTGATGAAATCCTTATTGCCATTCCCAAAACATCACGAGAAAATATGCGTAAAATTGTCTCCAATTGTGAGACAACAGGAAAAAGATTTCGAACTGTCCCTGCAATAAGCGAATTAATCGATGGTCGAATTTCAGTCAAAGCCCTTCGTGATGTCACACTTCAGGATTTAATGGGCCGGGAGGAAGTTCATCTGAATAAAACAGAAATCCATCGTTATATTCATGAAAAACGTGTTTTAATAACAGGTGCCGGCGGATCTATTGGAAGTGAGCTTGTGAGACAGGTCAGTCGTTTTCATCCCAAACGTTTGGGACTGCTTGAAATCAGCGAGATCAACTTGTTTCATATTGAAATGGAATGTCGTCAACGATTCGGATATATGAATGTTGAAACCTATCTGGCTGATATTCGAAATCCAGATGCATTGGCGCATGTATTTGATGATTTTCAACCAGAGGTTGTATTTCATGCGGCAGCTTATAAACATGTGCCCATGCAGGAAAAACATCCCTGGGAAGCGGTAAACAATAATATTCAAGGTACGTTACATCTGGTAAATATTGCCAGAGATAAAAAAGTGGAACGATTTGTATTGGTTTCAACAGATAAAGCAGTGCGTCCGACCAATGTTATGGGCGCTTCAAAACGCGTTGCCGAGCAATTGGTTCTGTGCGCCAATGATTCTGAAAACAGTCAGTTTATGGTGGTTCGATTTGGAAATGTTATGGGAAGTTCAGGATCTGTTATTCCCATATTTCAGGATCAGATTGCGCGAGGGGGACCTGTCACTGTAACGCATCCAGAAGTCACCCGCTATTTTATGAGTATTCCTGAGGCGGCGCAATTGATTTTGGAAGCTGGTGCTATGGGCAAAGGCGGTGAAATCTTGATTCTGGATATGGGGCGTGCTGTTCGGATTATTGACCTGGCACAGGATTTAATTCGATTACATGGTTATGAACCCCACCGAGATATCGAAATTCAATATACTGGACTCCGGCCTGGTGAAAAATTATATGAAGAACTGATTACTGAAGGTGAAGGCATTGTCAAAACACAGCATGAAAAAATCCTGGTTTTGCGGGGACAGATTTGCCAGATAGATGAGATTCATTCAAAAATTGATACCATCATTCATGCAGCCAAAACCTTTAACCATAAATCAATAATGACAGCCTTGAAAACTATTGTGCCGGAATATCAGCCGGAGTATACATAATACGTGATGTTTTGGATTGATCCGCACCTGTCAAACTCATCACGACATTTCGAATATGCCATTTGGGTTGAAATTTTAAAATGGATTTGGAACGTGTCAGGTCCAATATCAAACGATATCTTAGCATTGCCAGAAAAGCCGGAGAAAATTCAGAAAGTCGCGATTTCCAAAGACCTGTACCCACAAAATTCATTATCCCATGAAATATTGGGACAGTCTGTTTGTGAAGCATTGCACATATTTCCTTTAAGGAGAGATAGCCATCAGCCGCAATGTTGAAAGCACCTGTTTCCGGATACTTTGCCGCCCAAATCATGGCATCAATGACATCAGTCTCATAAATCAACTGAAGCGGGGGATCAAAGCCAAGAAACGTTGGAATGACCGGATATTGTAAATAACGTGACAAACTGTTCTGTATGCCAGGCCCCATCGCATTGACAATGCGCAATATTGTTATTGTCGAGCGTGATGGTGAGGATGCTATTGCCGCCAGACAGGCTTCCTCAAGCTCAATGAGACCGCGAATGTGTTGATAATTACGATCTCCCAACAATAAATGATCTTCTGTAATAAATGCCGGATTTTCCCATCGGGCGCCATAAATCAGAAATGACGACAATACAACAATGGTTGGAATTTGTATTTCCAATGCTTTTCGTAAAATGCGCAATGAATTTTGAACCCCACTCAAATGACTGGCATGATTATCATGATAGCAATAATCCACTGAAAATGGGCATAAAAACAGGGTGTCGGCGTTTGAACGTTCCAGGGCATCAGCCCACTCAAAGTGAAAAGGGGGTTTATAGCTCAATCTTGCGGATGTCAATCGGTCACTGTGAACATCTGGTTTTTTTGTATCTAATGCCAAAATGGATTCTATTTGCGTATTGGATATGAGTGATCGCAACAAGCGGTTTCCCCAGAAAAACTCGGTGCCAGTTATTACGACATTTTTCATAATTATTGGTTTCCTTATAAGATATTATCATTCAACTATAGTTTCTCACATTTTGCTTGGACAAGCACAGACTTTCATTTCAGATGAGTGGAAAAACCAAAGTTGGATTATCATAATTATATTTTGAATTGAAAATGTATCGAATAAGTGTGGGGTGTTCAAGAAAAAAATGATCTGGTTACTTAAAAATATCTTCATACCCTTTCATCTGATCCGAATACTCAACGATATTAATTTTAATCAGTAAGGCATCATCAGTTTTCGGATAAGGCTTGAAACCAAACGCATCAATATATTCGCCAATCCTGGATTTTACGACTTGCGCACCTACATAGGGCGTATTTGGAAGAAACAGGATGAATCGATGCGGTTTGATATCCAGAAACAACAGATCAACCCCTCTGATTCTTTGCAAAATAATTGTACTTAAAGCCAGGCGCAAATCTGCACGAACAGTCTTATGAAATTTTTTAAAATCCTGTATCTCAAATGTCAAAATACAGAAAGTATATTTGTATCTACGACTCCGCTGTAATTCTTCATCCAGACGTTGTTGAAAATAATCAAAATTCAACGCGCCAGTAATATCATCAGTGATGTGATGTTTTTTTGTTTCTTCATAGGCAGATGCATTTTGAATGGCTGCTGCACATTGTTGTGCAATAAGCGTTGTCATGCGAACAGTCTGGGGATTCATTTTCATTTTTGGGACTTTTTCGATATTGATCAGTCCAATCACTTGATTTTTAGCATCCAGAAATGGTGCGCAAATGATAATGCAGGGATGATTAAACATGCTGATGGTTTCTTTTGTTTTGATCGCTTTTTTCATGATACTGAAACCTTTTCGTCTTTTTTGAATACGCGAAGTATTATCATTGAGTCTGGCTGTCATTTGAAGTTGATTATCATATAACCGGTAAATCGAACAAGCTTCCGCAGCGATAAAATCCTTCAAGATATCAATTACTGCCGGGTAAACATCTCTTTCTCTAAGAGATTTCAAGCTCTGTTCTGCCTGATACAGTTTCAATAATGTTGTTTCTTTCCCTGTGACACGTGTATCCACTTCTTTTTTTACTTCACTGAGTTGATCATAAGCTTTCGTGAGCTGTGCATAGGCATCCTCCAGATCAATGTATTCCATCGTGATTTCTTTGAGTTTTCTATTTTTAACTTCACGCACCTCTCCAATAATACAACCTCCGCCGATGAATAACAGAGCTTGACCAAAAATTTCTGGCTTTTTAAACAATAAGATTATTTCAAATATTCGTGTTATATTCATTTCGTAACAGTAATACCCAATAACAATAACTGAACATGAAAGACCGGCAAATATTCCCGCACGAAAACCAAAACCTGTGGCTGTTGGAAGTATCACTATCCAATAAGGATTTGGTTTTATTCCTAGAAATCCTGGTTTATCTGAAAAAAATAACATATTGATCGTCAATAAAACACTACCAAGTCCGATAATCAATATCCATTCTGCATGCTTTTTATTGAAAAAAATATTCATTTTTAGCATGGTCATGAATAATTTAGAAAATTTTTGGGGTGTACTCATTTTTATTATGTTGCGAGTTTTTTATATTTTTTTGATCTTATACGAATTAATTTTGGGTTCATGGTTTACCTTCGCCAGGGCGTATGTACAGTTTAGGGGAAGTGAATTTCATACAATGAATGAACGATTCTGGCAAAGCCAAGAACAGCGTAGGGCTAAAGCCCAACGCTGAATTGAGAAAGGACGCTAAAGCGCCCTCAATA
>Ga0272440_1003040_pt1 | contig 12707 bp, 6 predicted proteins | sample SSMMMBAug17_FD_192440 | JGI IMG/M metagenome (GOLD analysis project Ga0272440, IMG submission 192440) | Marine sediment archaeal communities from Little Sippewissett salt marsh, Falmouth, MA, United States - SSM-MMB-Aug17 | ecosystem: Environmental > Aquatic > Marine > Wetlands > Sediment ...
GCAATCGTGATTATGCATGGGCCAATGAGCTTACTGTTAAAACAGCATTCCTCACTCTGCTTTACAATGATAATCTTTACATTATGGACTCAGAAACTGAAATTGATCGCCGGTATACAGACTTAACTATGATTATCCGACCGGACAAACGCAGGTTTGAAATTTTTGATATTTTAATAGAATTCAAGTATGTATCCTTAAGTGAAACCAAACTGACAGGAGAAAAAGCCCGCAATATGGATCAAAAAGAGCTGGATCAATTGCCATGTATTAAAGACAATATGGATGCAGCGATCAATCAGGCCAATCAATATGCAAAATCGTTAAATCAAAAATATTCGGAATTGCGTTTAAAATCTTTTGCTGTCGTTGCTTTGGGGTTTGATCGTATTTCATGGAAGGCGCTTGAATAAAAAATTATTATTGCCCAATTAAATTAGTCAAAATTCCCAAATTTTAATCCTTGCATCTTGTTCAACAAAAATTTCTGTTTTTTCCAGCACTCGCTTTGCAATATTGCCCTGAACAGATACGTTTTTTCGTTTTTTCTTATGTTTTTTTTGATGGTTTCTCATTGTCCACCAATCTTTTGCAGCGCATAGATAGCTTCTTCTATCCCAATGCGAAAGTCATCATTGATATCTCCCTTAACAGGGCAAGCTCTTTCCCTGAATCGTTCTGTGGATATATTTCCATATGCCCATGTATCCACGCAAATATGATAAGCATCCAAAAGAGTGTTTAATCGATCCCAAAATTTTTCATCAATAGCAGGATCTTCAATAATTAAAACAATTCCAGGTTTACGCCATTCATTGAAATTTAATGCATAATGAAGGCTTTGCCCTAAAGATTCATACCATTTATCAGCAAAATCAAATTCAATGATATGATGGATTGTTAAACAATCTGCTCTGGTATTATCAGATAGATAAACTTCAGTAGAGCCATTATGATCCTGGCACCAATTATTTTGATACCAGGATTCCGGATGAATACGCGCCCTCATGAGATATTCTTCGCACAAAAGATCATTGCCAGTTAACAAGAATACGTATATACAAATAAGTAAATATCTAAATTGTTTCATCATTACATTTGCCTCAAAGCCAGATAGGACGTTACAGTTTGTGATCAAAAAGGACAGTGTGCATGGAATCAATAATGATAGACTAATTTGAGAGATTTGTACACAATCTTCACACCCAAAACTGTAAATTCACGTTATTAGAGTTGATTTTTGTTTCATAGTATGGCAGAAAAAAAATTATGTATCAATATGAAGATCAGTTTAACTGACTGTATTTAAGATTTAAAAGGAACATATATTTGAAATGCCTTACAGTAATCATAAAACAAAAATATCCGGATTACAAATTGAACTTGAAAATCGCATTCTTCATGGATTATCAGAAGAATGGGAACTGTGTTCATGGCGCTTAAAATCTCCTTTACGACAACAGTTTAAAAAACCCATTTTTTCTCTCAGCGATATGACCAACCGATGGGGCTATTGGTCATATGACAAACGAGAGATATGTCTGAGTCGAAAACTGGTACGAGATTATTCATGGGGAACGACAAGAGAAATTTTGCGGCACGAAATGGCTCATCAGTTGGCTCAGGAAGTACTTGGGGGATTGAACCAAAAGCCTCATGGCGAGGCCTTTCATCAAGCCTGTCTTTTACTTGGCGCCAATCCAAAAGCCAGTGGCTCTTACCCCACTTTAGAGGATCGAATTCATGCTCAAACAGCCAGTGATGATGATAAAATGCTTTCTCGAATTCAAAAATTGATGGCCTTAGCTGAAAGCAGCAATCAACACGAAGCTGAAGCAGCAATGGCTAAAGCCAACGAATTAATGACTCGTTTCAATATTTCAATGATTGATCAGAAAATACCCAGAAATTATGACAGTATTTTTGTAGGAAAACCAGCCTTGAGAAATCCGCGTGAAATGCATTATCTTGCAATTTTATTAAATAAATATTACTTTGTTGAATGTATTTGGGTTCAGGCTTATGTCATTGAAAAGCAAAAATTGGGTAGAGTTCTTGAATTGAGCGGTACGACTCAAAATGTTCAAATTGCTGAATATGTATATTATTTTGTAAAAAATTTTATTGATACCCAATGGAAACAATACAACAAATCAAAACGCCTGACCCATCACAGACGCAGTGATTTTGCTGATGGGATTATCCAGGGCTTTGAATACCGGTTGAAACGTCAACAGAGACGTTTCAAAAGAAAACATGGCGTTGATTCTCAGTCGTTGATCAATGTTTCTGATCCGCAATTAACTGAATATATTAATTATCGATATCCCAGCATAAAAAAGACGTACACCTCATCGGGAAATGCCCATGAGTCCATTATCAATGATGGCCGCCATGTTGGAAAAAATCTGATCATATCCAAAGGCATTACAGATTGTTCAAATCAATCAAATCCGCTGATGATTACATCATGATGATTTAGGAGTTATCTATGACATCTCGAGTGACTAAGCAATGCTGTATTTATTGTTTATGTGTGTTTACATTATTCTTTTATGGTTGTGCATTTATTAATAAAAAAACATCATCTCATTCGGAAAAACAACAATTGTTGCATCTCAGGCAATTGATTGAAAATGGTGAAACTCATTTTTCCCGGGGACAGTTTGAACAATCGATTGGCATCTGGGAAAAAGCTCTTTCTGAAATAGACACGCGTCTTTATTATGAAATTTACATCATATTGATCAAAAAATTGGCTGCAGCTTATCAAACTTTAGGTTATGTGGATTCATCAGAGCGTTTGTTTCATAATGCATTACCGGTTGTACAACAGAGCACAAATAATTTCTTAAATACCTTGTTTTATTGCAGCATGGCCGATTTTTACACCGCATGTCGTAATTCTGAAAAAGCTCAGAAAGCATTAGATGATGCCATGAAACATGCCCGACTTTCAAATCACCCTCAGGCAACCGCCATTGTTCAAAATAATCTTGGCAATTTACACGCCATTAAAAACGAATATGATCAAGCTTTGGTTGCCTATGAAAATAGTCTGACATTAATTACAAAATCGGGTGATAATTATGAGATCATATCCGAGATTTTGCTGAATATTGTTCGGGTGAAAGTTTATCGGGTCTATGGCAAATATCAACGAGATGATTACACCCATATTACTGAAGCTTTTAATAAGGCATATCATGCCATTCGAACACTTCCGGAAGGATACAAAAAATCCGCTCGATTGATCGCTTTTTCTTTATTGATTTATGATTTTAGAAAAGAATTGCATGCTGCCATGTTAGATCTTGAAAATTCAGTTTCACTCATTATTAAAGGTGAAGAATTCTATTATCTGGGACATCTGGAACATGCTGTTTTTAATTGGGAAGAAGCCTTGTTTATTTTAGATACTGAAAAATATATTGGTATTTATATTGACACCCTCTTAAATCTTGCTGGTATTTACCAATCATTTGGTAATTATGAAAAAGCTCTGTCAGCATATCAAAAAACAATTCCATTGGTTAACAAAAGTAGTGACCGATATCGAAGGGCTAAATTTTACAGTCATATGGGCGACCTTTTTTTATTTTTAGAAAATGTTAAGGAAGGTGTTTCTTATTTCAAAAAAGCTGTGGATGAAGCCAGACAGGTGAATAACTCTCAAATTTTGGCCCAGGTGCTTCAGAAAAAAGGGGATGGTTTAACCGCTGATCGTTATTTTATGGGTGCCATTGCATCTTATGAAGATTCTTTGGTTCGCATTGAAGAACTTTCTAAGGAATCAGATTTCCATGTTGAGGCTTTAATTGAAAATATTAGAAACCAGATTCAACAAGCCAGAATACAACTCCAAAGAACCATTCAACAGGCCATCACAAGGTTTCAAAGTCAAAACCGCCAGGATCTTCCCTATGAAGATTATGCTGATATCATTATTGCATTAGATGATATCAATCAAGATATTCAAACGCTTTTGGATGTGTTTAAGGAGGATGAAAAACAACAAACTGTCAAAATATACTCCCAGCGCATTAGAAAAGAAATTCAAACCGCAGATGATTTTCTTCAACCCATTGCCTTTTATGCATTGACCAATGCATTGAAAATTGCAGAATCAATAAAGAACCGAAGATTGATCGCACATACTCATGCCGCTCTAAGTGATATATATGCAGAAAATCATCGATATGAAACAGCCATAGACCATATCAGGCAGGCTGTTTTTTTTGCACAAGAAAACAATCTGGCTGATATTTTATATCGGTATCAATGGAAACTGGCTCATTTATTCAAACTAAGAAATAATTCCGCTTATGATGATATGAAAAAAGCAATTGAAACCTATCAGATGGCAATTGACACACTAAATCCTGACAATTCTCATTGCATTGATCATAGCCAAGGAACTTTTAATTCAAAACAATTAAGTCTTTATAATGTGCGAAAAGATTTGCTGAATGCCTATCCCACAGGCATTTCTTTTGAGAAGGATATTCGGCCTTTATACGTTGAACGTGTTGAGGTTTTATTAAATCGGGCTATGAATAAAAATTTGCCAGACTCTGAACGAAATCAGATGCTTATTAATGCCATTCAAACAAGCGAAAACTTAAAAATGGCTGAATATAAGAATTTTTTTCAAGATGAATATATAGGGAATACCAATGATCCTGTTATATCCATGAATTCTGAACAGCTCAATCAAATAGACCCTTCATCAGCCATTCTTTATCCTATATTTTTAAGTGATCGCCTGCTCATTGTTCTGATTACGAAAAATAATTGTCAACTCTTCCCTGTTCTGGCGTCTTTGGAGCAAATAAACGAGAGCACCCTTCAATTTAGAAAAGAAGTTCAAAGTCCTCATCAGGAATTATATATAGGATATGCCTCACAGCTCTATAACTGGTTGATCCATCCATTAACAGAAATACTACAATCAGAAAATATCAAAAGCCTGCTAATTGTTCCGGATGGTATCCTTCGTCTGATTCCATTTGCTGCATTACATGATGGCTTTGATTACTTAATCAAACAATATGCCATTGCATATTTACCCAATATTACACGGCCCATACCGCGATGGTTATCCCGAAAAAATGTCAATCTTTTCTTTGGCGGTCTGTCACAAACACGTCATAATATTATGCCAAGGTTTCATGTTGAAACAGATTTTAAAGCCATCGAACATTCCTTGAAACAACTTATTAAAACAGATGAATATCTGAATCGCTCTTTTTCGAAAAGACGTTTGTTTAAAACTTTTGAAGCGAAACCTTATGAAATCGTACACTTTACATCTCAATGTACAATAGGCGCTTCGCCAAAACATTTTAAATTGAATGCTCATGGTGACGTATTTAAATTTACAGATCTGGAACATCTTTTTGGCATTACTGACACTCCGGGTCTTGTGATTTTCGATTATAGCACAACACCTCCTGACAACTATATTGCAGCGATGTTTTATACTGGCTTTACCATAAAAACAGGTGTTCATAGTTTACTGCTATCAATATGGACTGAAAGAAATATAGATGAATCATATATCATTCCTGAATTTTATCGCCAATTGATTCGAACTCCCTATCAATCAAGAGCAGAGGCATTACAGGCCGCTCAAATTGAAACAATGGGGAAAAAATCGTTTCATCATCCTTTTTTTTGGAGTGGATTTATTTTGGTTGGCGATTGGTTGTAATTTAATGCATCAGTAACGTTAGTCGTTCTGGTCGGATGGGGGGTTATTATTTTTCGAACGTTCCTATAATTGATACGATATATCCGAAAATTTAGGACTGATTTATTAAAGTGTCATTGTTTGGGACTATTTTTTGCATATCGGTCATTTTATCATTAATATCAACAGATTTAAGGAATCACAATCATAGATCGTATTGAAGACCGATAACGAAACCTCTTCTGATAAAAATTTATATATTAAACATGATTGATTGTGTTTCCTTAATACGAATAAAGAGCAGTTTGTCATGCACAAAATACCTGGTTTTGAAATAAAAAATGAAATTTTTAAAAGCGACCATACAGTTGTTTATAGAGCGGTTAGAAAAGGCGACGATCTGCCGGTTGTTTTGAAAATTCTTCATGATAACTATCCTTCTCCTGAAGAAATCAATCGCTTTCAACAAGAATATGATATTATTAAAAAATTAAAAGATACATCTGGGGTCATAAAGGCGCATCACATGGAAAAATATCAAAATTCTTTTGTGATCGTACTTGAAGATTTTCAGGCTGAATCTTTGGATAACTATGTTAAAGAAAATAAATTATCCCTTGAAGATTGTTTAAATATCGGCATTCATATGTCAGACATTATCAATGAAATTCACAGCCAAAACATCATTCATAACAATATTAATCCTTCCAATATAGTGTTAAATACACAAATGGACAGAGTCAAATTCATTGATTTTGGTTCTGCCGCAGTACTATCTCGAAAACATCCAGTTGTATCAAATGTCGATCTAAAATGGATTAATTTGGGATATGCTTCACCAGAACTTACCGGAAGAATGAATCGATCTGTTGATTATCGAACTGATTTTTATTCATTTGGTATTACCCTTTATGAGTTGTTATCTGGTGAAAAGCCATTTGATAGTGATGATTCATTGGAATTAATTCATTGTCATATTGCCAGGCAACCTCTTCCTTTGTATCAGGTTGACCCTCAAATTCCACGCCCTGTTTCTGATATTGTGATGAAACTTTTATCCAAGACAGCGGAAAATCGGTATCAGAGTGCAACAGGCATCCAATCAGATTTAAAAGAATGTCTTGTTCGTTTTCGATCATCAGGAATGGTTCAACTCTTTGACATTGCCCAAAACGATGTTCGAAATGTGTTTACCTTGCCGCAAAAGCTTTATGGTCGTGAAATTGAAGTTAAAGAGCTTTTGAATGCATTTGATCGAATTTCATCAAAGGATTCAGATGCTTTAAAAAATTCCAGCGAAATGGTGATGGTATGTGGATACTCTGGTATTGGTAAAACCTCGCTGGTTAATGAAATGCAAAGTTCAATCATTCGGAAAAATGGATATTTTATTTCTGGAAAATTTGATCAACTTCAACGAAATATTCCCTATAGTGCAGTAGCGGGTGCATTTTCAGAATTAATGCGACAAATTCTGACTGAAAGTGAAAATAACCTGAATATCTGGCGGAAATCTTTACTTCAGGCTTTGGGAAATAATGCACAGGTTATCATTGATGTGATCCCGGAACTTGAACTTGTGGTTGGCAAACAACCGCCTGTTGCAGAATTACCGCCTGCTGAAGCTCAAAACCGATTCAATATATGGTTTAAAAAATTTATCGATGTTTTTGCGACACCCGACCATCCTCTGGTCATTTTCATGGATGATCTTCAATGGGCTGATGCATCATCATTGCAATTAATTCATGTGATGATGACATCCCAGGATCACTCTCTCCTGTTTATTGGTGCTTATCGTGATAATGAAGTCAGCGGAGCTCACCCATTGATGATTACACTCGATGAAATTCGGAAATCGGGTGTCATGGTGAATCAAATGGCATTGTCGCATCTGGAGTTGCCTCATATTAATCAGTTGATTTCAGATACACTGAATTATCTTCAAGAACGAACATCTCATCTTTCTGAGTTGGTGCTTGCCAAAACCAATGGTAATCCATTTTTCATTAATGAATTTTTAAAATCTCTTTATGGTGAAAATTTACTGGCTTTTGATCAACAAAATGGTGTCTGGCAATGGGACCTGGAAAAAATACAGGCACAAGGAATTACCGATAATGTTGTTGAATTGATGGCTGGAAAAATTCAAAAGCTCAATGAAGATACACAAAAAATATTAAAAATGGCATCCTGCATTGGAAATCAGTTTGATCTTGAAACATTATGCATTGTCAATGAAACAGATTCTGTTTTTACCCTTCAGTCATTAGAAAAAGCAATTTCTGTTGGTTTGATTGTAGAACTGGGGAAAACCAAACTCCCCATAAGTTCTGGCAAAACAACTGTTGAACGTTCTGTGTTTAAATTTTCTCACGACCGAATTCAACAGGCTGCTTATTCATTGATACCGGAAAATGAAAAAAAGGGCCTTCATTGGCGTATTGGTAAACTGTTAATCGATAACATTCCAAAAAAAAATCATGAACAACGCATTTTTGATATTGTCAATCAACTCAATTTTGGAGTGGAGCGCGCATTAGACCAAAATGAACGAAATCATCTGGCTGAACTCAATCTCATTGCCAGCAAAAAAGCAAAAGCATCAGCCGCCTATGAACCGGCCTATCGCTATTTATCCATTGCCTTACGCCTGTTGGATACCAGTTGCTGGTCAGATCATTATGAACTATCCCTAAATATACACACTGAAGGTGCTGAATCCGCATTTTTGATCGCAAAATTCGATGAAATGGAACAACTCATCGATGTGGTCATTCAGAATGCCAAAAATGTGTTGGACAAAGTAAAAGTTTATGAAACAAAAATTCAGGCATATATGGCGCAAAATTTACCCATGAAAGGTGTTCAGATAGCTTATGAAATTTTACGCTTGTTAGGGGTTCGATTGCCCAAAAAACCGAATAAACTCAAAATCGTTTTAGGCTTGCTAAGGACCCAAATGAGTGTCAGCCGAAAAAATATTCAAGCCCTTTTGGAACTTGAACCCATGACTGAACCTTACAAGCTTGCTGCCATGAGAATTATGTCAAGTGTTGCGGCAACTGTTTATTTTGCTTATCCTCCCTTATATCCAATATTGGTGTTTAAACAGCTTAATCTGTCGGTTCGATATGGAAATACTTTCGTATCTCCCTTTGCATATGCCACTTATGGTTCTATTTTGTGCGGTGTGGTTGGAGATATTGAAACCGGTTATCGCCTGGGAAAAATGTCACTCGGTCTGCTTGAACAAATTAATGCCAGGGAAATGCGTTCTAGAACTTTGTTTGTGGTCAACTGCTTAATCAACCACTGGAAAGAACATTTAAAAGATACACTTCCAGCCTTTAAGCAAGCTTATACATCAGGAATGGAAGTTGGTGATCTTGAATTTGCAGCCTTGTCTGGTTTTTTGTATTCATACACTTCTTATTTTATGGGAAAAGATCTGGCTGAATTGCATAAAGAAATGGCCTCTTATAGTGATTCTATCCGCCAATTAAAACAAGAAACCATTCTAAATTCTCATGAAATTCATCGTCAGGCGACATTAAATCTTATGGGACGATCAAAATATCCAACCCGGCTGATTGGAGAAGCTTTTAATGAAGAAGAAAGATTACCTGTATTATTGGAAGTTAATGATAAAACAGCATTAGGCCACTTATATTTTAATAAAATGCGTATATGTTATCTGTTTCATCAATATCACCGAGCTATTGATAATTCAAAACTTGCTGAAAAATATCTCGAAGGAGTCACCGCAACCCATACAGTGCCGCAATATTATTTTTATGATAGCCTGTCCCGAACAGCCATTTATCCATTTTCAGATCGTAAAGATCAAAAACGAATTATTCGACGGGTTCAATCTGATATCAAAAAAATGAAAAAATGGGCAGAACATGCCCCAATGAATCATCTTCATAAATATCACATTATGCAGGCAGAATTATTCAGGGTTACCGGTCTTCATGAAGAAGCATTATCAAACTATAATAAAGCCATTGGACTCGCCAAAGACAATAAATATGTGAATGATGAAGCTCTGGCAAATGAATTGGCCGCTCAAATGTGTCTTATTCGAAGTGAATGGGAAAAGGCCAGATCTTTCATGCATGAATCGCGTCATTGTTATTTACGATGGGGCGCTATTTCAATTGTCAAATTTTTGGAAGATAGATATTATCAGTTGCTTGAAGGTGGCATGGGGGCTGAAAAGGAAGAAGAAAAAGGTTTTGATACTGTATCGGTGATGAAAGCATCTCAGGCCATTTCTGGTGAAATCATGCTGGATCGACTGTTAGATAATTTGATGAAAATTGTGATTGAAAATGCCGGTGCAGATAAAGGCTTTCTGATTTTAGAATATGACAAAGAATTGATTATCTCTGCCTTTGCAACAGCAGATAAAGATTTAAAAATTGAGTTGGGCACATCTTTAAAAGATTGTCATGAAATTGCTAAAGCCATTGTCAATTATGTGGTTCGAACAAAAGAAACCATCGTTTTAAATGATGCTGCCGGAGAAGGTGTTTTTACACAAGATCCATATGTACAAAAAGCCAGACCCAGATCGGTCATTTGTATGCCGATTAAACGATCGGAATCGCAAGTTGGATATATTTATTTGGAACATGGGCAGGCTACAGGTATTTTTACTCCTGAACGTCAAGAAATTTTGACTCTCTTATTAGCCCAGGCCGCAATTTCCATTGAAAATGCTAAATTGTATAACAGCCTTGAAGAATCTGAAAAAAAATATCGTTCTTTATATGAAAATGCTCTTGAAGGTATATATCAGAGTGCTTCAAATGGAAGGCTTATCGGTGCCAATCCATCTCTGGCAAGAATTATGGGCTATGAAACGCCCGAAGAAATGATTGAAACAGACCTGAGAATTGATAGAAATTATGTCCACCAATCAGACTACAACACACTCATGAAACAACTGAAAGCTTCTGATCAGGTCATTGGTTTTGAAACTCAGTTTTATCAAAAAGATCATAGTATTATTTGGGCTTCACTCACAGCTCGAATTGTCAAATCTCCACAAGGAGAAATTCTGGGTTATGAAGGTTCTCTGGTTGATATTACAGAACGAAAAGAAAAGGAAAAAGCCGAAAGAGAACGTGAGGCAGCTGAAGCTGCCAATAAATCCAAAAGTGAATTTCTGGCAAGCATGAGCCATGAAATCCGAACGCCGATGAATGCTATATTTGGTTTTACAGAATTGCTTGAAGACCAGATAGAAAATCCTCAACAAAAACAATATTTATCGGCCATTGCATCCAGTGGCAAAACATTGCTGAGTTTAATCAATGATATCTTAGATTTATCTAAAATTGAAGCGGGCAAGTTAGAAATTCAACTGAATGATGTTAATCCCAGAACATTATTTCAGGAAATTCAGCATATCTTCTCTATGAAAGTGAAAGAAAAAGGCATTGATTTTTTAGTAGAAATTGATCCTATTATTCCTGAAACCCTTGCATTGGATGAAGTTCGTATTCGACAAATTTTATTTAATCTGGTGGGCAATGCAGTTAAATTTACAGAATCGGGATTTATTAAAATAGCCATGACCCAGGACCGACAGAAAAAAACTGAGGATGGATTATATCTTGAGTTTAAGGTTCAAGACACTGGCATCGGAATACCAAAATCTCAAAAAGCCTTAATTTTTGATGCCTTTAAACAACAGGAAGGTCAAAGTCATGCCAAATATGGTGGCACTGGACTTGGGCTTGCCATTACCAAGCGATTGGTTGAAATGATGGGTGGTGCAATTACTGTTGAAAGTGAACACCAAAAAGGCAGTGAGTTTTCATTTTTTATTCCAAACGTTAAACCTGGACAGTTTATGTCAAAAGAATCTGATGAAGAAGCCATTGACATTGAATCCATTGTTTTTGAAAATGCCATGATCATTATTGTTGATGATGATCCTGTCAGCAGAAATCTGTTTAGAGGCTATCTAAAAAATCAGAAAATTGAAATCATTGAAGCGCAAAATGGTCAGGAAGGTATTGATATGGCCCGGTTGTATAAATCGGATCTCATATTGATGGACCTTCGTATGCCTGTTATGAATGGATTTGAAGCCATCAACATTATTAAATCCGATGATGAGCTTAAAGATGTACCCATTGTTATTGTTACCGCATCTGTTATGAAAGATAGTGAAACCGATATTTTAACCTCTGGCTGTGATGGCTATTTAAAAAAACCAGTACGTAAAAAAGAATTGATTCTTGAGATGATGCATCATATTTCATATTCATCAAAAATGGAATCAATGAAGCAGCAAGATATTCAAGAAGAAGACAATCAACAAGAAACCATTGACATTAATCCAGATGCTGTCCAACACATTCCGGAATTACTAAAAACATTTGAAACCGAACATTTACCAGAATGGAATCGCATTCAAGGCCAATTCATTATTGATGAAATCGAATTGTTTGCTGAAAAAATGCAAAAAATTGGTGAAAAATATGGTTTTGTTGCTTTAATATCCTGGGCTGAAGATTTAAGTTTACAAACCCAACAATTTGATATGGCTAAAATTCCAGTCACCTTAAAACAATTCCCTCATATCGTTGAACAATTAAAATCGATTTCAGCGCGTCAGGGTGATTGATTATTGTTTCCCAAAATTCAATATCATCAGTATTTATTATATATCCGGTAATTGTCTCAAGCCCAAATGATCCAAAAGTTGATCCATTTCATTGCGTGTAGACCATAAAATATGATGTTCTTTTGCATATGCTTCTGCTGATTGTGTTAATCCATCATGAGCAAAGATCCACATGCGAATACAAAGCGGTTCCATATCTACCATGACAGCATCAGCTTGTTTTTGAAGCTGTTGTAAAATATTTGTTCCTACCCTGAAAGTCGGATAAAGCGTACACTTTAAACCAAAAACACAACTCTATGAACACTATTTAGTTGAAAAAACAGCATTTTTTTTCATATTTTCAACGTGTACGTAAAATATTTATAC
>Ga0272440_1003041_pt1 | contig 12706 bp, 5 predicted proteins | sample SSMMMBAug17_FD_192440 | JGI IMG/M metagenome (GOLD analysis project Ga0272440, IMG submission 192440) | Marine sediment archaeal communities from Little Sippewissett salt marsh, Falmouth, MA, United States - SSM-MMB-Aug17 | ecosystem: Environmental > Aquatic > Marine > Wetlands > Sediment ...
AATAATTTTAGAGATTTCTTTTTGAAAAGGATCGTAAATATCCATATTTTTGCAGGCATCGCCAGCAGGTTTTTCTGTGTTGATTGGTTTTAAACACTCTGTAATGACTTTTTTTAGATCCATTGCCAGATATACTCCACAATTGCAATTGTTAAAATCTAAGGCCAATAAATATTATCAGGAATGACTTCATCCCATTCTACCAGGAAGGATACGTTCAAATTTTTTTTTGATTTCATATCAAACTCTGGTAAATCCATTTGAACTGTACACCTTGTTTTACCATCAAAAAGATTTTGACATCCCTTTTTTGAAAATTTTTTTGTGTACGCAATAAGAAATAAATCACCGCCTTTGATAATCAATTTTGATTGCCTGGTAAGCGGTTCAAATTGTTCTTTTATTGATGAAGAAATCCACCCCTTTTCTGTGATTATCACGCGCTTCTGTGATTCATGAAACGCATGAATGGTGATGACATTCACCAGATCATGCTCCCATTGCGTTGTCATTGTTTTATTGTGTTCATTGATAGAAAAGGACTGCTCATCAAAAAGTTTTGGAATCATTATTTTTGTAAAGGGTTCTCCTAGCTGTTTATTATTCTGTTTAAGGGTTTGCGTGTCTAACAATAGTTTTATTTGATGTTTTTTTGTTGTTTTATCTTGTTCATGAAACAAAAAATTCTGCCATTTTTCACAGTTTTTTAAAAGTTTCATTTGGGCATCTGTCAAAATTTTTTCAAAATATGTGCCATATTTGGGAAAAATAGAAATTAATCCAATGTTTTTATCAAAAAAAAAATGATGCATTTCTTTTAATGAAGCGGTTGAGACAGTGATAGTTTCAGAGGGATAAGGTTGATCGTTCCGCTCGCTACGATCTGTAACAATAGATTGGATAAATGGGTACTGATCAAAATAATATCGCCATTTATTTACAAAAGCGTCAAACCGGTTTTTTAGATAATCCTTTGTTTTACCTTTGAAAAGTTCAATGCAGTGTGATTCAATTTTTGTCAAATTATTAACAGCAGCATGCAGTTGATTTTGAGGAATACCGCAATTATCAATCAATTGAGAAAAGATAGCCAGTTGATCCATTTGCGTTTGGGAATCTCCAATCTCCATTGTATCCACTTGTTCATAAAAGTCTTTTTGTGCTTTTTCCAGAAGTTTCAGAAAAACAGGATTGTTAAAAATATTTGAAAAATTCAGGATTTCTTGTTCTTTGCTCAAGGTGTCATCATCAAACGCGTAATCTGCATACAGTTGTTTCAACTGCAACAGCTTTTCCTGAGAAACCTGTGATAAAAAATCGCTCACAGGCGATTGATTCGTATCAATAAATTTACCTTTAACCTGACTGACTTGATCTTTAAATTCTGGCCAGGAACTGGCAATCAGTATGGGTGATACCGGATCAAATGAATCAAGTTGTTTCCACCAGTAACGAATCAATTTTTTATAATCGTTTGCCATTGCGCGTTTATCGTCATCGTTGAGAGAAGCACCTATTGTTTCCATATTTTGAATAAATTCCTGCTGCTGAATCAATAAATGTTCTGGAGACCAGTCCTGCATGGATTTGTAAGCGGCTTTTTTGTGATATTCAGGCGTTGGTGAAACTTTTAAAACAGGAATATTTTTTTTGAGTGTTGGCTTATTGTCAGACAACTGACCTCGTTCATTTTCAACAATTTTATTATACACGTCTTGATAAAGCTTTTCCAGCCAATGCAATAAAGCTTTCTGTAATTTTTTTTGTTCCCACTCGGGAGAAACAATTTTTTCTAATAAATCATTGATCTGGTTTTCTGCCATTAATTTAATATTTCTCCACTTTTCAGAATCAGGAGCGAGAAGATTGTCATCTTTACGTGCCTTAAGAAATTGATTATAAATGATTTTTGTCTTTTCAAGAATATTGATAACACCAGTGAGTTCTTCAGTGACATTGCCATCCTTATCCCAAATATGCTTATAATCCTCACCAAGAGAATGATTTCTGTTATCCAATGTTTCACAGACAGCCTTATGACGTTCAATTGTTTTTCTGAGGTTTGTCAGTAATCCATTGGGTTGATATTGTTCGATGGTATTCGCACTTTTCAGCAATGCTGAATAGTCATTTTGACAGACAGGCCCCAGTTTTTTGAGCATGGGTGTTCTTTTTATATTGGCCAGTTGGCTTTGCAGGGTTTGGATTTCTATAAGAATAACATGAATATCATTTTGTTTATTTGCCAGTTTTTCAAGTGAATCCTGATAGAATCTGACAGTAATATTGCCTTGATCCGGTCCTTGTATCGTTTGCTGGCTGTCATTCAACCAGTAACGATATAAATTCCCGAGTCCTAAGCGAAGATGATAAGCCAGTTCTTTATAATCTGATTGGGGAAAAGAGAAATCATTGGCACAGTCTTTCCAAAGGGTGTTTGCAATAGAGGCCTTAGGCAAGTGCTGTGTAAATTGATACGCTTGAATTTCAGAAAGGGGGGAACCCGCCATAATCATTAAGCCCTGTTCCAAAGTCTCAATCAAACGATCTTTATTCTGCGGAAGTGCCAGACCTTGTAAGCTGCTGCTGCCTTGAACAATAACAGGTTGAAATAAAGCTTTTGCACAATAGGCATTCCTTATCATTTCCAGATCGTTTTGAACATCAAAGTCAACCCACAAATTGTCTTCTACAATTTGTGGAAAACGTTTTAACTGATCCAGGGCTTCCCTGGCATTTGCAGGAATTGTATGATCTGAGGAACGAATAACCTGGCTGACCTCATCTTTGAGTGTATCTGTAAAATGGAGTGCCTGCGTTCGAAAATGGCGGTAATCTTTTATCAAAAACGAGGCAATCAAAACAATCAGAGCAACACTCAGGAAAAACAGGATCAGCTTTTTCTTTTCATTCTTTACCGCATCATCTGATGGACTGACAAGATGTCGTTCCTTATAAACCTTTTTAAAAAAGTTTTGAAAAAAGTATGTTTTTTCTGACTTCATTCCCAGAAAATAGAAACCGCGCCAATGCCCCCCTTTAAAATCAATTTTAAAGATATGTTTAAAAAACGTGATGGCATTATCTGCCATGTTATGAATTTTTTCCTGAAATGCATACAATCTAAATCCAGTGTTTGTATCATTGAGTTTTAGCTGTGCATGTTTGCCCCACTCTCGAAGGGTTTGTGAAATAAGATCAAATCCTTTTTTAAGGCCTTCTTCATCAAACTGAATGTGCGGGTTATTCCATCCAAAAATTTGTTTTGCTTTCTCCTGGTCATCAATCATCGTCTCTGTAAAAGCAGCAAAACCATACATGGATTCCATTTCTGACAAAACAACATAAATGGGGGGACAACTCAATATTGCTCTCGAAAGCGCTGAAAGTTGTTCCTTAAGATCTTTGGCATGTTGAACCAGACTGCTTTGATCTTCATTGTTTAACATACGAGAAACAGGAACAGCCATAATAATGCTGTCAATAGGCAGTGCTTTCCGATAGGATGCTATTTCATTGAAAAATATCTGCCAGTCTTCACAAAAAGAAAAATGTGAAATTTCAATAAAAACAGTTTGTTTGGTTACATAAAAAATACAACGCACATTTCCTTCTTCAATTCGAAAAGGCTGAAATGGGGAATCTGTATTTAACGTATTTAAATAATTGGATAGGACCCATCTTGATTGATCAAAAATGAATACCCATGTTTTCTGATCCAGTTTTTCTGGATTGAAATGATTTAAGGCAGAATATAAGCATTCGATCAAGCTGTTTTTAATTTTTTCATCCGCACGTTTATCAGATGGTTTTGTTTTAATTTTTTCTTTGACAATTTTTAGGACATTGTAAAGAATCAGACCAGAAATCACAACAAGAATAATAAGTAATAATATATTGAGAAATCCAGTATAATCGATATTTTTAAAATTTTGAATGATTCCATACAAAAAAATGCCACCAAAAGTACTGCTGACAGCAATACCAATTTTACTGGAAAATATGTTTTTTAATTGCGAAAGCATATAGAAGGTAACCCTCCTGTCCCTATTTTTTGATTATTAGCAGATTGTAATTATTGTTGATTTTGAATCTCCTGTACAATTACTTCAATGGGAAATGTGACGTCATGTCTTAACCACAAACAGATACATATCACAACGAAGATGAGTACCGCACATATTGTCTGATAAACCCGGGAACTCAGTCTGGTATAAAATGTCTTAGAACTTTTAATACAATCTTCAGCAGATGGGGTTAGTTTGGAGGATTTATCAATGGGTTGTATATGGGGCGAAATAAGATTTTCTTTAAATTTTCTTAATTCCGCACCTTCTTTTTTTCCTTGAAACCCCAGGGCCAGGCACACATAAAAAAAATCTTCTATGGCCTTGTTTTTTTTTCCAATTCTTTCGTATACTTCATAGAATTCCTGAGCTCTTCTGCCTGGATTTAAAAATGCAAAGTCAATATATTCATCCAGCAATTGTTGATCCCATTCTTCAAACACATTTGAATTCATAATGATTTCATCACACAGCATGGCCATCGCATACTGGATGTCCTTTGTGATATTGACTTTGGGTATCCCAAGGACATCGACTTTGAAGATGTCTTCAGTCAATTCATCCAATTCTGATTTAAATTGTTTTAGTTTGTCAATCAGGTCGTTGTACGTTTTTTGGTAATACAGTTCATCTGTATCATTACGTTCAACTTTTTCATTGAATTGAATGAGATAGTTTATAATGGGCTGGGCTTTTTCTACAATTGCTGACATTATTTTTTATCCTGTTTTCTAAATATTTTTTTCGTATAAAGCTCAATTTTGGGATACAGCTGGTATGAGATATTATAAATGGTCAAAGAAAATTTATTTCGAAGCATGTCCAGATAATCGCTTTGATGACTAATGGGTTGCACAGGCTCAAAATAATGATAGCTTTGATCTTTGTTCAGACCTTCCGGTGCAGGTGTAATGCGTTTGAATTCAATTCCAATGTCCCCTCTCTTGACTTTTTCTTTGATCACCTGGGTTGGGGCAATTTTAACTTTTGAATGTAGGAAGTCATTATCAACAGAAGTCTGGTTATTATTGGAAATAACACAGATATACATGGGTGCATTGAAATCAATGTCTTTTGAATCAACTTTACAGGTTCTGAATCGTTCTTCTCCCTGGAAAGAATTTGATAAAAAGTCAGGGGTCAGGATTCTTTTTAAAAGTTCCATAATTGTTTTGATCAGCCGAGGCATGACTTCAGTCAGGTTATTGTGATCGTATGGCAATACTTTCATGGGAATATCGGGTGAAATTGCCTGTAATGCCCCTGCAAGATGGCACAATTCAATGTACATTTGAAAAGGATGAATTTTTGCTTTGGGCTTGAGAAGTTCATCCAAAATTCTGGCATAGGATACATATATTTGCAGACGTAATATGTCATCAAGCTGGGCATAGTTCAAGTCAACATTTTTTGATCTGAATGAAATAACACGTTGCTGCACAGCATTGATATTTGACTGCATATATTTAACAATATTGCTGATTTGATTCATTAAAACATCAGATGCACAGACATTAAGAATTGGCGGAATATACTGTTTATTAAAGGTCATTTGAATGCCATCAGAAAGGATACGACCAATGACGATCCATTCATATTGTTTATTCTCCTCATCAGTTGGCGGATGAGAAAAAGAGATTTTTGTTTGCCAGAGTTTTACACGAACTTTTTTGGATTGTGTGTTAGGGGTTTCTCCGAGAAAATCCATTTCTTTTGCAATAAATGATTTTTCAGTGTTATCAGTTTCTTTCTCTTTCACAACTGGCTCGTCCTGATCAAGTTGTTTTATTCCCAGGAATACTAAAATTTCACGATTTTGCAGGGTTTCTTCAGAAATTTGGGTATCATTGACAGCCGCATTATCAGGAATGTTAATCCATGTACCATCTTCAAGACGTAATCGGGCATGCTTGATTCTGAACAAAGGCGTATACCCCTGTAACAAATCATAGTCATAATCAATTTGTGCAGCCAGGCCCCAATTATAGGGTAAATGTTTGGCCTGCTCACGATTATCATTTAATATATTTCGATCTGATGCCTGAAAATGATGCGGATGCAATGGCATTCCTTCAGACCAAAGTATGGGAGCGTTGTAAGTCATTGTGACTCCTTAATGACATTCTATGAAATATGATACTATCAGAGATTTCCTATAGACTTTAAGATAAAGATTTTGGCAAGGCGGCGCAAGGAGATAGTACTATAGTTATAGTACATCGACGAAGCGCCAACGCAGTCCAAAATCTTTATCTTAAAGTCTATATGTGGCTTTTATATTTTCTGATGCTTTCATTCAAGTGAATATGTAACATAAACCTTATGTCGATATCAAGATATAATTTATTTATCTCAGCCTATTTTGCAACTTAGATAACTCTTGTTGTTCTTTATCCGGTAGATATTGTTTCTCAATATCTTCAATATAATCTCCAGACAATTTTTCATTGCCTGATTTATGGAGCTGCCTTGCTTTTTCCAGCATTTTTTCCGCATACCAACGTTCATCCGAATATTGAACTGAGATGGATGGATCAATACAAAAATAGACAATCAGTGTAATACCCAAAAAAATGATCAGGATAACGATATTTATTTGAGGTGAAAATTGTTTCAAATGCCCCCTATTTCTTACTTCACGATAGCTCAGAAATAACAGCAATAATGTAAGTGTAGGAATGATAATCAGGAGCATAAAATGAATATTTTCTGGTCTAATCAACTTTTTTAAGGACTCTATAAAGGATGAATTATTATAACTTCTCAGCGCTCTTAATTCTTCATTCCCCATGTTGGATTCAGAAAAGACAAGGTAAATGGTACCAATGTCCGAAAATAATTTTTGATGATACGTTAATACGAGTTGGCCATTATCTAATTCCCATTCCTCAATGTTATCACTGATCGTGCCTCTTTTGTTGATATTATAGGAGATATAGTGATTTTGATCATATTTATAAAAATAAATGTTTTGCAGACCTATAGAATATTCCAGTTTACTATAAAACGAATCATTTTTGATATCTTCTATTAAGATGGCTTCCAGGGTATAGGGTGAAAGGTCTTGAATAAATTTAGTAATATTTGAACTAAAGGATCGTTGTGCATTATTCTGATAGAATTCTTTAATGATTGTTGACAGATCTTCAGCGCCTTGCTGACTGTATTTGATAAAATAGGGTTCTTCAAACCTCTGATTGATAAATAAGAAGATCGTTGCTATAACAACAATAATTGAAAAAAGAATGATTGATAGATTGTAATTTTTCATAACCCTTTTTTTTGACCTTTCCTAAGGTAGTATTGCCGATTCTACCCATATATATTTTTGACCAAACATGGAAAAATATTTACCATCATGATAAAGATGTTTCAAATTGTCCTGACATTTGCACAAATAGTTTCCCAGTTGCTCTAATGTTGATGATTTGAAGCCTGTCAGGTTCTGCGTAATTTGCTTATAGGGAATTCTCAGCAGCGGATGTTGACTTCTTAATGAAATGCCATATTGCTTTTCATACAGTTCTTTCATGCTTTTGGATTGATCAATATATTCTGAATCAGATACCCCAATAATGGCTTTTAGAAATTCGGTCCAGATTGTTTTAATGTTTTCAGGATGAATCTGACATTGATAATTATCCTCAAGAAAAGACAATGGGAATAACAATTTTTCAATTTCTTTTTTCTGAAACAAGACCATTTTTTCAAATTGAGCGGGATGCTTTTTATTTGATTCTCCGGGGCGCTTATACATAACGTAAGCATCAGTAAAGAATTCGGGGGCATCATCAAGGTATTCATTCAATTCGCTGATTCCGAGTTTAATAATCAAGTCTTCTGAATGGGGTTTGCCAGGATATTTTTCTTTTGCAAGATTTGATCCCAGTTTATGAATCAAATCTGTTAAAATCCCTAACATCAGTTGGGGTCTGAAAGAATAATTCGGTGTGGTGGGATCATGTTGAAATACAATTTTGTCTTTTATGCGGATTTTTTCCAACAAATCTTTTGTTTCGTAAAGTTGTTGGGCCAGATGATTGATTTGATTCTGAACCTGTTTGTTAAATTGATCTTGATAGGCGTTATTCACTTTTAAGCATTCCAGAGTCCATCGACTTTCTGAAATAGGACAGCAAAGGGTTTTACAGCAACTGTTGGTTGATGTTTTATCCACAATTTTTTTAAGATCATTTTTAATATGCTTATAGTCTGTTCCTTTAACCATCAGATTCTGCTTTTCATAATTCATTGCTTTGCTCAGTTCTTTATTGGCAATGCCATGTATAATGGAACGAATGTCTGTGCAAAAAGATTGCTGTGCAGATTCATAATCATTATCCTTTGGTTTATTTAGAATCTGTATGGTGCTGAAAGAAATATTTCTTTCTATCAGTAAATCTGAGATTTTTTTCGGTGTTAATTTATCCTTTCCCCTACTGTCGTTCCCGGCATCGCCAATGAGAATAATTTGTTTCATTGCCTTTGCATTCCAGTTCATGGCAAGTGTTGCATCCTTAATGCCGCGAAATAATGCTTCTGGATAATATGCAGGATCACCTTCAGTTTCATGACAGATTGTTGCTTTGATATTTTTTAAGTATAATTCAATATCACTTTGATGGCTTGTTAACTGCCCCAGTATTTCAAAGACATCGGACTGACATTTATAATCCCGATAAACAGCAATGCCGAAGCGTAAGTCATTTTTAGGCAACTCCATGTCCATTTTTTCGGTGCCTTTTCTTCGAAGTTTTTCTTTTTTTCTGAAATCATCCATAATTTTTTTGGCAATTTTGATCGCCAGTGGAATATATTTTTCCATGCTTTTTGTGGCATCAATTAAAAACACAACGTCACGTCCTGTAGGCATACTTCCTTCAATCACCTGGATCACTGCTGGAATGGCATTGGATATGCCAATATGAAATGGTTTGTTCATACTGCTTTTTTCAATGACAGCATAGCGGAATGCATCAAAAGGCCAGGGTTTTTTATCAATTGTTTTTTCATTATCTGGACTGATAACCAGAATGTTATTGTCATCAACGCATGAAGGAATCACATTGCACGTTGGGAAAATATCAGTTTGATTGTTTTCATAATATGAATTGAGATCAGTTTTGTTTTTAAAGTAGTAAATGGGATGTTTTCTTTTGGGATTGGGTTGAAGGGCTTCTCTGGTATTCCAAATCAACACACGTTCAGCCGGCACCCATCCTAACAGCACTTTTTTGACTGAATGACGATACTGGTCCGGTGCTAAAGGAAAAAACACATCCAGTTTTCCAATGAGCAAATATTGTGGTTTTTCAGCATCCGGATAAAAACTGTAAATGTTTGCAAATTCCAGGATTTTTATTTGCGGTCCATAGGGTTCAGCAGTTGGTGATGGCGATCTTAGTGGAATGACTGTATTGACACTGCCTTCAATGCGTTTCAATCGGTTGATCAACAGGGCCTTATATGTAATTGTATTTTTTGTGCGAAGGGCATGGGGAAGCGTAATAAAATGTTCAATTCTTCCCCATCCCTTTATTTTTTTATTGTTATATGTCTCAACTTTCAGGTAGCGGCCCTTTTTTTCCAACACCTTAAATTTTTCTAAAAATGTCGTTTTGTACATGAATTTTTTCGATGTCAGGTCCGCATATAGCTCAAGATTATCTCTGTTTGCAAAGATATACCAATCGGTCAGAATTCTTTCAAATGTATCAATATCCCACAATTCTTCAGGCGAATTGTATTTAAAAGGATTGGGTGCTTTCATATAAGCGTTTGCCTGGCTAAATGAAAGCATTATACATACGACAGCCAATAAAAATTTGATTCTACATGGCATAAAAAATCTCCATTGAATTTATTGGTTTTGCTTAAATATGTCTTTTAATGCATCCCGAATATCATTGGCGCTCTTGCAAGGATAAAACTTACCATTTGTTTTCAGAGCCATATTTTCTAGGGCTTTACCACGCGGTTTTCCACCAGAATATATGTAGATACAAGAAAATGCAATATTTTGTTCCCGATTTCGGGGGTTCAGTTGTGCAATTTCATTGTCCAGATCATCAGGAACAATGAAGGTGCGTCTTGATGAAACAATATAGACCAGACGACGTAAACCTTCAGCATATGAAAACGAATGAACCGCCTTTTTGAACTGCGCACGAAATGAACTGTCTGCCTGAAACATGGGGAATGAATCTTTGACTTCCTCTGCAGTTTCCAAAAATTGTAATTGATCCTGATATCCCAATGCAGGTTGCAAATCAATGGTTGTCCTGTCAATATTGTATTTTTTCAGTTGCTGCATATAGCTTGCAAGGCCATCTCTGGCTTTCAGAAAATCAATTGCTTTTGGATCATCACCCGCCGCTTCAATAATAATCCTGGCATGGATTGGTTTTATTGAGATGGCATTCAGACTATTCTGTGCAGTCTGAAATTTATCCTGTGCTGCTTTTAAGGTTTTTAGTTTTTTCAGTACATCTGATCTTTTGTCTGCTTTCAGCGCTTTGACACTTCGTTTCGCATTTTGAGCAATGCTATCTGGCACAGATATTTTTTCTGGCTGCACCAAAAATGACATTTTTTCGATTTGTTGATCAAAGTTTTTCAGTTGCTTCTCAAGAGATTTTACTTGATTCAGGTACGTTCGATGCGCAAGTGACTTCATTTTAGTCATGAATGTTTCTGCGGTCTCTATGGCAAATTTAGCCTGTTTGATGGCATCATCATATTGTTTTATTTCAAACGCATTGTTGGCAATCGCATAATGATTTTGAATGGTCTGCAACTGATCGGGTGTTTTGACACCATATGTTTCATACAACTCATCTGCAAGCTTTTGGGCGTTATCAGTCATTTTTCTGGCGGTTTCAATACGTTTTTTTGCGGCAGCGCGAATGTCTTTATTGATTAATTCGCTTACTGCTGATTCTGCAACATTCTTTGCTTGCCGGGCTTCAGAGATGGAATCCTTACACAAGTTTTGGGTACGCGCTTCTGTTGCGGCTGCTAAATGTTCATTGGCACGTTGAATTATGTTTTGTGCATCATCATTGGTGGTTTTGTTTAAAGATTCAATCAGTATTCTGGCCTTGTTGATTTCTTCTTGTGCAGAATAACATACTGATTCCAGAAGTCTGGCAATTCTGGTCTCTGTTTGGTTCAGCGTATCAAAAGCACTGACAATTTCAACATTTTCAGCCAGATTTTTCGCATTTTCAATGGATGCTGTTACCTGGCTCAGATCATCAGATTCATCCAATTGCGCCATATAGGTATTCAACTTGAAAATTTTGTTGTATACTGCTTTTTTCATCTGGCTGATAACGACCGCTTTGTCCGATTCAACTTTACTGATCAATGTTTGCGCATTGTCCAGTTCATTTGCTTCCAATGCAGATACAGCCTGTTTATAATAATGTTTCATTTGTTCCAATTGAACAGATGCATATTTTGAGCCATCGTTTTTGTCAATCATTTGTAAATCACTGTTAATTTGAACAATTCTTGATTCAAGTTGCTGTTTCAATTTTTGATCAACCAGTGGTTTTTCAGGCTCAGGCGGTGGTTCCTTAGGCGCTTTTGGGCTGGATTTATCAAAATAATACCTGGCAACAAGGTTTAAGCTGCTGAATTTTACAAAATCAACATCACCAATGCCCATATTGGTTGTCAGTTCCATGCCCAATGCCCACTGTTCGTTGAGTTTCCAATCCATACCCAGACCCAGGCGTGTGCTTAATCCCAGATTTTTAATGCTTACAGACTTTCCCCGAAACCCGATATCCTGCTGTGACAGCATAAATCCCAGGCCAAAGGAACCAAATCCGGTCAACTGATCAGAAAACGCGTAGGGATATTTTGCATTGGCCATGATATTGATGACATCAACAGAATTGCTTTTTCCCCCTTCTTCATCATCAAAGGAACTGATATAATCGAGCGTGGCTTCAAGTATAAAATTGTTTTTTTTTATCCCGCCCAATCCAAACTGAAATCCCAAAGGACTGGAGTAGCTGGTTTCAGTTTCCAACAAGAAAACTTCATCCACCTGACCCGAGCCGAGACTTTCCATCGTGATCATGGGTTTAAAAGAAAAATAATCCACGTTTTCCCAGCGGATGGATTCGGCGTGGAGGCTGGATGTGCATACAAGCAATACCATACTGGCAGCGATTATTCTTTTTATGTTTAAGCGCTGGAATATTACAATCAGCGACATGAGCACAATGAGGTATTTCAGAAAATTCAGCGATTTTGTAGGATCAGTTGTTGTTGAAATGAAACAGGTTCCGGAGACATCTTCGTTGATTGTTTGTTTGGTGATTGAGAGTTTTACCGATCTATTTGTTACAGCTTCATCATTATTTGCTTTCTCTTTTGAATATACAGCGATATCCATTTCGTAATATTCACCATCTTCTCCAGAGGGGGTAATCGTGAAACCCCATCCAGATTTGTCAGTGGATGCTTTGTCATCAAACTCAATTATCCTTTTGTTCTTTTCTACATATCCTGCTGAATACGTGGCGTTTGGTGGATAATTTGTTAGTTCAATTCTGTCGAAGATTTCAGAGCCGTCTGAATCTGTCAATCTTAGTGTTTTGAATATAATGGACATCTTTTTGCCT
>Ga0272440_1003042_pt1 | contig 12706 bp, 9 predicted proteins | sample SSMMMBAug17_FD_192440 | JGI IMG/M metagenome (GOLD analysis project Ga0272440, IMG submission 192440) | Marine sediment archaeal communities from Little Sippewissett salt marsh, Falmouth, MA, United States - SSM-MMB-Aug17 | ecosystem: Environmental > Aquatic > Marine > Wetlands > Sediment ...
TTCAGCGTTGGGCTTTAGCCCTACGCTGTTCTTGCAATTGCCGAAATCATTCATTTTTTCTTTGACGCTTATTGTCTCTAGACGTATTTGAGAATACTTTTTTCTACCCGAAAAATTATGATTGGTTGCTTAGGATGAATTAAAAGTGTTTGATTTCATCTTATTCATCTTCTTCAGCGTAATCCAGATTCAAAATGAATAGAATTGACTCTTTCAGAAATGAGGAACTTATTTTCAGAGCATTCCTAAGGAGAGTGTCAAATATGAAAAAAGTACTTGTGATAGAAGATAATGAAAACAATATGGAATTAATTACTTTTATTCTCGAAGCGAACAATTATGAAACGATTAGGGCAGAAACAGGGCAACAAGGAATATACATGGCGATCAATGATAGACCGGACTTCATTTTACTAGACATTCAATTACCTGATATTATGGGAACTGATGTTTTAAAGGCTATACGAAAGAACAAATCATGCGATACAATTCCAATTATTGCCATTACATCATACGCCATGGCAGGTGATCGTGAATTATTGTTAAATGCGGGTTGTGATGGATATATTGAAAAACCGATTGAACCTATGATTGTAATGGATCAGATCGAAAATGTCATTCAATCAAGGAGTGTTTTATGAAAGTACTCATTGTTGAAGATGATGAGGATTCAAGAATTCTTCTGGAATTTGCTCTGGGAGAAAACAATTTTGAAATCTTAAGTGCAGAAAATGGAAAAATTGCACTGGATCTGACCCGACAGCACTTGCCTGATCTTATTATTTCTGACATTCTTATGCCTGAAATGGATGGTTATGCTTTATGTAAGGCCATCATGAGTGACAAGACCTTATGCCATATACCATTTATTTTTTATAGCGCCACGTACACAGAAGATGAAGATAAACAACTGGCGCTCAATCTGGGGGCATCCCTGTTTTTGGTCAAACCAATGGAAATTGAATATTTACTTAAAGAAATTGAAACTGTTATTTCCAAAAACTGTATCGAACATAAACATCCCAACATTGACCATGACCAACAAGAATTACTGTTCACTACTGACTATACCAATATCATTTTAAAAAAGCTCAATAAAAAAGTGCGTGACTTAGAAAAAGAACGTGAACGATTATCCAAAAGTGAAAGCAAATATCGTCGTCTGGTTGAAGCTTTACGAGATAACTATTTTTTCTATACCCATGATTCGACAGTTTATTTCAGCTATATCAGCCCTTCTATCCAAAATGTTTTAGGTTACAACGAAGATGAATTTCAACAGCATTTTCAAACATATCTGACAGATAATGAAATGAATGCATCAGTGATTTCCAAAATGGACAAAGGACGCCAGGGCTTCAGACAAATGCCCTTTGAAATAGAAATATTGCATAAAAATGGTAAGAAAAAACGCCTTCACATTACAGAACAACCCATTCTGGATAAAAATGGAAATTTTATTTCTGTTGAAGGCATTGCGCATGATATCACAAAACGTATTGCCACTGAAAAAAAGCTGGTCTGCGCGCATGAAAGATTGGAACAAGCCCAAAAAATGGAGGCTATCGGTACGCTCGCAGGCGGCATTGCGCATGATTTCAATAACATCCTGATGCCCATTATTGGCTACATTGATATGATCAAGTCGGAATTTCCTAAAGATTCAAAAGGGTGGAAATGGTCTAATACAGTTCAGACGGCTGCTTCGCGTGCCAAAGAACTTGTTGGGCAAATTCTTACTTTTAGCCGATGCAATGAACAGGAAAAGAAAAAAGTGTTTATTCAAAGTATTGTTAAAGAAGTTCTTAAATTTTTGCAATCATCCATTCCCAAAAATATTGAAATCAGGCAATCTATTCAGCCAATAAAAAAGCTCATTTGTGCCAACCCTATTCAAATCCATCAAGTCTTGATGAATCTTTGTACAAACGCATACCATGCCATGCGAAATAATGGCGGCGTGCTATCAGTATCATTGGCTGAAATCACTGTTTGCGCTGAAAATCAATATGAATTCCCAGATTTTATTGAAGGTACGTATGTCAGACTTGAAGTGAGTGATACTGGAACGGGTATTCAAAAAGAACATATGAAAAAAATTTTTGAACCCTATTTTACAACCAAAGCCAAAAATGAAGGGACTGGACTTGGTCTTTCTGTTGTTCATGGAATCATTACAAATCATGATGGGCACATATTTGTTTACAGCAAACCTGAGAAAGGAACTACATTTTTGATATATTTACCGGTGATTCAGAACAATAATAAAATTGATCATCATTCGGATTGCAATGAAGATCTGCACGGCACCGAACGATTATTGATTGTTGATGATGATGACATTATCGTGGAATTGTTAAATAAACAGCTGATGAGTTTTGGGTATTCTGTTGTCGCGCTCACCTGTCCTGTTAAAGCAGTTGATATGTTTAGAGATCATCCGCAACAATTTGATCTTGTCATAACAGATATGACCATGCCAAAGAAAAATGGTGTGATCGTGGCACAGGAACTTTTGGCCATACGCCCGGATATACCAATTATTTTATGCACTGGATTTAGTGAACTCATTGACAAGGATAAAGCAATAAATATGGGAATCAAAGATTTTATCATGAAACCTATGTCCAAATACGAAATTGGTACTGTGATCAGAAACGTCCTGGGCCAAAACGACTTTCATTAAAACAGGTAAATCAGAAGTATACCACTTTGTCAGTGGTTAAGGAAGGAATTCTCGGAAAATTACATGCTCATTTTTCTTGATCGTACAAAAAAATAAGGTCGTGTAGAGACGTAGCATGCTACGTCTCTACAGTACATCTACCTCAAAACGAACAATATCAATAATGGGGAAGTTATTTTCCGAGCATTCCTAAGCAATTTTAAACAATGAAGAACAGTAAACAAAAATGTCAGAAATAAAACGAACATTTAGTGAATCATGGCACAGGGTAGCGAACTTGAGAATCAGTCTATTACCCACAGTTTCAGTGCGTAAACAATATTTTAGAGGGGAAGACTGGTATATCTTAAATAATCCTTTTAACAATCAGTTTTTTAGACTACGTCCTGAAGCATATACCTTTATTGCCAGGCTTTCATCAAATCGAACTGTTGAAAATGTATGGTATGAGTGTCTTGAGCGTTATCCAGATACAGCACCTGGTCAGGAAGATGTGGTTCAATTGCTGACCCAGCTTTACAATGCCAACCTGTTATATTTTCATTCCAGGCCAGACACGTCTCAAATATTTGAGCGATACAAACAAAGAAAACAAAAAGAAATGCAGTCAAAACTTTTAAGCATTTTATTTATGCGTTTGCCATTGTTTGATCCTGACAATTTTTTAAAACGTCTGCATCCAATCTGGCAATTAATTGTCAGTCCTGTTGGTGCGTTACTATGGCTGTTTGTTGTAATATCTGCTATCAAAATTTGTATTGATAACAGTCATGAAGCATTCAATCAGATGCAAGGCATTCTTGCCCCGGGCAACCTGATGTATCTATATTTCGCACTCGTAATAATCAAAAGCTTGCATGAAATTTCCCATGCTGTTGTTTGCAGGCGATTTGGTGGCGAGGTTCATGTTTTGGGAATCATGCTTCTTGTATTTACGCCACTGCCCTACATGGATGCGACATCAAGCTGGACGTTTCGTAATCGCTGGCATCGTGTGCTTGTGAGTGCGGCAGGTATTTTGATGGAAATTTTCGTTGCAGCGCTGGCTGTTTTTGGTTGGGCCAATACAGGTAATGGGGTTTTGCATGCATTATTTTATAACATTATGTTCATTGCTTCAGTATCAACCTTACTTTTCAATGCCAATCCACTGCTTCGCTTTGATGGCTATTATATTCTTTCAGATTTACTGGATATTCCCAATTTGCATACACGTGCAAAAGAATATATCAATTATCTAATTGAACGATATGCTTTTGGATGTAAAGATAGTCATTGTCCTGTTCAAACGATGAATGAAGCCCTTAGCTTGAGCATATTTGGCATTTTAAGTCTAATCTATCGTATTTTAATTTTTGCCGGAATTTTATTGTTTGTTGCAGACAAGTTTTTGATTCTGGGAATGATTATGGCGCTAATTGGAATTGTCAGTTGGGGCCTGGTTCCCCTTTTTAAATTGTTATCTTATTTAATATCGAGCCCGAAATTGCAAAAAAATCGCGTGAGAGTGTTTGCAGTAACCGGATTAACTTTTTCAACAATCATCAGCCTGATTATGTTTATTCCTTTTACAGACAAACTTCAAGCCCCTGGAATTATTGAAGCAAAAAATTTTCAAAAAATATATAATGATCATCCTGGTTATGTGACTCAATTGTTTAAACCTGCAGGAACATATGTGAAAGCTGGAGATCTATTAATTCAACTTCACAATAATGAAATTGAATTTGATCTTGCAAATGCAAAAATACAACGAAAAGAAACTCAAATAATGGTTAAACAGGCCAGAAATGTCAAAGTTGTGGACTTAAAACCATTGCTTAAACGCCTTGAAACTGTTATATCTCACATTACTGACCTGGAAGCACGAATAGATTCTCTATCGATTCGATCCAGACATGATGGTATATGGCAGCCTTCTGAGGATGTCAAATTTTCTGGCAGATGGATTCCACGAGGTGGATACTTAGGAGAAGTCATTGATCCTTCAAGTTTTGTGTTTTCAGCAGCAGTACCACAACATGAAGCAGCACGACTGTTTCAGGATAAACTAAAAGAAATGTCTGTTCGTGTAAAAGGAATTGCCAGGCATAAAATTGCGGTGCAAAATTATCAGGTGATTCCTTTTGAACAAAGCAAATTGCCATCAATGGCCATTGGATGGAGCGGCGGTGGTCAAATTGAAACATCCTTTCAAGACAATACCGGCCTGACAACCCGGGAACCATTTTTTTTAATTATTGCAAGCCTGATTTCGCAGGACAGGACATCATCCAGAATTTTTTTTCATGGTCGTTCAGGGCGTATCAATATGGTGCTTCCACCAAAGCCACTATATTATCAATTTTACAGAAATATTAAACAATTATTCCAAAAAAGATATCAAATATGAAAATTTCTGATCCATCACAAAAAGCAGATTTATTGTTTTGCTTACTTGATGATTTACCCCTTGAGGGATATGAAGCATCCTTGAAAATGATATGTCAATCATTTCTGATCGCTCGCTTTTTAATCGGCGTGAAAACCAATAATATGAGCAAGACACGTTTTGAAAATATTTGTAAGAGATTGGAAATGCCCGACACTTGCCATGTGCAATGCAATGAAAAACTGACAGAATCCAATATGATTTTATTTGGCTTTGAGGAGGATAACAAAGGCTGTATTTACAAAATATATCTTGAATTCAATGAAAAAAACCGGTCAATTGTCCGGCAAACAAACTCTCATTCGCCGCTTATTCAATATTCAGGATATAAATGGGATGCCTTTGATAATCAAAATTTTTTAATCACAACATACAAATGGTTTCCATGTATTTCAACATCCGAAATGTATGAACGAATAGAACAGATATACGCGAAAAAAGATCAGACACAATTGCTCCTGATTAAAGAGTTAATTCAATTGGGGATCAGTAGAATAAATGAGTCATTTGATCCTTATATATATTTGGAAGCCACCGACATGAACAGTTTACGAAAGTCTTTTGATCTGAATTTATATAAAGCAAAGCTGACAATGGGGGAATTGGAACAAAACGTTTTAAAATCAATGCGTGCTTTTGAGATCGACACGCGAAAATTCACTGTTTTTTTATGGAAGCTACGTAATAAAGTATTTGGACATTTATCTGGCGGATATTCCAGCTTTGGTGATAATTTTTTGAGTTATTATTACGATGTTTTTTCTGACCAATGAATTTATACGAAGGAATGCTCTGAAAATAACTTCCCCATTATTGATATTGTTCGTTTTGAGGTAATTGTACTGTAGAGACGTAGCATGCTACGTCTCTACACGACCTTATTTTTTTGTACGATCATGAAAAATGAGCATGTTATTTTCCGAGCATTCCTAAGGAATTCTCGGAAAATAAGTTCCCCATTTAATATATTGAATTCCCATTTTTGAACCAGGATTACGCTGAAGAAAATGAATAAGATGAATTAAAAGTGTTTGATTTCATCTTATTCATCTTCTTCAGCGTAATCCTGGTTCAAAAAAAAGGAATGCAATTTATTAAATGAGGAACTTATTATCAGAGATTTCCTAAGTATTCCTAAGGAATGATTATAAAAAATGCACATGTTATTTTCAGAGTATTCAAAAAAAACCCTGAATATTTTAAGAGGAAATTATGCAACAAAAAAACAATGCATATACATTGGCTATTGATTTGGGAACATCAGGTCCCAAAATTGCTTTGATATCCATGAAAGGTGAAATTGTTCAAAGCCTTGTGGAATCGACATCATTGTTGCTGAAACCTGGCGGCGGCGCAGAGCAGGATCCTGATGACTGGTGGGAGGCAATAAAACGTGGCATCCATCGCATGCTTGGTCAAAACAGTATTCAGAAAGATAAAATTGTTGCCATTTGTTGTACCACACAATGGTCAGGGACAGTTCCTGTAGATAAGCAAGGCGTACATTTGATGAATGCTGTCATATGGATGGATTCCAGGGGCGCCCCATTTGTCAAAAAATTAACCGCTGGTTGGCCGGAGCTGAAAGGATATGGTCTGTGGAAAGCATTAAATTGGATTTATCTTACAGGTGGCATACCAACGCATTCCGGTAAAGATTCCATTGCACATATTTTATATATCAAACATAAACTTCCAGACATATATGATCGCACGTTCAAATTTTTAGAGCCAAAGGATTATCTCAATTGTCGGCTGACCGGTCAATTTGCATCATCCTATGATGCCATTGCGTTGCACTGGTTGACAGATAATCGGAACATCAACAAAATAACTTATTCCAACAAATTGATCAACCTGGCTGATATGGATCGCCATAAACTTCCTGATCTGAAAAAGTCTACTGATATTCTTGGAACGCTTTTACCGGCAGTGGCTGATGAATTGGGCCTGTCACGTAAAACACAGGTTGTTATGGGCTCACCAGATGTGCAGGCAGCGGCTGTTGGTTCTGGGGCTGTTGATGATTATAAACCACACCTTTATATTGGCACATCATCATGGCTTACCTGCCACGTCCCATTCAAAAAGACAGACATTTTTCAAAATATGGCATCACTTCCATCTGCTATACCAGGTAAATATTTTATCGCTGCAGAACAAGAAACAGCAGGGGCATGTATCAACCATTTAAAAGATAATCTGCTGTTTCCGGATGATTCATTAAACAAAGACAATGGTGCACCAGAGGATTTCTATGATAAGCTGACACAACTTGCCGGTTCTGTTTCACCGCTCGAACAAAAAGTTCTGTTTACCCCCTGGCTTTATGGAGAACGAACCCCCTTTGATGACCACCATATCCGAGCAGGTTTTTACAATATTTCATTAAATACAAAACGTTCACATCTTGTCAGGTCAGTATTTGAAGGTGTTGCTTTCAACGCGCGGTGTTTGTTAAATGGCGTGGAATCTTTTACAGGTCATTCTATGGAAAGCATTCATATGATAGGTGGTGGTGCACAGTCAGCTTTGTGGTGTCAGATACATGCCGACATTTTGGATCGTGTCATTAAACAAATCAGTAATCCTGTTCAGGCCAATGCACGCGGTGCGGGATTTATTGCTGCTGTTGCCCTGAATGAACTGGATTGGGATGACATTGTTGATTGTATTAAAATTGAAGGCATATTTCATCCGACTCCTGAGTATAGAGCGCATTATAATAAAATGTTTGATGAATTTATGAACATTTATCAAAATAATCGGCATATGTACTATCGGTTGAATGCATTACATGATGGTTCATGATCATTGAAACAAAAATCCAGGAACTGAAAACGTGTTTATAAATCATCAGCGAATCGTTTTTTCACAACCAGTATTTCATCCATGTTATCAAGAAACAGATCAACCAGTCGTGAATCAAAGTGTTCGTCTTTTTGCGAAATAAGTTCATCAATTGCTTCTTGAACAGGCCATTCTTTTTTATAGGGTCTTTCTGATGTCAGGGCATCGAACACATCACAAACTGCTGATATACGGCCCTCAATGGGAATATCTTCACCTGCAAGGCCTCTTGGATAACCTTTACCATTCCATTTTTCATGATGGGTCATGGCAATATCATGGGCTATCCGAAGCAGATCGGAATTGCCACCTTCAAGAAGCCTTCCACCAATTATGGTATGAGATTTCATGTGTGCAAATTCGCCTTCAGTTAAACGTGCTGGTTTGAGCAGAATTTTATCTGGGATACCAATTTTACCCACATCATGCATGGATGCCGCATGAAAAATTTTTTCGCATTCAACTTCATTCAGCCCAGCGGCTTTTGCAAGTATTGATGTATAATGACTCATTCGAATTACATGCATACCGGTTTCATTGTCTCGATACTCTGCTGCCCGGGCCAGGCGGTTGATGAGGTCCAGTTTGGCTTCAAGAAGTTCGGCAGTTTTTTCTTGCACCAATTCAGAAAGATGATCACGATGTTTTTTCAATTCCAGATGTGTACGCACACGTGCCTGAACGATTTTCGAATTAATTGGCTTGACAATATAATCCACAGCCCCCAATTCAAGTCCTTGTGTTTCATTACGTTCTTCACTCATGGCTGTGATAAAAATAATTGGGATATCTCTGGTTTTTTCCTGCGCCTTCAATCGCTTGCACACTTCGTAACCATCAATTTCAGGCATCATAATATCCAATAAAACAAGATCCGGCGGCTGATCTGCCATGGCATAATTGAGTGCAACCTTGCCATTAGTGGCAATGGATAGTTTATAGTCATTTTTAAGGGCTTCAACCAAAACCCTGATGTTTACAGGCGTGTCATCAACAATCAATATTTTTTCTTTGGTATTAATACCAGACATGAAAACCTCATTTTATTGACTTATCAGTCAAAGGTGGGGCCAGATTATATTTTTGATAAATATTTTTTATCTCATCTGAATCATTCATTTTTTTGAGGGTATTGTCTATTTTGTCAAACAAATGCAGATGCTTTGATTTTAAAGACATTGCAAAATGATTGCCAATTTTATTTGAAAATAGATATTTTGCATAAGCGAAGTCATCCGCTTTCGTTGATTTCATTACTTTTTCAAATGCTTTGACATCAAGAATGATTGCAGCATCGCACCGACCTCGAAAAAATTTTCGCGTTAAATCGGCATCATCAACACAATTAACTTTGTATATGGTTTTGTTATCGTTATATTGGTCAAAATAGGCGGTACCTCTTTTGGTGCAGATACGATACTTTTGGAGATCTTCAAACTTTTGGATATCGTTTTCGTGACCTTTTTTTACAGCAAAAACAATATCTTTCATTTGATATCCAATGGCTGTAAAGTATTTGACATCTTCCAGCCGTTCTGTTGTTTTGATTACGCGAGGTAAGATATCAATTTTTCCTCTTTTCAGAAGCGTATAGCTTTTTTGAAAAGGCCGACGCGCCCATTTTACTGTAGCTCCTGCTTCTTTAACTGCCTGGTTGAGAATATCAATCAAGGGGCCTGAACATTCCCTGGTTTTTTTGTTATATAACATTTCAGGGGGACGTTGCCTGCAGTCCGCTTTAAGGACAATATTCTCAGCTAAGGCTGATGAACAAAAAAATATGTAAATCGAACAAACTGTTAATATTGTTTTGTGAATCATTTTTCCTCCATTTTGTAATTATTAAAACAGATTTTTCATATGCAAAAAACAGGGCATATCTGAGGCACTCCAAACATTAAAATTTATTGTACCTGCTCCTGAGATAATCCCTTACACGAAGATACGAGGATAATTCCCCAAAGTCCAAGTATCAATGAACATGGTATAAAAATAACAGACATCAACACTTTTGGCCATGAAAACAATACAAAAAAATGTGTAATTGAAATCAACAATTGCATTATAAACAGAATGGGATCATCCATGATCAATGACACCTCATTAAAAAAATGTTCAAGTCCAATTAGAATAAACAATGAATATATGATTGGTGTTATAACACAATAGTACAAACATATTCCCCAGGTCAATCGCTTGATGGAAGATGAAAAATTGGGGTATTTCTGTTTGAATAAAGAAATCATCAAAAAAATTCCAATAAGAACATTCAATGCCCAGGTAGACATACGAAACAATGGATCTTCCATTATACAATATGCGGCTGTAAACAACGATTCAAAAATCATCATGCTGAAAAGTATTGTGTGAATGCCATAAATATTGTTGTCGTGAATAGCCCTTTCTGAATGAAAACTTTCCCCTTCATCTGTCAAATTCATAGAATTGGCATTGTGATACAGCACCTGTTTGGATTGAACGACATAAGTCTGACATATTCGATCATGCAATGTGCGTTTTTTGATATCAAATATAGAAACAAGATACCCTATAAACAATAAGAATGCACTGATCATTTCAGAAAAAAAACGTGCAAGTGCAATTCCATAAGTGATTTTTTGTTGATTTTCAGTTACTACCTGTAATGAAAAGACCATTTTTCCTGGTGTAGCCTGGTAATTGGCTAAAAAAACTGTGGTATACAGTGCAGGAATAACCCATTTAAACGAAAAAAAAGAGAGGATACCTGAATAATTGGAAACTATGATCACGTCTGAAGTGTTTGTATGAAAAAGCGGCAGTACTGCAATCAATACACTGCATATAATCCAGTCTAACATTTTGGCATAAAAACGTATCCAGAATCCACCATATATCAGACCTGGTATTTCGTGAAGCGTTGGTTTTGAAATCAACTTATGATCCTTTGTATTGAAGTCATTTTTGATTGCATTTAAATCCCATTTATATTAATATACAACAATATATGTATTAGGAATGCTCGGAAAATAACTTCCCCATTATTGATATTGTTCGTTTTGAGGTAAATGTACTGTAGAGACGTAGCATGCTACGTCTCTACACGACCTTATTTTTTTGTACGATCAAGAAAAATGAGCATGTAATTTTTCGAGAATTCCTTAGCAATTCATTGGGATTTGTTATTTCATCTTTTTGATGAACTGTCAAAAAAAAAAATATAATCAATTCATGAGAGTCAATAATTATGCCAATTTATGAATTTCATTGCAACAAATGCAATAACAATTTTGAACAATTAATCATGTCAAGTGACAAACCTGTATGCCCTGATTGTCAAACAAACGATGTTCGACGTCTGCTTTCTGTGTGTGGTTTTGTAAGTAAAGGCAGCAGTGGCGAAACCATAAGCGCATCAGCCGGTACAAGTTCCTGCGCATCTTGTACATCAAGCAGTTGCAGTACGTGTGGCGTTTAAATGAAATCATCAATAATCATTGGCACCCGAGGAAGTGCGCTGGCACTCTGGCAGGCCAGATGGGTTCAATCGCGCTTGCAAGAAATATTTCCTGATACGTCAATTGAATTCCAAATTATCAAAACAAAGGGGGATAAGATCCTTGACGTGCCATTGGCCAAAATTGGTGGTAAAGGTTTATTTGTCAAGGAAATCGAAACTGCTTTATTGAATAAAGAAATCGACCTTGCTGTTCACAGCATGAAAGATATGCCATCAGTGATGCCTGTAGGATTGTGTCTGGGGGCAATCACAAAGCGGGAAAATCCTCAGGATGTTCTTATTTCACGTAATGGATTGGATTTGAAAAGCTTGCCCAAAACAGCACGCATTGGCACAAGTAGTTTAAGGCGATCATCGCAATTGTTACATGCTTATCCAAATTTTCAAATTGTTCCTTTACGAGGTAATCTGGATACTCGCTTGAATAAATTGGATTCGGAAAATCTGGATGCCATTGTTTTGGCAGCAGCAGGTGTTATTCGTTTGGGATTAGACTCACGTATTACATCATATTTTGATACAACCTTGATTCTTCCTGCTGTCGGGCAAGGCGCATTGGGAATTGAAATTCGAGATAATGATACACGCATGCAAGAAGCCATGTGTCATCTTGACGATTTTGAAACACATATGTCTGTTAAGGCAGAACGCGCTTTTTTACATCAGTTGGAGGGCGGATGTCAGGTACCTATTGCTGCATATGCAACTGTCAGCAGCCAGAACATACATCTGACTGGCATGGTTGCTGGTTTGAGTGGTCAACCATTATTGAGAGATGACATATCAGGCCGCACAGATCAGGCTGTTATTTTGGGACAAACCTTAGCGAAAAAACTGTTTGAACAAGGGGCAAAAGATATATTGGCGCAACTTGTTGATTATTCCAAATAACTCATTTGAGTGTAACCCAAATAGCCGGTGAATACAATTTGTTCATCATTTTTTTTGAACCAGGATTACACTGAAGAAGATGAATAAGATGAATTAAAAGTGTTTTATTTCATCTTATTCATCTTCTTCAGTGTAATCCTGGTTCAAAAACAAAATGAACAATTATTAAATGAGGAACTTATTTTCCGAGCATCCCTAAGGAATGTTCGGAAAATAACATGTTCATGGGCGTATGTACAAGTTAGGGGAAAAAGTTCAATTTCATCAATTTCACTCACAAGAACCAGAATCCAACCAATGTCCGAAACCAATGTAGGGGCGAACCTTGTGTTCGCCCTCCGAACTACAA